>Ga0255762_10001771_pt1 | contig 18221 bp, 18 predicted proteins | sample 101ome_16_FD_179962 | JGI IMG/M metagenome (GOLD analysis project Ga0255762, IMG submission 179962) | Coastal salt marsh microbial communities from the Groves Creek Marsh, Skidaway Island, Georgia - 101401AT metaG (version 2) | ecosystem: Environmental > Aquatic > Marine > Intertidal zone >...
CAAGTGCATCGCAGCAAAGGGGTTGATCCATGCGAAAATAGCAACAATCGCCAAGGGAAATACAATGCGCATTCCGAAAACGGCGATCAATATGCCCCATGTCAGAAACCGACGCTGCCAAACAGGTGTCATTTCCTCAAGTTTGTTTGCATTCACAATTGCATTGTCAAACGACAAGGCAATTTCCAATGCCGCCAAGATCGCGCCCACGAAGAGAAAGCTGAGCATCCCCCCATATGTCCTTGTGGTCGCCCAACCAAGCCATCCAGATAGCCCAAGACCGACGACAGTGACGATCAGGGGCCATTTTTGATAGGATAATGTGGACATTTGAGTAAACTTACCTCTGTTAATCAAGCGTGAGAAAATACGAACAACCACAACCTTACTTTAAATCAGGCCCAAGTATCATAGACCTTCTAGAAAAATTTAGCTGTTCACAGCGCAATACGACGCAGCTTTCGAATCAGCTCTTACGATCTATTTATTAAAAAATGAGACTTTTGGTCTCATTTTTTCGCTTTTTACACGTAAATATTATTTAAAACAATGTAAACAGATTTCTTTCAATCGCGATAAAAATTGACCTTTGAAAATGATGCTGAGGCCAAATAGTAAACGAACTTTGCAAGTCAAAGTAGAGCTGGCGTAAATTAATAATGGACTTACTCAATGTTCCAAGGGGCGCGGTGTAACCATTTTTTTGGTGGAATACCCAAAATTCACGCGCGCCGAATGTACCAATTCTGCCTGTCTAATTGACAGCAGTTCAATTAATGAACAAGTGGAAACATTGTCTTGCTCTACATAAAATCTTCATGATCGGGCACTGCGGTCAGCAAACATTCATAAATCTTTTCGATCGCACGTAACTTTGGATTTGTCGACTTGTATGCAATGCCCAACTTACGCTTCAATTCCATTCCATCAATAACATACTTCTCAAGGCTTATTGTACGTAACGGAATTTTATATTGGCTTGATATACAAGGTTGAGGGATAATTGAGACACCGAGGTCTGCACTAACCATACTTGAAATAGCTTCCAGACTATGAAGCTCCATTACCTCGTTCACGTTCACTGAATTCAATAACAACCAATGTTCAATCATTGATCCAACGACTGCTTCCCGATTAAACCTGATGTAAGGATTGTTGGATAAGATATCGATCGGGTCAATTTGGTCGTTTTGAAGTGACGTAATCAATTGCAGCGATTCATCTGCAATTGGCCTAAAGCTTAAATCCGCCGGAAATAAACTAGTGAAAGACAATACCGCAGCATCCAAATTATTTCTTGAAAGATCTAATACTAAATTGTTTGTAGTGTTGGGTATAATTTTTATCCGCAAATTAGTATGTAATTTTCTCAAATGAGAAATTGCAATCGGAGTTAATGAGGTCAATGATGTGGGAACCACACCCAACCGTAACTCTCCATTAAAAATATCATCGCCAATTATTGATGGCACTAAATTTTCGTAGTCCGTTATTAATAATTTTGCCTTCTCCACAAGTTGTATCCCAAGGTGGGTTAGTTCTGGCGTCCTAGAAGATCGATCAAAAATCTTCACTTGAAGGTTTTCTTCTAAAGTTTTCATCTGTTGACTTACTGCGGCGTGGGTAATGAAAATATGATCTGCAGCAGCCCCAAAAGTTTTATGTTCAGAAACAGCAATAAGTGTTTTTAGTAGTCTTATTGACATCTGATAGACTCTCTTTGTTGTACAATCTATTTATAAATATTTTCTTACAAATAAATATAATATTTTTAATTTTTATTTGATTTTCCTAACAATTAAAAGTGATTTGTGGCCCTCTAAGGATAAAATAATGAATACTCTTTTAGATAGTGTAGACGGTAAAAACCTAATTAATGGTAATTGGATCTCTTCTAGGAAAAACTCAACCATTTCAGTTATTAATCCCGCCACAGAAGAAAAAATTGGAACTATACCTAACCATGGGCGCAGTGAAACTCTTGCCGCAATTGACGCAGCTCACGAAGCACTAGTGCATTGGTCCACTACAGATACCCTCTACCGAACAGCACTATTACACAAGTTGCATGATTGCCTAATGGATAATCAAGAAGAGTTAGCGTTTATCCTAACTATGGAACAAGGCAAACCATTACCTGAGTCGCGTGGGGAAATTGCTATAGGGGCCGCTTACATCAAATGGTTTGCCGAAGAAATTCGGAGGTTGAAGGGAGAAATAATTCCAGCTCCAACCGGAACCACAAAGCTATTAACCACTTACCATGCAGTAGGTGTGATTGGCGCAATTACGCCATGGAATTTCCCATCATCAATGCTTGCTCGAAAGCTTGGGCCTGCTCTTGCCGCCGGTTGCACGATAGTAGCCAAACCGTCCTCATTAACACCTTATTCTGGTTTAGTATGGGGCAAATTATGTGAAGAAGTGGGATTTCCCGCTGGGGTAGTCAATATAGTCACAGGCTCAGCAAAAGACATCGGTGATACGATAATGAGCGATCACCGAGTTCGAAAAGTAACATTCACGGGTTCAACTGAGGTTGGAAAGACCCTGATCAGACAATCAGCTGAAACTGTTAAAAAAATCTCGATGGAATTAGGAGGCAATGCGCCATTCATTGTCTTCGATGATGCAAACCTAGAGAAGGCAGTAGAAGGAGCGCTGATCTCAAAATATCGAAACATGGGGCAAACATGTGTTTGTACAAATCGCTTCTACGTGCAGGAAGGAATACATGATGCATTCGTAGAGCGTCTCAAAGAAATTTCTGAAAGATTAGTCATAGGTGATGGCACTAAAGCAGGGGTAGACCAGGGCCCATTAATTAATGAGAGTGCTGTATTAAAAGTTGAAGAAATTATTAAGGATGCTTTGACAAAAGGGGGCAATCTTATTTGTGGCGGCCAGCGGCACAAATTAGGTGGTACATTTTTTCAACCCACAGTTATAACCGGTGCGAACGACCGAATGCTTTGCGCAACAGAAGAAATCTTCGGTCCAGTATCCATGGTTTTTAAGTTTTCAAATGAGGCCGAAGCTATTCAAGCAGCAAATAACACGCAATTCGGTTTAGCGTCTTATATATATACGAATGATCTTAATCGAAGCTTCCGTATGAACGAAGCGCTGGAATACGGTATGATTGGAATTAACTCTGGTCTTATTACGACAGTTGAAGCCCCATTTGGCGGTGTAAAAGAAAGCGGTATTGGAAAAGAAGGTGGGAGCCAAGGGCTAACCGACTATCTAAGTCTAAAATATACTTCGATCGGCATGTGAACGGAGAGCCATAAAGCGGTGTCATGTTACAAATAATTAACTTCCACCGATTAATTCATCGGTACGATCATCTGTTTCTCCAAAGCGCTTTAAAACCGCAGGTTTAGTTCCCTCATATACGCGCTCTAGATTTTTGCTGATTTTTTCGTTCTCGCGCTCAAATAAACAGTTTCCGTCAAGGTCAGAAGCCACAATAAATGGACCCATCTTATTACAGCGAATGACCCACATTGCTTGCGCCAGTCCGAGCTCTTCATTCCAATGTACCGCTTCCACATTCTCGACGCCACGACCAAGCAACGCCCCAGTCCCATAGCCAACGGTTGATAAATAAATCGCTCCGTTTGGAACAAAATAATCTTTATAATCTTTTGAGGACATCCCGCCTTTGCCAACTATTAATTTTGCCCCAGACTTCTCCATCCATTCTGGCAACCATTTGGCAAACCTGAAAGAAGCGGTTGCGGTAACGGCACCAAGATCAAAACTGCCATCTTTGCGGATTGCGGCAGCCGGGGAACAATGAAAGTTAGCAGCGCTAGCCGCTGGAAGTTCCATAGGAATATTGGCTTTTTCCTCAAGTGCGCGCATATACACGCCTTCGCGTGCAGTATACATCAATCCAGATAAATATACGACGTCTCCAAGCTTTAGCTCAGCTATATCTTCAGGCGTTGGGGTGGTACTCAAATTTATTTCCCGAGGCTTCACGCGGTTACCTCCTCAACAGTTTGCGTTTGTGACCATTCAATGGTTTCACGTCTTTGATAATCAGTAAACCAGTCAGGATCTGTTCGATGTTCTACACGGCCGTCAGCAAAGACGCGCGCGACGGCTCGACGAGAAGAAAGACAGAACGCATGTACAGACATCTGCATACCACCTGTATGGCAATAGCCAACTTCGATATTACAGTCGATTACCATATTTTTACCGACGAAACCCATCGCACCCATGCCAATTGAATTTCCCAAATTTTTAAATTCTTCTTCCAGAGCTGCTATTTTGGGATCAGAATTTTTACTACCGACTGTGCGCAAACAGGCAGCTCGCTTACCAAGAACCATGCAAGTATCTTTGCACCCACCCAGTCCAATGCCAATGATAGCTGGTTGACACGCTAGCCCTCTTTTACCAAACGCAACCAGACTATCTAGGTAAAAGCGCTTAATCCCTTCAATACCATCTGATGGAAAAAGCATTCGATAGTCTGTGCCGAATAAGCCGCCTTTATGAACTGTAATGAGATCTATCCATTCACCACCTGGTTCATAACCATATTCTATTTCAGGCGCTCCGATACCGACATTATTATCATAATCAGTGCGCCATAAAGGGTGTACGCGATTTGGACGAAGAGGTAGGCCGTTAGTCCGGTTTGCAGTTGCACGACGCAATGCGGCCTCTAAAGCTATTGGTCCCCCTTCAATCCTAGTTTCATTTCCCATTTTTACGTACCATCGCGGAGTGCCCGTGTCTCCGCACATGGCTCTATTGTCTTGCTTGGCTACTTCATAATTTTGGAGCATAGCTTCCAGTACAAACGATGATAGATCACCATCCTCCGTTTTAGCAGCTTCCTTTAAACCCTCCAAATAATCATCAGGAATCTCTACTGCAGCTTTGTCCATAAGAGTTTCGGCGGTTTGTTGAATCAGCTCGATTGAAATCACGCGTTTTCTCCCACCAATGTTTCAGGTGAACCCTCAGGTAATATAGTTTCACCAGGCTTAACTATCGAAAACTGCACAGCTTCTCGTTCAACATTTATCAAAGTGCCGTTTTGCTTCGCAACTGTGAAATAAGACTCATCTAGGTTTCCTGGATCTGGAAAATCTTCACGGAAATGTGCTCCACGCGAATTTTCACGACTTAAAGCTGCACGACAAATAACATCAGAAACATCAACCAAGGAAGATAGATTAAGCCAATCATGCCACGTCAAATTATAACTCAAATTGCTCCCATCCACACCGGTTTCGAAGAGATTTGAACGAATATCTGCTATCTTCTGCAGCCCGCGCTCTAATCCAGTTTTATTGCGCATTACACCAACATCATCCCACATTACTTCTTGTAAAGTTTTTCGTAACCGATTCAGATCACCTTTAGGCTTTTTCAACGGATGCAATGCCCGTTCTAATTCCATATCAATAAAATCTTCATCAGGCTCTCGATGAGCTCTCATCTTTCGAATATCAATGCCCATGTTATCACCGGCGATTCCACCAAATACTGTCGAGTTAGCAACACCATTACCACCGAGCCTATTGGATCCATGTGCGCCACCAGCATCTTCACCAGCAACGTATAAACCTTCAAGCGAAGTGCGTGTCTCTGGATCAACAATAACCCCGCCCATAAAATAATGAGCCGTAGGTACCACTTCAACTTGTCCAGCCGCCAAATCAAATCCACTGTCCTCGCAACGTTTCACCATTCCAGCGAATTTTTTGCGAACATTATCTGGTCCAAGATGTGACATAGAAATAAACATCCCAATTTGATCAGGATTATTATTTTTACGCATCTCAGCATAAATTCCCCGAGAAACCACGTCGCGGGTCGCGCGCTCACCTTTATCACTGTAATCAAACATAAATCGATTTCCCTGGTGGTTGATTAGGTGACCCCCTGCACCACGCAAACCTTCCTCTAATACGGTACCAGTCATGCGAGTATGGTCGCCGGCGAGCAGCCCGGTAGGATGAAATTGGACCATTTCCATATCGCGCAATGGTAGCCCCAACCGCATGGCCATCGCTAAGCCGTCCATGGTTTTATCTCCGGAAGGTGTATGGTACTTATACATCGTCGGCCCACCACCCGTAGCCATTAAGACAGCTTTTGCACGGACGAAGTGAAAGTCTCCGGTGCGCATATCGATAAACAGTACGCCCGCGAGAGCAGATCCGTCCTTATTGGGGATTAAGCCGATTGCCCGGTGTTCTTGTAATTTTTCAACTGGACGGGCTAATACCTGCTCCATCAGTCTTGAGATGATTTCAATGCCCGTCAAATCGCCTTTATGTACAGTGCGATCGGCAGTCTGCCCAGCAAATGCTTTTTGATGCACGGTTCCATCGGGATTGCGATCAAAATAACAACCAATTTCATTTTCAAGTTCATGGATCCGCGTCACGGCATCGTTACAAAGACGCCAAGCCATTTCTTGGTTTGGCAACCACTTGCCGCCTTGTATAGTGTCCATAAAGTGCCGTTCAATCGTATCTCCATTTCCAAGTGCAACATTATACCCGCCTTGCACCATTCGGGTACAGCCGCACTTTCCGACAAGTCCTTTAACTGCAATCGTTACTTTTGTATGCATTGGAGCGGATTGAAGAGCGTGCAGCGCCCCAAACAAACCAGCACCCCCAGTGCCCAAAATCAAAATATCAGTATCGTGTCTTTTTATGTTACTCTTAAAAGTCATTTTCACACCGCATTTAGTAGGAACGTGCCCGAAATAAGAAAAGCCCCAGCAGTGGCAACAGCGGCCATAGCTTTTTGATTTGCACTCCATGGGAGAAGTTCAAGCACAAGAAGTCTCAGACCACCCAGAAGGTGCACTGCAAGGAGGAATACCAGACCAAATTCAGCGAACTTCACTACTGGAATTTCTGTCCAATGCAAAAATCCATTCAATTTATCGGGTTTTGTCAAAGCAAGAGACAATACATAAAAGTGAAATGGTAAAAATAATACTAGTACTAAGCCGGATACACGATGCAAAAGATATGCATACCAAAGTGGGTGATTTCGATAACCTTTCATCATATCCAAGTCACGGCTGATACCGCTCGTGCCCCCAAGAAAATCGATACCAAACCAAAGCTCCACATAATTAAATCCAAGAAAATTTCACGTAACTTCAATACCTCCGAAATAATCGTTCGTAATCCAATCGCTCCATGCACGGATACAGCGACAACAAATAGTCCATAAAACAGAAACCAGAAGATAGAACCCTGCGTGCGCGAAAGAATTTCATCCGCAGAAAGCCCACCCTGAATCGCGTAGATCATTACGCCAATATGCCCAAAAACAAGCGGTATCATTACGATCGCTGACAGTCGTTGCGCGATATAGAGCCGCAAATCCATCTACCTAATTTCCTTTCAAACTTCTCTTAATGCTCTCTGCCTTCAGCCCAGCGATAGACCTCATTGGATCCAATCCATTTGGACAGTGTAACGTGCAGCTACCTTGACTGTGGCAATTGTGGCACCCACCCTTTGCACTAATAGTGTCTAAAATGGCGCCTCTATCTTTAACCTTTTGATCATTCACAAGCGTCCATGCTCGTTGCAAAGCAGCTGGCCCTAAATAATTTTCGTTATGAGTTACAGTGTCACAAGCAGCGTAACACACAGCGCAATTGATACATTCTATTGCCTTATTAGCTTCTGCTCTCTCTGGTTCGGTAGACTGTATTTGTGGCATTTGATCGTACCGCGAGGCGGATGGAGCATGGTGCCCCCCAGCTGCCACCCACTTATCAAAGAATGGGTCCATATCAACAACAAGGTCTTTGATGGGAGGCAAATTGCGCAATGGCGCTATCTCTAACATATCACCTCTCAAAACTTTCTTCACATGTGTTCGGCATGTCCATCTTGGAGTATTATTGACCATCATTGCACACGACCCACACATCCCCACACGGCATGCAAAACGATAGCTCAGATTGGGATCTAAGTTTTGTTGTATCCAGGTCACAACGTCTAAAACTGTTTGATTTTCTTTTTTAGGCACACTGAAAGTTTCATACGCGCCTGAGTTTTTCTCCCCGCGCCACACTTTAACTATCATTTTGTCAGTTTCAGTTGCCATAAACTCTTACATTCCATTCATGATCACAAAAAAATTTGATCATGAATTTTAACCCAAGCTAGCTCTAATTTTCATCTGTGCTCAATATAACATGAAAGTTTTTCTAACATTAAATGATAAAAACTTTATTAAATTGTAAATTAAATTTAATATTATCTTTCAATGTAGATTATTATCCAATTTGATTTTATCACTAATATTCAGTGCAAATTCTTATGCAAACTTTGTAATGACCGCGGTACCAGGCGATGTTGGGCCCTTCATAGCTCGCAGCTCTCCTGATACGGATGCAAGATCAATTTCTCGTGCAACCAATGGTGATAAATCGATACGTTGTTGTTCTATCATTTCCAGCAGAGATGGATATTTCCAGGCAGGCATACCTCGGCTTCCAAAGAACGATAGCTGCTTGCTATAAACCGCTCGTATATTCAACGACAAAAACCCATCACCTGCAGGCATTCCGAGATGGACGTGTCGTCCTGAAACCCTCAAACACTCGACTGATGCGTTGGTAGTTTGTTCAATCCCTAAAGCCTCCAACGAAACATGGGCTCCCCCGTTAGTGGCCTCCATGACTGCTTCAACAACGTTCTGATTACTTGCATTGACGCAAACATCTGCCCCTAAAGATTTTGCATAATCTAACTTTTCTTGAACGATGTCTACCACAACCACTTGGGCACCTAACATCTTGGCCAACAACATTGCAGATAGCCCAATGCCGCCCGTGCCGTGAATTGCTACCCATTCACCGATCTTTACATTTGCTCGATCAGTTAAAGCATGCCATGCGGTAGTGACTCGACAACCTAATCCAGCAGCTAAACTTGGATCAATATTGTCGGGCAGGTAAACCAAATTATGATCAAATGGAACCGCAACGAGTTCTGCGTACGCACCTGCACTACCGAAGCCAGGCGTTATTTGTTGCTGACAAGTATTGCTTACTCCAGTTTGACAGGACGAGCATTTTCCACAACCCAAGATAAAAGGAGCTATTAAGCGATCACCTTTTTCGTGTTGAGCTTCTGGTCCTGCTTCAACAACTACCCCACAGTATTCATGTCCCAATATATCTCCAGGTCGGACCTTGGGGTGATGTCCAACCCAACCATGAAAATCAGATCGACAGACTCCACATGCGAACACTTCTAATATGACACCATTTTTAGGACAAACAGGATCTTGAACATTTTCTATGGATAAGTCCGTGTCATATTCACGAAGAACTGCGGCTTTCATAATGTATCCTCACCATGGTTTTTGTTGGACCTAAATTTGGTCTTACAAAATTTAACGATTTAACAACGCATTATTTGTAGATGTCTGGGAGTAATGTAACCGAAATAGCCGGTACGTATGCTATCAAAAGGGTCACAATTAACATGAAAAAGACAAAGGGAATTGCTCGATACGCAATTTTCAGAATAGATTCTCCCGTTAACCCCGAAACAACGAACAAATTCAAACCCAATGGTGGGGTAATAAACCCGACACCTAACGCTGTAATCATCATGACACAGAACTGAATTTCATTCATTCCAATGTTATCAGCCAGAGGCTTTAAAATTGGTGCAAGGATCACAATATTTGGGGTTGTTTCCATAACGCAACCAGCAGCGATTAATATAGCAATCATCAATAGAATAAGGAGCCGAGGATCATCAGTAAGCGATGTAGCAGCGCCCACAAAACCTTGAGGCACTCCCAATATAGCAAGAGCTTGAGCGAGAGGTAACGAGAATGCAATTATCGGAAGAATAACGCCGTTTACCTTCGCGGAGCTCACCAACATCTCAGGAAAATCTGACAATTTTAGTGTCCTCATTGACAGTCCCATTAATACTGTAACGACAACCGCAGTGGCTCCAGCTTCAGTAGGGGTCAGCCTACCCGAAAAGATCCCATAAAATATAATAGCTGGCACAATAAACGCATACCAACCAGACTTCAAAGCAACAGCTAATTGATTGATCCATTCAGAAAATGATATATTTCCACCACCCTCCCAACAGTAAATTCTATTCATGAGGATGTTGGTAACAAGAATAGAAACAAGAATAGCAAGGCCTGGAATAACAGCCGCAAGAAACAGAGTAGACGCAGAAATACCCAAGACCAGACCAATAATAATGTAAGCAATAGAAGGTGGGATAAGAATTCCAGTACACGCACCCGCAGCCACGAGTGCACATGCATATGGACGAGGATATCCACTTTCTACTAAACGCGCGATCGTCATTCGACCGACAGCAGCCGCACCTGCTGCATCTGACCCTGAAATTGCTGAAAACATACCGCAAACCAGTACTGTTGCAGACCCAAAACCACCTTTGGCGAACTGTGTAAGAGCTTCAGCTACATCTAAGAATTTTCTTGATAATCCTGTCCTAACTAATACGTCACCAGTCAAAATGAATAGTGGCACTGCGGTTAACGCAAAGTGATCAATGCCATGAAATAAGCTTTCACCAACTAAAGACAGGGGAAGTGCGCCCGACATAAGTAACATCGCAATGGCTGCTGCACCGATTGCTGCCCATACAGGAATAGCCAACGCTACAAGGACAACAAATAAAATTACCGGAACGTAAAAATCCCATCCAAGCTCGATCGTTTGTTGCTGCAACTGATTCCAAAGCATGCTGCTTTCCTTCAATCAAAAAGAGTATCGCCTTCGAACACGGGTTTTCCGGAGCGAAGGTCACGAAGATCACGTAACAATGATTGCACTAACCGCAAAGTTATGAGTGCGAAACCAATTGGAACTGCCAGCAAAAACCAAACTTGGCTTATTCTTAATCCGTGTGTAACTGAACCAAATTTTGCTGAAACTAAAACAGTTTCGAATGACCAATACAAAGCTATGAGTGCGACCATCATCATGACAAGGTCACCAAACATGTAGAGGATCGCTTTAGGCTTCCTACCAAGGTAATGCATAACTACATCGATGCGAATGTGTGCTCTCTGGCGCACCGCTGCTGCGGCCCCAATCCAAGCAAGATAAATGAAAGAATACCTTACAATCTCCTCACCCCATACTGAGGAATAAGAAAAAATCTCCCGCCGCAGTACCTCTGTAAACATTGTACCCACAAGCATTACGTAAAACACTAACAATGCCCAGCGCTCTGCATTTTTATTAAGCGTCGATAATAAGTTTTTCATGCGATACTCTTTTAATTAGATACCCAAAATAATCGGGTCACATGGCCGTTTATTTTGGAGACTTTGATATGCGGGGCAAAATGCCGATGTCATTTCACCCCGCATATTTTATGGGGCTAAGCAATTAATAAGAATTGCAAAGCCTCGTTATGCATCGTGAACATAATGACGCCCTGGAATACCAGCTGCTTCCTCCAACTTGTCAAATACATCCATAGAGCCTGCTAGTTCGACTTTGAAATCATCCCATTCCGAGCGCTGATAACCGCCTGCCTCTTGCCACTCAGCAAGCTGGTCGTTTGTAAGAGTGTGGAATTCAACACCAGCTTTAACCAATTCGGCCATCGCAAATGTCCGAGCAGATGGGACTTTCGCCAAGTTTTGGTGGCGGGTCATTTCACCAGCCCACATGATACCCTCTTGCACATCAGAGTCCATAGAATTGAACCATTCAAGATTACATGAGAATACTTGAGCATCAGGCACAGCTTGTGTGAACGTTACATGGCTCAGAATATCTTTAAATCCGAACACGTATAGTGCTCCGACAGATGGGTCCAACGCATCCGCAACACCTTGCTTGATAGCGGACGGTGTTTCCCCCCACGCAACAGGAGTCGGGTTTGCACCAACCATACGGTAATACTGTTGTAACATTTTTGATCCTGGCACGCGGAACTTTACGCCAGCCAAGTCACCTGGGGTGATAACCTTGTTGCCACCTTTGCGAATAGCAACAACGCGAGGGTCAATGTTGACATAATAGAGCGCTTTGAATCCAGCCGCTTCGACTTTTGGATGCACATTTTCAGCCCACGTAGAGGACGACACCATGTTGGTAAAACGCTGGTTGGAACCACATAGGTAAGGCATATTGATAAGGTCAACTGCGGGAGCGAAAGGCGCGAAGTTAGATAGCGAGTGTTGCGCGCACTGAATTGTGCCTGTTTGTACCGCCTGTGCCAGCGCTCCACCGGCCCCTAGCTGCCCACCTGGAGCAAGTTTTACATAAATTTTACCGTTTGTAGCATTTTGGACATTTTCTTTGAAATCTAGCTGCATGATCGGGTAACTCCGCGATGCGCCTAACACGTAGGCGGTTGCCACGGTCATTACATGATCTGCTGCCTTCTCACGCTCGCGTTCTTCTTGTTGTGTCTGCGCCACCGCTTCTGATGACCAAAGCATTCCAGCTGCGCCTGCAACCATAGCAGCAGTAAATCCACCAGAAGCTGTTAACTTTAAGAAATTACGACGCGATGCCGATTTCAGTTCTTCGACAGTGTTTGTCATTTTTGTTCTCCCTTTATTGGAATTTGGTTGACGCACTCACTCACCTTTCATTCCTTATCGCTCTCTGCACGAAGAATAATGATTGAGAAACATATCGCCGCGGCAAGTAGCACCAACATCTCCTGTGTATCGCCAAGAAACATGATATTGTAAAAGGCACCAACCACTACATCCACGATGAAAGCCGCGACTAGAATAAAGGTTAGTAATGCCAACATTGATATGTTCCTTCACAAGTAATGGGATCTAATCTGAAAACATTGTTTAATTAAAGAACAAAAATTTTAATATTATATTAAATTTTTCTTACATTTCTAACTGGGTGTCGGTCATGTTGCACAGACTGATGCAGTGATCGTCTCAAAAAAAATATTCACACATCCACACAAGCGTTCTTGGTAACCTAGATAAATTCAACTTGTTGACTTGCTAAAAGAACTGAGTTCATTTGGGGCGCGCGATAATGTATCGGTGATACAGGCCTTAAACGACATGTTCGAAACGCATATTATTTTTTATTTGATCACTGGAGCTGCGGCTGGTGGATTTATCAACGGGTTATCCGGAACGGGTACTGCACTATTTGCGCTTGGATTTTATCTAGCTGTGCTTGATCCCACAACAAGCGTACTGATGGTTGCGCTCCTGGCAATACTTGTGGGCGTGCAAGGACTGTTCATCGTGCGCAATAGTATTTTCGCTAATAAAGCAAGATCGCTTCGCTTCACATTGAGTGGCCTAGTTGGGGTGCCAATTGGCTTGATGCTTCTGAACACAATCGACGTAAATAATTTGAAGATCATTGTTGCAGCATTTCTTATTTTGTACGGGGTGTACTTTAGTTTCCGATCCTCACTGCCAACAATCGAGAAAAAAACTCCAATAATAGACACGTTAATTGCGTTTATCGGAGGCACGTTGGGTGGGGCGGCAGCACTCTCCGGAGCCGTGCCTCAAATCTGGTTATCATTGCGTCCTTGGCCAAAATCTGACGTGCGCGCAATGCTTCAGCCGTTCAATTTCGCGGTGCTGGGTACCACCTCAATTATTCTACTTTTAGCCGGTAATTACGACAAAAAATTGCTATTTGGCCTCATGATTACATTGCCGGTAGGATATCTATCCGCGCAACTAGGATTATACATCTTCAAATTAATTGATGACACTCTATATCGTAGAACCTTGGTCATACTCACACTTTGCATGGGTGTCGTTACATTATCATCCACTAGTTTTTAGCCATCGCTAAGTTGATTTTTGACGAACACACCGAAGAAATTGGTTGTTGCCTTAGATAGTTTTGTTTGCTGTGATATTGTTTAAAATCGGAGGTGAAGTAAGTCATAATCACCACTGAAAATCTAACACACTTTTGGAACATTATGAGTAGTAAGATTACAAAAATTAAAGACGCAATACGTAAACGCTTTGGAGATGATTTTCAATTGGAAGACAACTTGGAAATCAATGAAACCTTGTTCCGCATACTAACGCGATCATCATGCAGAGATTTTAAACATGAACAGGTTTCTAACGCACTTTTAAATATCATTTGTGCCGCTGCCTTTTCTTCTCCTTCTAAAAGTGATTTGCAACAGAGAGATATCATCATTGTTAATTCAAAAGATAAAATTGCAAATATAGCACGCCTAATACCGGGTCAGCCTTGGATAAAGAATGTACCGACTCTGGTTGTTTTTTGCGGAAATAATAGGCGACAAAGGTTATTGCACGAGTGGACGAATGTACCATTTGAAAACGATCACCTTGATAGTTTCTTTAATGCAGCAACTGATGCGGCAATCGCATTGAGCACATTTGTCGTCGCAGCTGAGGCTCAAGGTTTAGGATGCTGCCCGATAAGCGCTATACGTAACGAAGCTACTGAACTTGCGAAATTACTAAGTCTACCAAATCACGTATTTCCGTTCGCTGGGTTAGCTTTGGGCTACCCACAAGAAAGTAGCAAAATCTCTAAGCGCCTCCCGCTGCAAGTGACCTGTCACTATGATCAATACACCGAAAACGATATCAAACAGGACATAGAGGATTATGACTCACTACGCTCCAACGTAAACGAATACAGTTCACAACGCCTTGTTGAGAAGTTTGGGACTTCCCAGAATTACGGATGGTGTGAAGATAAAATCAGACAATACAGTGAACCTGAACGTTCCAATTTTGGCCAATACATCCGGTCTATCGGTTTTTGTTTGGATTAAGTTCAAAGTGTATTTATGTGTTGGGTATGAAAACCAACTTACATCATAAATTGACGACAAAAGTCAGTGTTAAAGACACTAATGCAACTCTAGAATTTATAACTTTATCAATGCAAATGGTGAGTAAGCGAGCGGCTCATTTCACTTATGACGCAGAAAAAATAGCAATAATTCACAAACACAAATATCACTCATCTAATACTCAAGTACAGCTTTCGAAAAAAAGTGCTCAACAGGTTTTGATTACAACGCAGTTTGAAGAGCTATCAGATAATCGCAATCAGAATAGAGGCTGGGGAATTATATTTCTATTACTAGTTTCATCGTTTTTTTTGCCGGAATGGGCTCTCGGCATCGTAATGTTATCAGCTATTTTTTACGCTACGATGCCTCAGATCTTGCTTCACCGCCAATTAAAACAAGATCATGATGCTATTGTGGATTTTATTACAAACTCTAATGATCAAGCGACCTCGTTAAGGGTGTAAATTTCTATTACTTGAATTAAAAATCAAAACTAAAATTCTTATATCCTAATCTAACAATGCAAATCTGGCTATAAAGCATTCGTCACACATCCTCCAACACCAACTGACTGGCCTTTTCACCAATCATGATTGCAGGTGCATTTGTGTTGCCGCTCACGATGCGCGGCATAATCGAAGCGTCGGCAACGCGCAGACCGCGTACACCTTTGACGCGCAATGCAGGATCGACCACAGCCATCGGATCAATCCCCATTTTGCATGTTCCTGTCGGGTGATAAATCGTAACCGAGTTACGGCGCGCCCAATCGAGGGTTGCAACATCATCATCCATTGCAACACCGGCACCTGGTGCATGTTCTTCGGTGATATATGATTTCAACGGTTCGGCTTGGGCAATACGACGCGCAATCTGAATGCCCTTCACGATCGTGCGGCAATCCGTATCTGTTGCCAGATAGTTTGGATGGATTTCTGGGTGGTCGTCCATATTTGCCGAACGCAGTGACAGATGTCCTGCACTTTCTGGGCGCAGCTGCAACACAGAGGCCGTAAAGCCCGAAAACTTATGTGGGCCATCGGCAGGCTTGTCCGCGCTCCACGGTTGAATGTGGAATTGAATATCTGGGGTTTCTAAGTGGTCCGCGGTTTTCAAAAAACCCGTTCCCAGACTTGCCGCCATCGTCATCGGGCCGCGCTGCGTCAACGCGTACTGTGCCGCGATCAACCCTTGTTTAAAGATATTGTTCGTTTCCGTATTAATCGTGCTTAGCGTCGTTTTGAAAACGGGGCGGGCCTGCAGGTGGTCCTGCAAATTTTTACCAACCCCCTGAAGATGCGAGACCACATTAATTCCGTGCTGGGACAATTCATCTCCCGCACCAATCCCTGAAAGCATCAGGATTTGTGGTGATCCAATTGCGCCTGCGCTTAGGATAACTTCGGCACGGGCGGTGATTGTTTCCATCTGTCCGTGGCGGCGAATGCGTACGCCCATGGCGCGGCCATCATTGATGATCACTTTTTCAGTTTGGGCATCCGTAATGATTTCCAGATTGGGCCGTCCCCGGGCAACAGACAAATAGGCCTTGGCTGACGAACACCGCCGCCCCCCCTTCATCGTCAGTTGGAAATACCCAACGCCCTCTTGGTCCGCACCGTTATAATCAGGATTACGCTTATAGCCCGCGTTCACAGCTGCATCGACCCATTTGTCAACGACTTCGCGCGTCAGGCGTGAGTTTTGCACAGAGAGAGGCCCCGATTTGCCACGCAGCCCTGAGTCATCTTGGCCTTCCCAGTTTTCTGAGCGTTGGAACAACGGGAGGACGTCGCTCCAACTCCAGCCAGTGCAGCCCATCTGCGCCCACCCATCATAGTCTTGGGCTTGGCCGCGCACATAAAGCAGACCGTTAATCGAGCTTGATCCACCTAGCACGCGCCCACGGGGCCACGGAATTGCACGCCCAGCGATCCCGTCATCTTGTTCTGTTTTATAACACCAATCCGATTTCGGGTTCCCCATCGTGCGGAAATATCCAACGGGAATGTGAATCCATGGGTTCGTATCTTTGGGGCCCGCTTCGATCAGCGCAACAGTATAGCGCCCGTCTTCTGAAAGACGGCTTGCAAGCGCGCAACCAGCTGATCCAGCCCCGACAACAACGAAATCGAATTCCATTTTTCCCCAAATATCAAATAATGAGACTTTTATTCTCGTTTTTTGTTAAAAATGATGCTAACTACGATTCGAAGAACAAGTAAATATTTTTCTTTTCGGAAACTGAACAAAAAGATGGCGCACAACGTAACGGAAACCCCCACCAATCTTCGAACGCTTTTGATCCTTGAGGTGCTGGGCAAAAGCGACCGTGCAATGACAGCGACAGAGATCAATGCGGAATTGGGGTTACCGAAACAAACCGTACATCGTTTGTGCGTCACGCTAGAAGAACATGGTTTCATCACGCGACCCGATAACAGCCGTAAATATCAGGTGGGGCGTCGCCTACGCGAAATTGGTGCAGGGCTTCTTTATAATTCACGCGATCACATCACGCGGCGGCAAATTTTGACGGACGTTGCCCAAGAAGTGGGCGAAACCGTGAACTATGCCGTCCCGCGCGAAACGGGAATGGATTACCTTGATCGTGTTGAAACCGATTGGGCATTTCGTATTCAGCTGCCGATCGGGTCGCGCGTCCCCTTTCATTGCACAGCCAGTGGCAAGACATTTTTGGCCAGTTTGCCAGATCGCAAATTAAAAGGATTTTTAGAGGCGATTGACCTGCGGAACATGACATCCAATACACATGTCACCAAAGAGTCATTGCACGCGGAAATAAAGGGTGTGCGCAAAAACGGATATGCACTAGATCGTGAAGAATTCATGGACGACATGGTCGCCATTGCGGTACCCGTAAAAGACCCGCAAAACCGATACATTGCGGCGCTGGCATTTCACGGGCCGACACAACGGATCAATATTGACGACGCAGTTGCCAAAAAGGACATGCTTCATGCCGCGGCCAAACGCATTAGCGAAAGCCTGTTTTCCTAATCAGCGCAGTAATTCAAAATTAGGGTCATAGGGTGATGGTGCGCAGACAGTTGCATCCACCAACTGCCCCAACAGATCAAGTTTCACGCATGTGCCAATTTCGGAAAGACTGGGGTCAATAAAAGCGTAGGCCAAGTTTTTTCCAACACGATACCCCCATGCCCCTGAGGTGATCGTGCCAACGACATCGTCCCCCTGCATAAGCGATGCACCGCCATAGGCAGGCGCATGATCGCAATTGATTTCCAGAGACACCAAGCGTTTCTGAACGCCCTTGCGAATGCGGTTTTCCAACGCGGCTTTGCCGATGAAATCGGGTTTATCCATTTTGACAAATCGATCCAGCCCCGTTTCGAATGGATCGAATTCCGT
>Ga0255762_10001798_pt1 | contig 18042 bp, 10 predicted proteins | sample 101ome_16_FD_179962 | JGI IMG/M metagenome (GOLD analysis project Ga0255762, IMG submission 179962) | Coastal salt marsh microbial communities from the Groves Creek Marsh, Skidaway Island, Georgia - 101401AT metaG (version 2) | ecosystem: Environmental > Aquatic > Marine > Intertidal zone >...
CGTGTCGTCGTGTCACGTCGTTCGGGCGTCACACGTGCTGATGTGCAAAATATCCCACAAGGAATCTACGAAGTAGGGGGAAGGGCCCGCCCCCCTCTACTTCCCAGAGGGGAGGGGTGCCGTGCCAGCACACCAGCGCGGGGTCGGTCCGCGTTGCCAGACGTCACAGCACGTCTCGACGCGCGTACGCGAAGCGAGATATCTCGAGCATCCGCATCGCGGTCACGAGCGTGCTTTCGACCAACGACCGAACGACGCGATGGTATATTCGGGCGATCAAGAGAAGGGTTTCCGGCGCACGATCACTCTCGATGGTCTACCGGATGACGTTCGCGCGGGATTATTGGCGTTCGACATCGACGGAGACGGAGAGATCTCGAGAGATGAGCTCATCCGAGCGGCGGAGGTGTATCGCGACAGTGTGCGCTCGGTAAGTCGAATGACGAAGATCATCGTCGGTCTCACGGCGGCTCTCGCCGTCGTCGTCGGTTGCACCGGTGGTCTCACGTACGGCATCATCGAGGCCACGAAGGAGACCAAGGTCGCGGGAACGATGCTGACGACGCCGTACGGCGACGCGATAAGCGTGAACACGAACACGGTAACTATACCAATGGCCACCCTGGCGTTCGCGCCCGCTGAATTCTCGGCTAGTCTGGACAGCATCAGTTTCGGCTCGCAAGATGAATCGACGTTGTATCACAGACGCGTGGACTCCGTTGATGTCGTCGCGGATACGTCCGTTGTCGTGAAAACGACGACGGGCGACGTGCTCTCGTACACGGGCGGAAGTACGATCACCATTCAACTTGCGGGTGGTGCGACGACCTGGACCAAACAAGCCTCGTGCACGAGATGCTCGTCTCTTAACGTGCACTTGACCTCCGAATTGGACGCCGCCATCGATAAAGCGATCGACGCGTTCGGAACCCCGAACAGCCGCAAGCTCCTTGGCTTTTCATGCTGGTGAGCTCGTGGATTTGACCACGATGACTCCCCCTACCGTCCGCTCCAAGAAATTCTCAACAATTTTGCCTTATCAAGTATGTACAGTACAGAAATGTCCAATAATGTTGTCTATCTGCTTGATCAAGTCCTAGGACGTAACCGTTCTCGCGAGACTTACTGTAAGCTTGTAATAAAAAGTCATGAAAATGGCAAGCTGGTAGTCGCCCGAAAGGGCGATTCCACTCGTAAATAACAATAATTCATATAAATCTCATGCGTCTAGGACTCATTTTGTACAGAACGGCTGCGAGATCGAGCTTTGCACCCAGCTTGGAAGCGACGCTAGAGCACTTTGAACACGGCGGCGTACCACCATCTGTGTTTACTGACGCTCCTGCACCACAACCGCCTCGATTCGCATTCAGTAGTTAGTGAGGCTGTGGCTCGCGTACTAGCCCAAAGTGGGCGCGGTAACGTGGAGAGCAAATACGTTTACGTTTTGAGGCTCGAACATTCAAAGTTTTATGTCGGAGCGTCAGCGAACGTAGTTACACGAGTGTTTCATCACATGGATGCTAACAAAAACGGCATGGCGTGGACGAAAGAGCATCAACCAATTGGTGGCATGCGTTACATCAACGGTTCAGTTGAACTAGTTCCTGCATGTATCGACGCAATGCACCCAATGCTCAGTCCCGCGGACGAAGCGTGGATTACACTCGCATACATGGAGCGATACGGTCTCGAAAATGTACGTGTCGGGCCTTGGTGTTCGCCAATTATAGCCGAACACATCAAGGCTACAATAAAAGCCATCATCGACGGCCGCAGTAACGTGTGTTATCGATGCTTAGAGTCTGGGCACTTTGCAAACGAGTGCGATCAATTGCGAGCACCACAGTGCTCAACCACTCCGAGTTCGCCAAATTCTAGCAACGGCGCGTTCTGAGGACTCGAACTCCCGTCGCCAGATTGCATGTTTCGAAGTCAATGGCCACTATGTTCCACTCTGTTCCACACGCCCTCGTGTTGTTACCTTTTACAGTCCGAGGGAGACGCGCGCGTGCACACGCCCTCGCGCGTCACACGTCGCCGTGCCAGTATGTTCGCCGAACGCAACGCGCCTGTTTGCAACGAGCACGTGCGAGCCATTCACGCCGTGTACGGCGCGGTCCTCGGACCTCCACCGGTCGACGAGGCAAAGGCACACGCGTACGCGACCCGCGCGCTCGACAGAGAGCTGCGCGCACTTCTCGGCGATAGAGCAGATGGCGACGTCGAAATTGAAACCTTGGATGCCATCGCGTCGCGCATCGTGCTCATCTCTCGATATTTGTTCGCGTCCGTGTCGAGCGCCACGTTTTCGACGGAGATTTTTCGTGAGTCGTTGCGCGCCCTGAGCGAAGCGTACCGTCGCCGCGCGCAAGACGGCGAAGACACCGACCAAGGCGAACAACAGACGTGGGTTCCGCCCGACGCGTTTCAACGTCAAACGATGAAATTCTGGGTACAGTCGCAGGATGTCATCGCTTTAAAAGTTGAGATTTTAAAGCGATTACCGATTTTGTATGCGTCGACGTCGAGCGCTGAAAAAAACTATTCGCCGCTCGTGACGTCGGTGTATCTGGAAAACGCGGATTTTGACGTGTATCGAACGCGATTGTTGCGAGAAGAAGGGTCGACGCTCGTGCGTTTTCGTTGGTACGGAGATTTTCGCGAAGACGCGGACGTGTACGTCGAGAAGAAGACGCATTTCGGCGGCGGAAAACGAAGCGTGAAAGAGAGACGACGCGTTCGACGCGATGCTCTCGCCTCTCTGTTTGAAAGCAAGGGCACTGACAACTGTTCTTTTGGAAAGTTTGTGAGTGACATTAAAACGGAGGAGATCGAGCGGCGTGGACTAAAGCCCACGTTGAGTACGCGTTATAGCCGAACGGCGTTTCAGTTTCCCACCACGAACGCGGTGCGCATCTCCTTGGATGAGGATTTGAGGTGGAGCGACGTGCGCGCGCACGGCACGCGAGCGATGGAGAGTCCGACGAATATCACATACTCTCAACAACCGTTCCCGTATGCCGTGCTCGAGGTGAAGCTGGCCGTCGCGGACGCCGCCACCGATCCATGGATCGAACACATTCTCTCGACATTCAGAGTGGTAAAAGTGTACAAATTCAGCAAGTACATTCACGGGTGCGCGACACTCATGCCGCACGCCGTTCATAAGCTACCGCACTGGTTTGACGACGACGATGTCGGAGAGCGGCGCGCGAAAGCGGCCGACGCGCCGACGCGCCGCTTCGCGTCCTCGGGATCGTTCGCCGATCTCCTTCGCGCCACCATCACCACCGCGTTGGGTCTTCGTAAGAATGGCGTCTCGAAGGACGAAAGTCGTTCGAGCAGCAACGGCGAACCACCGGACGTCGAAGCTCCCCAACGTCACGTTCCCGTCAAAGTCGAGCCAAAAACGTTCTTCGCGAACGAGCGAACGCTGCTGCAGTGGTTGTCGATGGCGATCCTGCTTCTATTTCTCGGTCTCGGTCTGATGACGCTCGAAACGGTGGGATCAACCGCTCCCGGTGGGACGCCGAGCGTCTCCGCCGCGGTTTTCGGAGGACGCTCCAGAGCGAGCGCCGTGTGCGGCGTCATCATCGCGCCGATTGCAGTCGTCTTCATGATTTACGCGCTCTGGACGTTCATCGTTCGCGCGAGACGAATCGCTCGTCGAGAGCCGAGCACGAGGTACGACGACGTTTTCGGCCCCGTCGCCTTGGTCGTCATTCTCTGCGTCGTCGCGACGGCGAGCATCGCGCTCTCGACCGCGAACATCGATTGGAACCGTCACTCGTACGCGCGTCCGACGAACTCTTGAAAAGCACAAACAAATAACGAATCACATCGACCAAGTCGTCGTATCGTCGAATCTCGGACCCGTCGCGCACCCGACTCGGAAGACGACGCTCGCCGCGTCTTCACCGACGAGCGTTCTGCACCCCAAGACGACGTCGTCTTCGTCGCCCCGCCGCATCGAACACGAACCGCACCGTCCCTCGAGACAAAATTCATCCGTCAGCTCAATCGCGCCGCACGCCGCCGCGACCGCGAGCGCCGTCTCGCCGCCTGAAGCGACCGTGTCGACGATGTCGCCCGTCCACTCATCAATAAAAGTCACACTTACGGCAGCCGGGCGGCTCGTCGCGCGCGCGAACGAACGCATCGCCGAACGCGCCCGGCGCATCGCGCGCGTCCCGATCGCGCGCGTCCCGACCGCGCGCGTCTCCATCGCGCGCGGTGCCCACTGCAGTCAGTCTGCACGGGCAAGCTCCCAGAGAGCCGCGGTGGTGACCGTTCGCCATTCGTCGTCGCGCGGCGCGGCGCGGTCGACGCTCCGCGGGTCGTTCGATTCGAGGTGCTCGATCGGTGCGCGAGGCAGACGCGCGCTTGCGCGTACGCGCGTACGCGACGGCGACGGCGAGAACCCGCGGCTCGCTGCCGTTCGTTAGCCCGCGGCCTTTGCGATGTCGTCGCCGTTTACCGAACTCTTGGCGCGCGCCCGAGCGATGGACGCGGGGGAGAACGACCGTGGGGGACGCGGCGACGCGCCGCCGTCGACGTCGGCGCCGGCGTTCATGAGCGCGCGCGAAGAGGACGTGCTCATCGAGTTGAAGCAGCAAGTCGAAGACAGGAGGAAAGGAGACGCGCGGACGAGAGCGAAGATTAGCGAAGACGACGTGAAGAGAGGCGGCGAGACGAAAGCGCGCGGTGCGTGGCGAAACGCGATTAAGAGTATTCGAAACGCCAAAGCGAGCGCGGCGTTGACGGATGTGAGCGCCGTCGATTGGACCGACGTTGACGGCTTATTCGCGTACTACGACGCCGTCTACTTTGAAAATTCTTTGTGCGGGCGCGTGACGTTCTCTTGGCACGCGTCCTCCGCGGATGGTCAACCCGACGAGGGCGAGAACGAGCTCGGCGAGCAAGCCAAGCTCGAGCGGCTGTTCAAGTACTGTCTGTGTAGCGACGTTCCGAAATGGTGGCACAGCGCGAATCCCAGACAATTGTCGGCGGGGATTTGCTGCGTCGTCGAGCGTAGAGGATCGCAGTACACGCGCGCGGCGCACATACGCATGCCAGACGTTTTGCGTAGGTTTAAGATGACGCAAATGACGAAGGAGGCGCTTCTACACAGCATGGCGCACGCGTTCTTCTTCTTGAACGGCCACACGAAAGAGCACGAAGCCTTCAACGCGCATGACGAGGCTTTCAAGCAACTGATTTACAAATTGAACTACGACTTCATCACCCCCGACGTGTACAGACCTCCAGACAAAGGGTACCAAGTCAGATGGTTCGATCGGCTCGTGACCACCGAGCACGCCGCCGCCGCGTCGAACAACACGCTCGTGAGAGATACGATCGCGAAGAGTTCGATGGTGGACACGCTCACGCCGGAGCATTACAAGTTGTTGTACTTTATCAGTAAACACAGTCGGCTCGCGGAGAAGGCGACCGATAGTGAGCGTTGGATTCGCTACCTTCAAATCATGGTGCTCGTGTACGAGGCGGTGGTGGAAGGTGTCTTCGATTACGATTACGCGCCCTTCGTCGAGCAAGTGGCAAACAAACGCATGATGTTAAACGTATCGCAAGAAGCGCGAGATAACTTGGACGATTTAGTCGAGGCCGGAATGCTGAGATCGCTTCGTCTGTCGTCGTCCGGGGGGAAATCAACCATGGCGTACCAGCCGTCGAAGAAGGGACTCGAGTACATGAGACAGGAGGCGTACATGTCGAGAGAAGACAAGGCGCTGTGCGACGAATTCTTGTACGATCCGAAAGGATCGTTGTTTCGAGTAGTTTTCAACGACGAGACTGAAACGTTCAAATTGTCGTCCGATCAAGGATACAACATCGATAGCTCGGTGAACGAATCAGAAGACGTGAGTTACGTCTGTTCGCCGTACATTTGCCGGCAGTTTATGAAGGGAGCACCAGCTCCTTTGGCGAGTTACGCGTACAGGGCGAGCGAATCGTTGCGAGGTTTGAGCAGCATCGCGGACGATCTCGACGTGCAATTGTCGATGAGCCGAGTCATCATGTTGATCGGGGATTGGATGCCAATGAGTTGCACGCAAATCACCGAACTGTCTCAAAGCCTCGGCGTCGACGAACGAAACCAAGGCGGCTACCACTGCACGGATATCGACAGGGCGAGCACGGACACAGTTCTGGAGGTTCCCGCGGGTCTCACGCGAATCTCCATCGCGTCGGCGAATCCCGCGCAGTTTTGCAACATGGAGGCGCAGGTTGAGTATCCAGAAGTCGCGGGAATCACGCAGTTTGAATCGTTTGGAATTCGGTACGCGCGCGAGGGAGACGTCATCTGCGGCATAAAAGTGGAATCGTGCATGACGAAGATTTTGAACGACATTCCGGTCGATTTCTTGAGCCGAATCGCCGCCGACGTACAAGTTGACTCATCAAAGCTCACGGCGAGTCTGATGTCTCCGTACCAGCGAAATCTCCTCGAGACGGTGTACGATTCGCGCGTGGCGGATAGAAAAAAGTTTACCCTCTTCATGGCTGAAACGATCACGCCCAAGCTCAGCGCTCGCCACTACTTGGACGGTGACTCGATAGAGGCTGAAATCAGGCAATTGATCGGGGACGCGCAATACGCGCTCGACGTGACGGACACCGACGTCGTCATCATCGGCTCGGGCGGCGTCGTCTTCGCCGGACCGGAGTGCTCCAGACACGAGTCGTTGTTAACGGCGTTCTGTCAGTTGCGCGCGAGAGAAAACTTTTGCAACGTCTTGTACGACAAGTTGATGAAGATGAATGAGTCGAAACGCAAGCTGCAGAAAATGCTCGAGCGCGTCTACGACGAGCCCGAGTGTCTTCGACACGCGCAGGTCGAGCTGTCTGAAACCAACACCAGCTTGTACCGCCTTGGAGAAGCCATTCGGCACATGCAAACGGCGAGCGAGACGCCTCTGATTGTGTTCGGCGACGCGAAGGAGCCTGAGACGCCGATGGTGACCACGGCGATGTATTACGCGCTCGATACAAAGTCGAGCAAGAGACTCCATCACGCGCTGCGCGTCGGCGCTTTGGAAGCGACGATTGCAAAGCGAATCAACGGATGCGTAAAGCATTACAAGATGAACGAAGAGTTTCTCCACGTCTTGCAAAAGCAAGCGAACGAGGTGATGCGCGCGAACAAGGCCAAGTCGATTTTGCAGACCAAAGCGACTTTAGAAGAGGTGAGCGAACTGATGGAACGCGCCGGTGGAGGCGCCGATCAATCCTATCGGATAATTTCTTCTCTCTACGTGGGCCTTTTCGCCTGCCGAGCGTTTGACAGACTCGTCGGCACGTCGTGGTCTGTGAGCGAGAGCGTGTCCTTCATCACGAATCACATTCGATATCCTCTCATGTGGCGAATGAGCGTGCCTTGGGTCGTCATCAGCCTTCTTTTATGGTTCGTCGTCTTCGGCGCGTGCGTCTTTTTCAAACGCGTTCACGTCGACGCGTCGGAAGGTTTCGTCGAGTCCACGACTTCCATGCAACGGAAACTGTGCGTGAACACGTTGCTCAGATATCTCAAGCTGAAACGAGAAGTCGGACGGCAAGAGATCGTCGCGAGCGATCCAGCGGGGACGCAGTTGACTCGCATCACGTACGTCGAGACGTCTCGAGGGCGCGTCTTCCGCGGGTACGACGCGCGCGTGACGCTGACCGTCGATACCAAACGCGGCTACTTGTTCAAGTCGCGGATTCGAATCGCAAAATCAAAGTCCATTCCAGCCAAGTTGTTCCCGAACGATTTGCACGCCATGTTGATGACGGATTTGGAACTGAACGGCGTCGTCGTCGACGGGGAAGCCGCGCAAAAACTTCTAAAGCAGCAGCGAAAGACAAAGTCGACGACGTTGCTCGTGCAAGCCGCGGGTGAGACGCACACACGAGAGGTGTTGATCACAGAGGCTACCGTGAGACATCTCTATGAACAGATTGCGTCTAAATTCTGTTACCGATTTAAAAATGTCATGCGCGTCACGAGATTGACGCAAGTCGACGCGACGACGGTTGACGAGGATCTCGTAGAGACGGATTCGCACGTGATGGCTCTTAGAGACTTCCAGAGACTCGTCGTCGTGTTTTACGGCAAGCCTAAACCCAAGATGGTGAGCTACATTCGTCAAGTGAAGGACCGAGCCGCGAGGAAAGAGGCTCTCACGGAGAGGTTTAAAATGTTCAAGAAAAGGCTGAAGGCGCGAAACGCGACGGTGCAAGAAATGTATCCAGAGACGGATGACGAGCACGACGAGGGATTTTGACCGATACATGTATCGATAGAGTAGAATAGTGAATTAGAAATTGAATGAATGGTACGATATGATACATCTGAATTAATCTACGCCCGCGCGGCTTCAGCCTCCTTTTTCTTCTTGGCCATTTCGCGCACCGCGGGGAGCGCTCCCGGCGGCGTTCCGTTTTTCCCGATGTTGAAGACGCACGCGTAAGAAGAGACGAACGCGTCCGAGTCCACCGTCGCGCACGCGCGTTTGACGGCATCCTCGGCCGCGCGCACGAGCGCTTCGTCGTCACCGATTGGACCCAAACTGACTCGAACGATGTGGGTAAATCGGTGCTCTGTTTCGTCCTTCTTCGAGCACGTCACGACTTCAAACAGAGACGCATCTTGGAACGTATTCGACCCGACGAGCGCCTCCGCACCGCTGATGCCGAAGACGTGCGGCCACGTCGAGTGGACGTCCGATCCAGTCGCTCTGACGCCGACAAAGAGGACGACGTTCGATTCGTCGAAACCGAACACGGGGACGCCCTCCGCGTCGCCGCCCGCCGCGGCGACGAGCTCTCGTCTCTTCGCGCGCATCTTCGCAAACGCCGACGCTCCGGTATCATCGCTCGGGGCGTATACCGCGATTTCGCGGCACGCCAGCGCGTGTTCGCGCTGATTCAGGTGTCCCATCTCGATGGCGTCGACGAGGTCGCCAAACGTCTCGAACGCCGCCTCGGGCGAGACGTCGTCGAGCAGCGTGCAGTTGAAGCACGAGTTGGGCGTCTTGGCGTCGATTTTCTGTTCCCCATCCTTCAGCGCGTAGTGAAAGTGCGCGCTGACAAAGTTTGGATGAAATCTAGCCACCTCGACGACGTGAAGCGCGCCCTCGAGAAACGTCGCGAAGATTGGCTTCGGCGCGTCGAGCGAGTCGTACACGTGGAACACGACCGTGCCGTCGTACGTTACCGCGTTCGACGCGGACGGTTCGTCCAAGGACGAGGGCGACGGCGTCACCGCGTGCGTCACCACCTCCTCGCGGTTCGCGCGTCCGCACCCGCGCGCCCGGAATCGGTCGCGCGTTCTTCTCTGTTGCGTTCCCCAATCGAGGGTCCGAGAAGCCGTCGAGGACGCGCGGGCGACGGTGCGCGCGGAGACGCGCACGGACGGTGCGGCGCGCATGTGTACTCGCGTTCGTGCGTGCGTTCGTGCGCGCGTTCGACGACGCGAGCGAGACTGCCGATGGGCGTCGCGGCGAGAAAAAGGTGCGCCATCGTCGAGGAGGATAGGGCGAGACGCCGCCGACCGTCGGACGCCGCGGGACGACGCCGCCGACGACGCGGGAAGACCGCTCTCTCGTTTTCAAAGGAAACGTTGCGTTACAACAAGAATTGTTCGAGCGCGCGCGCTTTCTCTCTCTCTCTCGCACCGTCGCTCGCTATTTACGAGTGACCGTCGCGCTCACAACGTCCCCTCCGCGGTGGCGTTCCAACCCTCGGGTTGCGGAACGAACGCGCGTCCCAGGGCGGCGTTCGTGGGAACCCACGCCGCTTCGTCCTCGACGGATGCTCTAAATACCTTCATTCGCATCGCCGCGAATCCTAAAAAGTCAAAGTCGATGATGCTGTACTTGGCTTGGATGACGGCCCAGAGCGCCCAGAAGACGTGCGTCACGGGCGTCCACGCGGCAACCTCCGCCTCGAGTCCGTCCACGTCGGCGTCGCTCGCCGAGGACGGGAGGTAGGCGATGTAAAATTCCCGACGAAGCTTCGCCGTGGGGAATTGGTCGTAGTTGCACTCAAAACCAGCGAATTCGCAAAACAAATTCGCCATGTCAAACGCTCGCGGCCCGTAATCCGCGTACTCGTAATCGATGAGCGTCAGATTGTCCGTTTGCTTATTCAAGAGGAAATTACCCGCGTGTATGTCGTTGTGACAGTACACCGTCTGCGAGTCCACTCGGTCGCATCGACCGCGCACGACGTCAAAGAGGAGACGACGGGCGTCGTCGTCAATCTTCAACTCGTTCAACACGGCGCGCTTGCGCGGATCGCTCTTGAACATGTTTGGATCGTTGGCGACGCCGTACGCCAAATCAAACCACAGGTGAAGCGTGTCCCAAATGGCGTGTTGTCGCGACACTTTCATCTCTCGTCTAAAGACGCGCGGCGCCAAGTCTGGGGCTACTTCTTTGTGTAAACGTCGCATCTGCGCCGCCACCCGTCGAAGGAGCGCCCCGCCGCTCGCCAAATCCTCCGGCGCGACGCTCTCCGCCTCGATGAATTCTTCCACGAGACCGTTCGTGAACACGCCGAGCACCTTGGCGCCGAAACCGTGCTCGTTCAACACGTGCGACGTCTCCCCCTGCACCTTGCGATGGGTGATGAATCGATCCGTGCCCTTGCCGAAGACGCGCACGACGACGACGCGCGCGACGGACGCGTCGTCGTCTTCCCCTCGCTGCGTCATCGTTCTCGTCTTGCGCGCCACCTTGAAGAGCGCGTTCGTGATACCACCGCGCACCGGGCTCACCTCGAGCGGGGTTTCCTCGGCGTTCCCCCAACCGCGCACCGTGCGTCGGCACACGATTTGCACCCCCGCGTACCCGTTCTCCGTCTCCTCGTCCGCGTCTAATTCCATCTCGATCCTCGACGGCATCGGCGTCGCGCACCTCGACGTCGGCGCGTCGCCGTGATTTTCAATCCCCGAGCGTTCAAAATCCGTCGTCGCCATGCTCGCCCCCGACCCGCTCGTATCGTCGTCGTACTTGACGTGTTTCGCCTCTCTGCTCGCCCCGCTCCCACCGGACGCCGACGACGTCGGTTTCGTCTTCACCGTCGCGCGCGCGGTCCCTTCATCACCCACCGCCTCACCCGTCGTCGTCTCCATCGCATCTTTCGCCCCCATCACCGTCGTCGTCGGCGCGTACTCCCGTCCCTCGCGCGCGCGTGAACGGAGGCGCGCCGCGCCGTCTTTCGTCGCGCGCCTCTTTATTTTTAAACGGACCTCTTCGAGCGATCGAGGCGTGGGATGTGCACGGAGGGGACTCATCGGTGACTCATGAACGGTCAATCACACACCACGCCACGCGACGCCCCCGACGCCACGCGCGATCGGATCGTGTGGTCGGTCGGACACGTAACCCCCACGCCGATCGACGAGTCCCGCGACGAGTCCGCGGCTGGGGACGCGACCGACTCACGATGACGATGACGATGACGGTGACGATGAAGGATGGATGACGCGTGGACCTATCGATGGCGAGACACGCGCGCGCGTATCCGCGCCGTCGATCGTGCTCGTACCCGCGCGCGAGCCGCGCGAGAAGATCGATGATGGTCGCTTCGATGACGAACGGACCGACGACCGGACGCGCGCGTCCAGTCGTCGCGCGCGATGGGGCGACGGGGAGACGCGCGCGTGGAGTCGGACGATCGGCGACGGTGGTCGCCGCGCGCGGTGAACGCGATCGCGATGGTGACGCGCGCGCGGTGGTGTTGGCGCCCAAGCGAGAGATCGCGCAGGTGAGCGCGAAGAAGGCGGTCGCGGTTGAACCGGTGGGGAAACCCGCGATCGGATCGACGGCGGCGGCGTGCGGCGCGGCTGTCGCGGCGGCGGCGGCGGCGCTCGCGATCAAGAGGGCTTCGAGCGGGTCCTCGAACTCGAAGAAGCAAAAGAGAATCGTCATCGCGGGCGCGCCGGCGAGCGGTAAGGGAACGCAGTGCGAACTCATCGTGAAGAAATTTGGTCTCACGCACATCTCCGCCGGCGATTTGTTGCGCGCGGCGGTCGCCGCCGGTACCGAGGCTGGACTCAAGGCGAAGGAGTACATGGACCGCGGTGATCTCGTCCCGAACGAAGTCGTGGTGACCATGGTGAAGGAGCGATTGTCGCAACCGGATTGCTCGAAGGGTTGGTTGTTGGACGGGTATCCGAGAAGCGAAGAGCAAGCCGAGGCGTTGATCGAGAGCGGCATTCAACCGGATTTGTTCTTGTTGCTCGACGTGCCGGATGAAATCTTGCTCGAACGCGTCGTCGGCCGCAGACTGGACCCGGTGGACGGAACCATCTACCACATGACCTTTTTCCCGCCGCCGACCCCGGAAATCGCGGCGCGTTTGACGCAACGCAGCGACGACACCGAAGAGAAGGCGTCCAACCGCTTGTCTGTGCACCACAAGAATGTCGACGCCGTCGTCGGCAAGTACGAAACCATCATGAAGACGGTGGACGGTAACCGCGCGAAGCAAGACGTGTTCAAGGACATCGAGCGACTCATCAAGGCGATGTAAACACGTTACATCGCGCGAGAGTTTTTGTTTGTCCTTCTTTTCGTCGGTAGAGGAGGAATTGAAAGCGCCGCGACTCTTTTTTTATGACATTGATAGAGTATAAATCTCACGAGCGCGCAAAGTCGTACCCTTTTTTAATGCTAGCTTTGAGTTCCGGTAACATGCGCTCGAGAGATTGTTTTTCGTACGCCGACACGGCGCCGATGCCCGCGACGCGCTCGACGCCGTTTTTCCCGAGGAGCACCTTGGTGGCGAAGAACGGCGCGCTCGTCGCCGAGCTCTCCACGTACGCGCACGCCCAAATGCCCGATTCACCGCTCAGACCGCGGAGACACGCGTCGGCGAACTCGGCGGCGGCGGCAGCCATGGAGAGCGTGGCGCTACCCGCCCCGCCCTTGGCCTCGACGACCTCGGTGCCTCCGTTTTGAATGCGCTTCGTGAGCGCCTCCGCCTCTCGAGCGGTGAACGAACACCGAGGCGTCGTCTGCGAGAGGAGAGGCAAAATCGTCGTCCCCGCGTGACCTCCGATCACGGGAACGTCCACGATGGTCGGATCGGCGAACCCTTTCGCCTCGGACACGAACGTTCTGGCGCGCATGACGTCGAGGTGCGTGACGCCCATGAGTTTTCTCGCGTCGTACGCGCCGCGTCGCTTCAACACCTCCGCCGCGATGGGCACGGTGGAGTTGACTGGATTGGAAATGATGTTCACCAACGCGTTCGGACACGTCCGCGCGATGGCTTCGCACAGCGCGCGCACGATGCCCGCGTTGACGCCGAACAAGTCGTCCCTCGACATGCCCGGTTTTCTCGGCACGCCCGCGGGAACGATGACGAGATCGCACCCTCGCAAGCACGCGTCCAGCTCCTCCTCCCCGACGTACCCGCGCACTTTCGCGCGCGTGTTCACGTGCGACACGTCCACGGCGACACCGCGCACGACGGGCGCGACGTCGTACAATCTCAATTCTCCCACGCGCGGATTCGACTTGACGAAACACGACAGCGTCTGTCCGATGCCGCCCGCCGCGCCGAGCACCGCCACCGTGAACGACGCGCGCGTCCCACCGATCCCCGTCGCGCCGAACATCCAATCCATCAATCCCACGCCCTTCGCTTTCGTCCCCGTCGTCGTCGTCGTCGTCGTCGAATCGTCGCCTCCACGCGCGGTCGGGCGCACGTGTCCCGTGACCGCGCCCACGCGTCTCGACGCCGCGTTCGACGACGACATGGCGACGATCGATCGATCGTCGTCGTCTCGCACGGAATCGCACGGAATCTCTCGCACGGAATCGCGACGGTGTGCGGGGCGCGCGCGCGCGTCTTTCCTTTTCAACGACCGACCGACCGACGCGCCGTGCCGATGACGATGACGGGGGCGAGCGATGCGACGGGTCCGCACACCGCGACGACGAGTCGACGAGAAGTCGATCGCGATGACGACGCGTCCGAGTCCGAGTCCGAGTCCGAGACGCGACGGACGCGCGTCCTCGTCGTCGTCGAGTCGGCACCACCGGATCTCGGCGAGGATGACGCCGATGACGAGGAGGACGACGACGACGCTGATGATGACGCTGATGACGATGTTCTTGGTCGTCTCCGTCGCGCGAGCGGCGGATTTTAAGGTTGAGACGGCGAAACTGCGCGTGACGAGCCCGTCGAGCGTGTCGGGGACGTACGACGTCGCCATCGCGAATTTCGGAAGGACGCTCTACGGCGCGAGTCTCTCGGGACGGGTGGCGTATCCGGAGGATCCGACGCAGCGATTGGCGTGCGGGAACGGGACGCGCGTGGACGTGCCTCGAGCGAACGCGCGCGTGGGGGTGATTCTGTTGCTCGATCGAGGTGGGTGCGCGTTCACGGAGAAGGTGATGAACGCGCAAAACGCGGGCGCGGACGCGGTGCTCATCGTCGACGACGTGGACGAACCGTTGGTGACGATGGACGCGGCGGAGGACGCGGAGACGGGGAGTTACGTGCGAGATATTAGCATACCGACGGCGTTGGTTCGGAAAGTGGACGGTGCGTTGTTCGAATCGGCGGTTTCAAACGGGGAAAACGTCGTGGGAACGTTGGATTGGCACGACGTGCTTCCGCATCCGGATTCGCGCGTGGAGTGGGAGTTGTGGATCGAAACGAACGATGAGTGCGGATACAAGTGCGAGACGCAGAATGCGTTCCTGCGCGATTTCAAGCCGATCGCGCAGAGCTTGGAAAAGGGTGGGTACACGCAATTCACGCCGCATTTCATCACGTGGGAGTGCATCGACGATCCGCCGACGAGCGCAGAGTGCGTCTCGCAGTGCGTCAACGTGGGGAGGTACTGCGCGCCGGATCCGGATGAAGACATTCACGCGGGATACTCGGGCGCGGACATCGTCATCGATAATTTGAGAGCGCTGTGCGTGTTCGACGTCGCGAATAAATCCAACACACCGTGGTTGTGGTGGGATTACGTGTCAGAATTCGGCGAACAGTGCACGATGAAGAATGGAAAATTCGCGGCGCGCTCGTGCGCCGAAAAGGTCGTTTCAAACATCGGCGTCGACGTCGCCGCGGTCAACGCGTGCATTGGAGATACGACTCGCGACGATATCAATCCCATGCTCGAAGCGCAGATCGAGGCGCAGAGTCCGCCGCCGGGAAGCTCGCGTCCGAACATTCGTCTCTTGCCCACCATTCTCATCAACGAGGAGCGGTACAACGGCAAGCTTGCTCGAGGCGAGGTGTTGACAGCCATCTGCGCCGGTTTCGAGGACTCTTCCGTGCCTGAAATTTGTTCCAACGCCGGGCTCATGCACGCCAAGTGCGTGCACGGGCAAGAGGGCGCGACCGAGTGCGCGGCGGATAAACAACAGACGGGCAAGACGGCGTGCGTGGAAATCGCCAACTTTCCGTATTACGAGTGTGCGTGTCCCGAGGGTCAACAGAGCGTCATCGTGGACGACCAAGGGACGACGAAGTGTCAATTAGTGAAACCGAGCGAAGGAAACAGTACCGGCGGCGGCGGCGCGAAATTAGTCCTCACGTCCGTGTTCACCTCCATCCTGAGCGTGGCGTTTGGACTGTACGCGTTTTTCCAATACCGCGCGAGAAGTCTCATGGACAAGGAAGTGCGGCAAATCATGGCGCAATACATGCCCCTCGACCAAGAACCGAGCGATGACTCTCCGTACGACCAACCACCGCGCGGTCCGACCGACATTCCGATGCGCGCCGTGTAGCCTCGCCTCGCGTGTAACAAAAAAATCAAAGAAAGAAGAAAACAATGGCCCTCGTCTCCGACGCGACGATCCGACACCTCGCGACGCGTCGGTCGAACCATCGATGGACGCGGGACGCGGGAACGATCGACGCGGGCGCGCGTCGACGCGTGCGCGTCGCGCACGCGTCGCCCTCATCGCGCTCCTCGGTGTCGTCGCGTGCGCGTGCGCGCTCACGGGCGCGCACGCGGGCAGGGTGTTGGGACGTCGTTTGTCGTCGCTCGACGTCGACGACGGCGAGGAGGCGCGAGAGACGTCGGCGATGGCGTCGAAGGAGGCTTCGGCGACGACGTCCTCCGTCGGAACCGCGAGCGCGGGCGAGACGACGAAGCCGACGGCGACGGTGACCGAGGCGAGTGCCGGAGACGCCGAGGAGGATGGCGAAGGCGACGGCGAAGTCAAACTCAAACTCATACCCAACCCCGCGAGGGAAGCGATCACGACGACGACGACGACGACGGAGAAGACGACGGAAAAGGATGAAGAGGACGAGAAACCCGTCGTCGCGTCGGTGTCTTCCGCGTCTTCGTCCAAGACGACGAAAGTCGACGACGCGGCGGACGTCGAAGAACCGGCGAAGACGACGAAGAGCTCCACCGCGCCCAAGGCCACGATGGTGACGGTGGAGGACGTGGACGAGGAAGATCCGGAGGACTCCATCACGCAAGGCGAGGGCGCGAAAGAGGTGAACGAAGCCGACGAGGCGTTCGATTCGCAACCCGTTGAGAAGACGATGAAAAAGTCGTCGTCGTCGTCCAAAAGCGTCGATTCGGCTCGCGCCGCCGAAGGCGAGGCGGAAAAAGACACGGAAGGAGACGTCTCCGCAGAGAGTGAGGAAGATCCAGAAGCCGCGACCGCCGCCTTGAAAGAGGCGGTGGAGAAACAATTGAGTACGTTGTACGAAGAACCGACCAAGAAGCAAAAAACGTGGGTGGAACGAGTCAAGGAGATTCACGAGGTGGAAGGCGCGACGAGCTTCACCGAGAGCGAGGAGGCGTGCGGTTCCACCGGAGGTCTCGCCGTGTTCACGATCTGGGGACACGTTCCAGACGTCGTCCGCGACGCCATCACCACCTTCATCGGAGAGTCTGCGTCCAAGTCGAAATCTGAGTTTTCGCTTTTATCCCTCAGAGCAAAGGCGCTCCAACTCGTCAAAGCGTACGACGTGACGTTCAAAGGCACCGGCGCCGAGCGCACGGATTGCATCGCGAATTACTTTACGCGCCAAAAGGTGCACGAAGTGTTGGCGCACATCGATCGCACCAAGGAAGAAAAGGTGGCGCGCGCGCACGAAACGTTCGATCACACGCTCCTCGACGACGAGGAGGACACTTCGCCCGAGGCGCTCAAAATTCGAGATCTTCGCATCGGTCGCGTGTCCAAAGAAATCAAAAAGACCATCATGATGACTTTAGCCAAGGTTGGCATCTCCGGGAGCGAGGACGGCGAAGATGCCGAAGAGGAGAACGTGCACGGCACGGCCATCGTCCTAGCGCTCAACTGCAGAGCGAAACATCCGCATCGGTTGGTCGCCGCCGTCGCGCACGCCATCAGGGCAAAGTTTGGATTGAAAGTTGGGGATTTCTCCATCGTCATCGGTAAAAAAGCCGTCGAAGATGAGCTCACGATGTTCGGTGCGTCATACGCGTCATTGATGTCGGAGAGATCGAACGCGGCGCCGGGCGCGGAGAGCCACCCGGCGGAGACGAAGCTGTGCCCCGAGTTGCTCGGCACGATACCCCCGGACGACGAGGAAGAGCCCGAGCGCGAACTCAGCGCCATGGAAAAAGCGATGTTAGAGGCCGAAGAGCACGTGTTGCTCGAGCACCAAGGGAGAGACCCGACGAATCCGCATCACATGGGCGGCGGCGCGGGTCTGAGCATGGGTCGACTTCCCGGCATGCCAAACGTCTTCGACGGAACGAAGCGTAACGACGCCAAACGGGGTCCAAACAACGCGCGCGAAGAGGCTCGCGCGCATTTCGGTCTCTCGGATCAACAAATCGGGACGCACAACACCGATTACCTTCGTAATCCGTCGAGAACGTACGGCACCAGAGCGTCTTCGCGTCCTCGACAGCGCGTGCAAGGCGGTTTCAACGCGTTACCCAAGATGACGGATCCGCTCGATGCCTACCTCAAGGGGGATTCTCGTCCGAAGAGGTACGCGGAACCCACGCGCGCGTGATCCCTCGCTCGCGCTCTTCTTTCTTGTAACACCAGTTCGTTCTCCGTC
>Ga0255762_10001804_pt1 | contig 18017 bp, 18 predicted proteins | sample 101ome_16_FD_179962 | JGI IMG/M metagenome (GOLD analysis project Ga0255762, IMG submission 179962) | Coastal salt marsh microbial communities from the Groves Creek Marsh, Skidaway Island, Georgia - 101401AT metaG (version 2) | ecosystem: Environmental > Aquatic > Marine > Intertidal zone >...
AGACCGTCGTACCGTCCGTATCATACCACACCAACGTATTGCCCGTACTCGCCGTCGCACTCAACACGGAGGCTACCGCATCCTTACAGTAGGCAATGTTACTAGTGATTGGTGAGTTTGGAAGAGTTACTACTTGAATAGAAATAGCAATTTTACTGCTTTCACAACCTGTAGTAGTATTGACTTGGGATACATAATACGTGGTAGAGCCAACTGAAGACGTGCTAGGAGTTGGTGCTACAGATAAAACTGTTGTTCCATTACTCGCATACCACACCAACGTGTGACCACTAGTTGCGGTCGCAGTGAGTTGAGTACTCGATGCGAATTGACAATAAGTGTAGGAGGTAGCCGCAGTAGGAGCCGACGGTAAAGGATTCACGGTAACCGTTACCGTATCAGAACCTACTAATGTGCTTGAAGCATCATAACCATTGACGATGTAGAAGCCTGTGGAAATTGGGGTGAAAGGAACTCCGTCCTGAACGGTTATACTTAGTGAGCTCGTCCAGGTATATGAATTGGCGCCAGAACCGCTTAGGGTTACAGAGGAACCAGCACATATGTCTTGATCAAGACCTGCGCTTACCGTTTGGGCGGAAGCGAAAGTGCTCAATAAAAGCGCAATAAATGATATGTACAGTCTTAAGTTCAAGGGAATCTTATGAGGTTGGCTTGGTTAGATGTTTAGTAATGGATCACTATTTCTACCCTACGGTTGGCCGCACGCGCACCTGGCACCAAAGAACCTGTCGAATCTCGGGGTTCTATGAGAGGGCGTATGTCTGCGAATCCAATGGCACGGCTTTGATCTTGGGGAATCCCCGAATCAATCATTTGGCGGAGAACGTTGGCAGCGCGTGAGGCACTCAATTCCCAATTCGACGGAAACTTGTAACTCCGCATCGGTATATCATCAGTATGACCTTCTATATCACAAGTCAAATGAAACTGTCCCACAATGTCTGTTAAGGATACTGTTATCTCCTCAACCGTTCTCTGCCCAGAACGAGATAATTTCGCGTCTCCACTTCTAAACAAATCATTCGAAGCTAAACGGATATTAATCCCTCTCTTAAGTAGATCTACTTCTACATCTGGGTTGTCGTTTTCTGGATTGTCATAAATCGAATCCAGTCTTTCCGATAGCATTTTTATCGGAGATTTGGTTTCTTTATTCAAGACATCACTTTTAAAACCGTTCTTCAAATCTTCAAACAGGGCTACATTAACTTCTGAAACCGAGAAGAAGATCACGAAAAAACACAACAGGAGAGTAATCATATCCCCATAAGTGGACAACCATGCGTCCGTGTTGATGTCATTCCCGTCGTTTTGATTAAATCGCTTCGCCATATGCCGTTGATTTATTCTCCTGTTCCCTTACCGAGTAGTGAGAACAATTGGTCCTTGATCATTAACTCTGACTTACCTTCTTTAATGAGAATTACGCCTTCAATGGTTACCTTCTCACGAGTTTCAACAATGGACATATTGTGTCTAATCTTTTTTGCAAGTGGTGCGAAGATTAGGTTTGCAAAGGCTACACCATAAAGTGTGGTAAGCAATGCTACAGCCAAACCTGGACCTACCGATGACGGATCATCCAAATTACCAAGCATGACCACTAGACCTAGGATAGTACCAAACATCCCAAAAGCTGGTGAAGTTGCACTCATCATTGTAAGTACATCAGCTTTCTGAATCTCCATGGTTAGCCTTTTATCTAGGTACATGTCTGCCATGTCTCTCATCTCGCGAGTTGAGTAATTGGTACTAACTAAATCAAACATATATCGTGTCGTTGCATCGGATGTTTTTCCTTTGACACGTTGGAAAAAACCATTTTTATCCGCAGCATAATCTGCACGATATTGTAAAATGGTCTCAATTTGCTTTTCAACTAAATCAGACTTTGAATTGTAGTGGCTAAAGACATGTCTTAATGTCCCAACGGCTGTCAATACAGTACCAGTAGGGTACATGACAAACAACCCTGTTAATACCCCTCCCAAGACAACAAATAAAGATGGTATGTTCAAGAATTGGATTTGTAAGAAATCCGGGAGCATCCTGGTGAGATTAAACGTTCCAACGGTTTCCAATGATCCCACCATCAACACAGATAGCGAGATTACATAAGCCAATAAGGTGGTTACAGAAAACTTCATTTATTCAAGGTTTAAATAGTTCCAATAATAATTTGCTTTGACAGTGTCACCGGATAAATAATAAATTGATCCTTTTAAGTCAAAGAAAGGTTTAAGCTCCATCACTTCGAGAGCCTTGTTGATGTATTTATTAGCCAATTCTAAATCATCGTCAATTATTGCTTTTTGAGCAGTGATATAGAAATTGAAACAATCATTCACCTCATCAACAGAATAATATCCTTCAGGTGCTGTTGACGGACGTGGAGTTGATGTCATATTGATGTCGACGTAGGGATCATCTAACTCGTACAAAATCTTTCCTCTAGCGGTTCCGTTTTGGTACTCTACAATGATAGGTGAGACCATAGACTGATGATAGAAGCTGCGCGTAGCGTCGTTCTGTCTAGAGTAATCTTGTTGCATGCCATTGGGTTCTACGTAGTCCAATGGTACACACGAGATTAACAGTATTGTACTGATTAAATATGTATGGATATGCCTGCGCATAATTGAGGTGTTTCAAAATTTATTGTTTGCTTAAACGGCGTTTGAATGGCCAATTCTGTGGACCATTGACCCATACCGAACACACTAAACCAATCCGATAATCTTACTCTCCCTAGAGCACTCAAGGTATATGCTGTGTTAAAAACTGAGGTCTTCGATACCCCGCCTTTACCCTGCAATGAAAGGATGTCTATACCTCTTTTGTTTTGAAGCATGTTTAGTTGGATAAACGCTCCCATTGAATAGCTTCTAATCTGGAATTCGTTAATTCCATAAATATTGTCAATGAACGTTTTTAAGTAGGTGTTTTCTGCCCCGATTTCCAGTCCTCCCACCAAAATGTTTGAAGACCTGAGCATGGATTGTCCAACTGCCACATTTATCCCATCAATAAAAATCGTTTCTATTTCTGGGCCCAATGTCAATGCTTGAGAGTTCCCATAGGAACGCATTACATAAGCATCAGGTGAAATACCATGTCTAGCAGAAATAGTTAAGCCCGTGTAATCCCTAATCTGTCTAATGACGTTTTCTGTATACACCCTAAACGTCTGCTTCAACTCCAAGGTGCGTGCATCTATAAACCAAACATCGAGTATCAAGCCTTCATTGACAGATCGATATAAATGACTTGCGACCAAAATATCAATACTATATTCCTTCATTGTATCAACAAGAGACCTCATGTTTCCGTAATCAGTTTTGTATGATGACTGATTAGCAACCCTAAAAGTGGAGTCAGTGCTTTCCACTTTTTTTATGGTTTCTTCTTTCAAGAAGGGCTGGAATACTATATCGAATTTGGTGTCCGCAAATGCGGAAACTACTATGCCCTCTACCCTTGCTCTGTAAATTGACGGCACGTTCTCGTCCCGTTCTGGAGTCATAACAAATACTCGAGTTCCCGAAGTAACATCTTTACTAAAATAATAGTGCAATGACTCCTGTAGCTCAAGCAATGCGCTTTCAGGGGGTAAAACGACATTGTTCTGGGCAGTCAAACCGACCATCCAGAACAACCCTAAAATTGATATGTAATACTTCCTAAACAAACTTTCTTACTCTCGCTAATATTGACTTTCGAGCCTTAGCCCTCGAAATATTTGAAACAGTTTTTCCAGACTCTAATTCACTTCGAATCATCTCACCTTCCCTCGGAGGACGCGTGTTTAATATTGCCTCTACTGTGGCGTTATCTGCACCAAATAGTGCGTTTAACAATTCCTCGGTTTCAAAATCCATCAAGGCGTTTTGAAGAATTTCTTGATCCATTTTGTGGAGATTAAAGAACCCTATGAATTTTTGCTCAACGATTTGACCCTTATCTAAATCATTTTGAAGCATCGTTTCAAGAATCTCTTTCTGCTTATTTTCTTCAAGCTCATCGAGCGTATTTATTATTGCACCGATACCATCTATATCGATATTGTAAAGCCCTGCCATTTCTTTGGCTTTCTTGGCGTAGCGCTGACCAATGTCTCTAATAACAGATAGCGGCAACCTAGACATATCTGTTAATTTTAGAAGCATTTCACCTCTTTCCACTGCATCCAACAACTCCATAATTTTAAGCTTGCGGTCATCCGGAAGCTGGGCGAATAAGACGCTAGATAATTCAGGCTTATCACCTTCAATCAACTTAAATATTTGAATATCATTGAGCTGTGTTAAGAATCCGAACACTTTGTGATCCGGGGTTTTGTCAACACTATTTTTCTCGTTTGATAATGCTTTTACCGTATTGTTGAATGTCAATAAAAACTTATCCTGAGTATCTGGATCAATTTTTTCCTCGATATCCTCATCTACTTTATTTAAAATCATTAAATATGAGCTGTAACTCATGTGAGGCTTCATCTGTCCAACTAAATCAGGGTAAGGCTTTGCCAACATTGCAAAAACAGTCAGAGCTTCTTCTTGTCCAGTTTCAATAATATTCTCCATGAATAGAGAAACGCTTTCTGGAGATTCCACCAAAAGCTTTTTAAATTCACTTTTCTTCAAGGAAACAGGAGCTTTGTCTAACGCATTTAGCGACATTTTCTTGAATGATGAGTTATCTATGGATAGATCATCATCTTCTACGTTGTTTTTTCCTTTTCTAAATCTAATAATTAGGAATACGATAAGGCCCAAAAGAACCGCCAATGCAACCCAAAACCACCATTTAGTAAAAATGGATGGACCGGATTCCTCAATATCATCGACAACCAAGATTTCTGTCGTTTGAGTATTATTGTCACTAGCTTGTTTTACTTTTTTGGCTTTTCGAGCAGCGGAATAAGGGAATTCCCAGATTTTGACTGAAACCTCATCCTTAGTTAAATCTAAATCCAATGTATTATACACTAGGCGCTCAAAAAAGCCGATATCCCCAGCAATTCCAGCAGTATCTAGCTCTAAACGTACTATCGTTTTCTCTTTTATCAGCTCAACACTGCCGTCACCTGTACGAACCCGTTCTCCTAAAACGCCTGGTAATTCAATATTTTGGGTGGTGTAATCAGAAATCTCATAAGTTAATTCTCTAAAGGCCGAAATGTTAAATTGGTCTTCTGGTGCAAATTGAGAGATTTCCCTCATCAATATTGATTTCTCTTGGGGAGCTTTTTCGGTAACGGTTTTTCTACGAACGTTCCTTTTTTGTTCAGCGCCTTTCGGGATGACCTTACTTTCTTGGGGTTCTGAATTACGATTATTTACAATTGGGCGATTAGAAAGTATATCAAGAACCGCAGGGGATTGCAAATTATCTGTGATAGTATCAAGGGATTGACCCGTAGCCATTAGGGCACAGACAAAAGAGAATACTATGAACACGTTTTTATTTTTCATCGTGATAATGATGCTTTATGCGATACCTCCATCAAATCAGTTTCGGAATCAGCAGTGAGATATATGGAGTCTTGAAAAAAATAGATATAACCTTTAAAGTCACTTATGTCAACTGCAATCTTTTCTTGGGTTAACAATCCATCTCTTACCCAAAAACCATTGGCGTTTGATACATCATATAACCCTTCTCCTAAATAATCCACATCCAAGTAAATGGGGTTTACCAAGGTGTCTTCAATTTGAAGAGCTAATTGATTTCTAAATACTGAATCAATTCCGTAGTAACGACCTGCATGCGAGTTTGGAATAATATATCGTGGCTCACACGAGGCTAGGAAAATTAATCCTATGAGACCCAATATTAATCGCATAATTTGAGTTTTAGAGTTGAGTCATCAAAACGAAGTTGACCATTCCATTCAAAACCGGTGATCGCGACAGACCTCTCAACGTTGAATCCAAACTCATCAATTTCTTGAGTTTTGATTCGGTATATGATAATCCATTTACCCTCGCCGGCTAAACGAACACGGTAATCCAATAGATTAGAATCATCCCCACAGAGGAAGTGGAAATAGTCCATGGCTTCGCGCTGTACATCCTCTACTAAGAGTGGGGTAAAAACAGATTCCTCTTCCGGCTCCGAAGTCACTGGTACTTGATTGAGTGAATTTACGTGCTCCTCCAACAAGTGTATATACTTGTCCTTGTAGTCATTTCTACAACTCAAGGTGATTGCACCAAGGCCAACAATCAAAGCCAACAAAACAAAAAGCTTTTTCATTTAAGGTGTACATGGTTTATTCAACGTCGCAAAATAGAAATTTTGTCACACTTATTAACAATTGTGTAAAATTTATTTTTTCCCGAAAATACTGCGCTTAAGGCATGTTCTGCTTCACTCCATTTACTCGATTGTTAATAACCTTCCGTAGCTAAATCTTGATTGTAAATTATACTCTAGTAACACCCTTAAAAACAAAAACTTAAGCTTGAACAACAAGTTTCTTTTAGGTAAGTTTCAATGGTACGAGGTATGTAAAGATTTTGCCCTTTTTACAATGACAATTAGTACCAAAGCACTGATCTTGTGAAGCATTCGAGTTAGGAAATATAGCCCTGAACAACTGAATTTTAAATCCACAATGGTCTCGTAAGCACTGTTTTTCATTGACCCTGTATTTTAATCAGAGAAGGGTTGCAATGCTTCACGAATCTATTATTTGCTCAAGTGCTCTATAAGAATTTAGCGATTGCAATTGTTGATGTAACAAGGTTACTTAGATAATAAAGGCAATGACTTTTTTGGATGAAGATGGGATATAAATCTGAGGCTTCATTATATCTCGCTTTTGAAATTAATTGAAGCTATGCCTAACCGAACACCGTTAATTTTCTCCAATATTCAGCTTTACCAACCAACAAGGTGCGTGAGTTGATCTATAAAGCTCTAACTCTTCGTCAGGGTAATAACTATAGATTAGACCGACTCGATAGAATCCGCGATGAGCCCTTATACTTGCATTAAACCCTTCAGTTTGTAGCTTTTTCAAATATTCCTTAGCCGCTGAAACATCATCATAACTGCCAAATACAATTTGAAACTCTACGCCCTCATAATATTCCTTCACCCTAGGGGCAACCTCTGGAATTGGATCGTTAACTTCTTCGTAATCAGTAACTGATTCATTTACGTTGATTGCCAGAAAACCTGATGAATCCTGAGGGTTTGCTAAACTATCGCTTACAATAATTCCACTGGGAGAATTATCAAAACTTAATTCCACTTCATCGGGTTTAACCGTATCTAATTCATCAACGAAATATAAACTGTCTTTAATTGTAGATTGACTTGATGTAATTGTAGGGATACTGTCCCTATCATCTAGCAAGGGAGAAGCAAAATCAACGTTCTCTTCCCGAACATTTATAGAATCTAAAAAGCTATCATCATTAAATGCAGTATCCACATCTGTCAATACTCTCGTAGAGTCAGGCCTAGGTAGATTTATAATTGGCTGCATCTCCCATAATATAAATTCTTCAGCCCTTTCACTATCGAGAATTAAGTATTGATCTGGTCTATTCGCGATTGCTACTTTGCGTTGTCTTCGTACATCTCCGAATGTAATCTGCCTGGCACTCAAGGACATCTTCAATATTTCATTCAATCTGTCTAATTGTGTTTTTACTGCTGTACTATCACCAAAGAGCACAAATGATAGGTAATAAGAGCTGTCTGATTGAAGCATTGCATTAGAACCAAAGCCCTCTCGATTTGCAAGGTCTCTAAACTCTAATACTTCATCCCAGTTTTTGAAATCCCCGGCGCACGCTACATGATGCGCGGAGGTGAAAACACTGACGGAATCAATAGAACAAGTGTCTTGGCCTATTGCCAAGCTGATTGCGAAAGCAGCTTCGAGCAACATCTTTATTTCCCTAAAAACCCTCTAACAGAAACTTCTGTCGTCTCTCCTTTTGGATTTGAATCTGCCGCCCACAGCGACATATAGTCATCTGCAATTCTAGGGTCATTACAAACGTTCTTAGCTCGACGTAGAAGCATGCTATACCTTTCGATATCTTGCTTGTTCGGACTTGTAAAGAACGTTCTAAGCTTCTTATTGCTGGAATCTAAAATTAAATAAAAGGTATCCGCTTTCTGGTAGGTGAGGTTATAATCGTCCGAACTTTTATAAAATTCCATTGGCACAGGCTGTTGGGTGTCCTTGTGAATTCTCGCGTTCCTTTTGAGATTATACGAAAGCACAATACAGTTATCCTGAATATTCTGGTGAATTTCGTATGGATCCTGTTTGAGAACTGATTTGACTTCTTGATAGGTCATGCCGGGTCTTAAATGATAGGCATCAGACATCAAAGTATAATAATCGTCTACCATGTATGAGGTAGGGGCAGCGTCAACTACAACTACTGTTTCAGTTGTTGTACATGATATCGCGAAAAGAGCAAAAAGACTTAAGTAGCTGTATTTTTTCATGAGTTTTCTTTTTTAAGTTTCACATCGATAGAGTGAAGATCTATTTCCATCCCCGATTTCTCTAGCATAGTACACCAATCGCACTCCTCTTCAATCGGAGCATCTTCTTTTGGTTTACATTCTTCTAAAAATCCTTTAGGAACATTATTAAACAACGGAGGATATTTTTCAATCCAAGATTGAATTAAATCACAACGATCCATGGCAATCCAATACTGCCATAATTCTTTACTGGGCAGGCAGGGAGGACAAGTAAGTTGCTCGACTTCAGAATCATACTCTGCTTTAACATAGCCACAACCGCAATATTCACAGGAACCATCATCCTCTTCCGCTTCTGGATTGAAATTTAGACTCAGCGGGTCGGTACATCCAAGAATAGGCGGCACAGGAGGCGGAGGAGGCATTACAGGCGCGGCTGGATTACATTGTTCTGCCAGAAGTGCATCGTAATTTAACAGCTCATATGTGGTTTTTTCTAATGACTCTACAATGAATGCCTCAAGAGCGCCATTTCTGTAGTAAACCGCAACTTCATCCATATCATCGTAAAATGGTTCACCATCATCAATTTGTTGTGAGGTTCCAGGATTGTTGTTTCTTGAAGGATGTCTTCGTTTCGTTTTAGCGTATTTGAAAATATGTATTTCACATTCATTTTCTTGGTTGTAGAGGATATCAAATGGATAAACTCCCAAGCTATTTAACACCTCTTCTTTGGTCATTCCTGACTTTAATTCCACAAGACGATCAACTGTGGTGAACTCAGGTTCAATACGCTCATATGTCCTTAAGTTTTGAGCCTGTAATTCCACGCCAAAAAAAACAAGACAAGACAAAAGCAGCTTACAATAATGATTCATAAATAAATGGTTTAATTCACTGGTAAAATAGATATAAATTCTACACACTGCCTGTATCATATGAGACCTTGGCTTTGTTTTTAAGCGATACTCTTAATTGAATTGAATATTCGAGACCAAATAATCCTTATTTTCGGAGAAAATCCTAAGACCTTCGCCCTATGCGTAACGTTTTCCTTGCTATTGCACTTATTGTAAGTGTTTCATTGTCCGCTTCACACCTACTGACCGGCCATTTTTCCTTTGAACACCAGAGCACCGGTGCCAACACAAGCACCTACAAAGTGACCCTGCACCTATACCGTGATCTCAACGGGATTACTCTTCCTACAAGTTCCACGGTATACTACAAGAAGCTCAACCAACAAACGGCCTCTTCGCTATCGCTCACTCAAAACAGCAGCAACTCGTACAACTTGGCGAGCAATTGTGGCTCGAGCTACGGCGTAGGTGTGGTTACTTATGAAGGCACCGTCACCGTTGACAATAACAGCGGCTATGACTTTTACTATACCACTTGTTGCCGCCCTTTTGGAATCACGAATTTGGCAAACCCTTCTTCACAGTCAATTTACATCTCTTCAATATTAGTTACGGGAAAGCCGGCTATTCGTTCATACAATAATAGCCCTGTTATCCAACCTGATATCGCTACCGCTTATGTGAACACCTATTTCCCATTCGAAATCTGTCAAGCTGATCAGGACGGCGATAGCCTCTCTTTCCAGATAATCCCTGCAAAAAGCGCGGCGACCACAAACATTTCCTATGCCACTGGCTACAGCAACACTTCTCCACTAGGAATTAGCAGCATGGTGAGCATCGATACGGCCAACCGCCTGTTGGTAGTAAACTCGCCAATGCAGCAAAACTCAATCGTCAACGTGAAGATTGTGGAGTGGTCGAAAGACACCACCGGCACCTTTAAAATCATGGGAATCACCGAGCGTGAGATCCTCGTAAACATCGTCGCAGCTCCGGCCACCACACCTTCAAACGTAAGCGCAACCGGCGCTGTAGGAAGCTACGGCACCAAAGAGGTTCTCGTGACCACAGCCGCTCCAGTGTTCCCCACCAGCGGAAACTTCGACGGCGTCCAAATACAACTCTTCGACGGCAACGGCAACGCAAATTCGGTCACCGGAAGCACGGTAATGAGCAGCAACTACCAAGCCTTCGCCTTCCATACAGCCGATACCATGCAGCCTGGTCCTTATACCATGATTTTCTCCGAAAATGTTCTGGATTCCATGGCCATCAACGGCTACTGTGGCAAGCGCCTCATCGATACTATTTCATTCTTCGTAGCGCCGCCTCCACCGGTGTTGGTCGGTCCTTCAGATTCGATTTACGGCGCAAACGCGACCTACAATGTGTTAAACTACCAATGGCTCGATAGCGCTTCGTTCTCTATTACGAACGGGACAGTAGTTACTTGGCAACCTGATTATTCGCTATTTGACATTGCCTGGGGTCCAGCCAACGCTACCGGTACTTTCACCCTCATCGGCTACGCAAATGGCGACTCTGATACCGCCACCGTGACCGTAGAAGTGAACGGCATCGGCATCATCGAATGCTTCGGAGACCTCGCCCTGTACCCAAATCCAGCTCGCGATCTCATTCACATCGCTGGCTCCCTAGAAGGCACGACCTACACGCTCTCTGACCTTAGCGGTCGCGTGATGGACCAAGGCCTACTCGAAGGCGGACGACTCCCTGTCGCTCATCTTCCGAACGGCACCTATATATTGGTGCTCGACGGCGCTACTCCATGGGTTCAACGCGTACAAATCCTACATTAAGGCGTTTAAAAAACGTGATAATTGTATTTCCCTAGCTCGCCCCACATCGTAACTTTACGGTGTGAAGGCGCAGCTTTTACCCTAAATCAGATACTATGAAAGTTCTTGTCCCTACAGATTTTAGCGATACAGCCACCAGTGGATTGCGCTACGCTTTAAGTTTTGTGGCCAATTACGGCAGCGGACACCTCCACGTGCTCCACACCGTCGAAAAAGAAGCCGACCTAGGCGCTGTCCAAACCCAGCTCGAAGCTTTCTGCGCCATCGACGTACCCGCCGGCATCACCATCACCCACAACATTACCGTGGGGGACTACAATGAAGCCATAGGTAAAGAAGCCGAAACCCATCAATGTGCCCTAATCATCATGGCCACCAAAGGCGCCCACGGCATCCAAAAGCTCGTCGGCTCTCATGCCATGAAAGTGGTGAGCAGCAGCAACATCCCACACATCATCACCCAACGTGAAGTCTACGACGACGAGGTCCTCGACCGTATCGCCGTGCCTATCACCTTAGAGCGTGAAGACAAGAAAATCCTGAGCACCGTAGCCGCCATCGCCAAACCCCTTGGTGCCGCAGTCCTTCTCATCTATGAAGATAACCGCGACGAATTCCTCGGCGCCACCATCGCTCGCAACCTAAACTTTGCCAAGAGCTACCTCCGAAACAGCGGCATTGAAACCCAAGCCATCGACGTGGGACACGACCTAAGCTATGATGAAGCCATCATCAAATACGCCGCTGCACACCAATGCGACCTCATCGCCACAGTCAACCACCACAACGACGGCATCCTTAACCTCTTCGGAGCGAACTTCGACCAAAACCTGCTTGAGAACAGCGCACACATCCCCATCCTCACGGTGGATGCCCGCAACCACGAGCACATCAACGATATCTTTATGACAACGAGATAACCCAGGTCACACTCTCGGCGCACTTGGACCGAGCTCGCACCCCTGGCCTTGGAAGATTAAAGGTTATAACGCGACCCCTAGCTGTAAAGCTGGGGGTTTTTATTTACTAAAATCCCGGTAAGCCTTGGCCTGCAGGGATTTATTTGATGAAAAAGATTGCAGGATCAGAAGGTAAATTAGCCCATCTACCTACCTGTTCAAAAACCGAACTTCTTCACATTATTTGGAAAGGTGATCTGGGTCCAATTAAGTTGATAGGAGATCAATTTATTAACCCTTAATCCTTTTCAAATGAAGAAAATTTGGATCGTGGCTGCGGCCACAAGTTTAGCGTTCTCAATGAGCGCACAAGATTCCGGAGTAGAAACCCAAGCCATCGGCGTAGTCATCGACGCACACGCTATAGTGGATGTTGTAGACGATGAAATAGTCTTTGACTTCTCCGCAGATGACCCTGCCGAAGCAGGAGATCCTTTTGTTTTGGGCTCAAACAAAAATCAAACCACCTATCTAAACTACAGTCTCATGCTAAGCAATGGCGGAATAGACGATGGTATGATTTCCGTCCGAATCAATGATATGAATGAGGGCATGCACATGACCTTATTAGCTGATAGTTCTCCTTTGGCTTCACACGACGCTAACCAATACGGTACTTTGGGAACGGTCGCTGCTAATTTTGATGCAAAAATTGGAGCGAGTCCTGTGATATTGAATAGTACCGACCAAGTACTCATTGAAAACATAGGCTCGTCGTATACCGGAAATGGAGCCGGTAATGGTTATCTGCTATCCTTCACAGCGCACATAAACGATTATTCCAAATTGGATGCAGATAATGGCGCTCAAGACATGGGAACGATCACTTATACCATCGCGGAATAATCTGTTGAACCCTTCCGGGGGCGCTCCGCGCCCCCGCATCTAAACACTACGCCATGAAATTTACCACCGTGTTTTTCCTGCTCTGCAGTGTCGTTACAAACGCCCAGCTATTGGTCCAAAGCGGCCTCACTCACCGTTTGAGTGTAATGCCTGGCGGAACGGAATTGGTCCCTATATCTCTAAAAAATGGAGGCGACGAACCTTTGCTCTGTACCCTTACCCTAAGTGATGTTGTCTCGCATTGTGATAGTGGCTACAGCTATTTGCCGGCGGGCAGTACAGACGAGAGTTGTGCGGCTTGGATGCAGCTCGAGCAAGAGGAGTTTGTGCTGGCTCCCAGGGAAGAGCGCGTGGTGAAAGTCCGCTTCGCGGCGCAGGCAGGATACGCGCGGGCCGGGGCCCGCGCGTCCTTGCTTGTGGACAGCCGCCCCTTCGAAGAAGAACCCGCGAACCAATTAAAACTTCGCGTCCGCTACGCCATTCATTTCCATTACCGCAACCCCCTGATTTCCGGGGTGGTGGCCTTGCACGCCGAGCGATTGGAATGGGTTGGGGAGCGCGATTTCTGGGGGTTGGTGTTTCAAAATAGGGGCAACGTAGACCGCGTGGTGCGGTCGCATGCAAAGCTGTTGGACGGCAGAGGCAGGGTGGTGTATTCCGGAGAGAGTGTGAGTGCACGGGGGCTGATGCCGAACCAGTGTAGAACGCTCAGGTTTCCAAAGCCGCAGGTGCCGGAGGGCGTATACCAATTGGTCGTGGTGAGCGAAACAGATGCGGGGGAACGATTTGGCGTAACACAAGAAATGCGATGGAAAAACTAATACAATTTTTAGGGCTGTGGGCGTTCGTGATGCCTTTGGTGGCGGACAGTCAGGTGCTGGAAGCGCGGGGCGATTCGGTGGATCCGGGTGGCTTGGGTCGGTTATGGCTCGAGTGGTCGGGCGTGCCGGAGGGGCCGGCTTGGTTGGAGGTGGAAGCGCCGGAGGAATTGGTGTTTTTGGAGCTGCCAAGTATGGGCGAAGGTCGACGCGGCGAAGCGTTGGTGTTCTTCATGGTCCATCCGTTTGCGCGGGCGGGAAAGAAGAAATTGGTCCTGCAGATTCGGAGCGGGGAGCGAGTGTGTGGCCGCGCGGTGTTGAGTGTCCTGATACACGAGCGGGCAGGCGCGGAGTTCAACATACTTGAGGAGCGTCGCGATTCCACCATAGTCTCGGTGAGCAATACAGGCAATATCTCGCTCAGCGTCGAGGGCGAAGAAATTGCGCCCGGTGAAGTTCGCAGGGTGCGGATGGCGCGGGAGGAAGAACGTAATTGGGTGTTGAAGGCTAGTGGGGGGTCGTGGGATACGACCGTGGTGCTGCCGTTGCGCAAGCGATTTTACCCTCATCAAACGGAGGCCACGATGCCCAACATAGGCTCGGACGTGCTCAGCGCATCGTTGAGCGGCCAATGGAGCGGCGGACAGTGGCATGGTATGGTGTTGGGGCGGTTTGCGCGGGAGCATTGGTCCGGGAATCTGGCCCAGTGGAATGGGCGAACGCGCGGCGTTTTGGCTTATAAGTCCGGGCGTGGCAAAGGCATTATTGGTTACGGAAACGCACGGGCGTTGGAGGTCATTCGCCCCGGGCAAAGCGCGTTTTTCAGGGGCCAATTTGGTCCTCAACCCCTCTCCTTTTTCCTGGATAATCGATCCGTCGTGGCGAGCAAAAACTGGTCCTATAAAGCCTGGGAAGCAGGTGCTGGAATGGCTTGGTTTGAAGGGAGGCTGGTGCCAACAGGCCAGCTCGATTTTGATGGTCAAAACACCTCGCTTCGTTGGCAACAATGGGGCGGGCTTCGCGATGTTCAGGGAAGCTGGCAAGGCCCAAAATTTGGGAGCCACGCGCGTTGGCTACAAGTCTCGGAAGTTTGGCGGGAGGTGGTGGTGATGGGAGAATTGGCCACCCTAGGAACTTCGTACCGCACGCCACACCTCCGTTGGAATCACCAGAGCGTGCTTCAGGGCGACCACGATTTCCATTCCGCGTTGCTGCAATATTCTTCCGGGCCTTGGCAGTGGGCGTTTCGGGGCCAATTCCAATCTCACGCCCAACGGTTCGGATCTGGTGTACGCGGGCAATACCGCTGGGGCGACCACCAATTTTCAGGGCGAGCGCAGTGGTTGTCGACCGGCGAAAAAACAATTGGACCGCGCTGGAATGCCGCATATAATTGGCGGGGACACTCGGGCCTATTGGGTGTTTCGAGTCAGGAGCTTGTAGGAGGAAATTGGGCACATTTTATTCAGATCGGCTATCAAAATCCCCGCCTATCCCTTCGCGCTCAATCCGCGTACCGCCGCGACCTTCCCCAACCTTGGTTCCCGCAGCTTCACCTCGTCCTCACCCGCCCTACCGGGCAATGGGCCCTCAGTAGCAACCCACACATGCCGCTTCGGTTGCAATGGTCCGGTAACCTCTTGCGCTCCCACGCCACCAAAACGCTCAAAGGCCAAATTCTCGGTCATCTAGGCCAGCCCCTGCCAGAAATCGAGTTGTTCTGCCAAGGCAAGCGCGTGCATACCGACGCGATGGGCCGCTTCGCCTTTCATCACCTCACCGGGGAGAACGCTACTGTGCATATTGCGCCTACCAGTTTGCCCTTCGCCACCTTTCCTGTCGAAGGCTATGCGCGCGAACTTGTCCTAGCCAAGCGCACCTCTTCACTTGCCATCCACTGCTTCAAAAGCTCAGGCGTCCACGGCACCGTCCGCATACAATACGACTCCGCCAAAGCCTTCCGCCCCCGACCAAATCCCGCACTCCGCGCCATCCTAACCCACAGCGACGGCACCACCTATACTACCCCATTAACTTCTAATAATACATTTAAAATCAGTGGTTTACGAGAAGGAGTTTATACCGCCCGCCTCGACAACACCGGCGATCTATTCCAATCCCTTCCCGTCGAACTCTACATCGAAGAAGGCACCCTCGTCCCCGTCGAGCTACTGCTGATCGAACGCTCCCAACACATGCCCATCCAACGCCTATGAAGCCCTTACTATTTCTCTTACTTCCCCTGCTCGCACCCGCACAGAACTTCTACCTCGAAGGCAGCTCCTCCTTCACCATAGAATATGCGCCCTTCGCCCTCATTCGTCTTGATGCCGGTGAAACCACCGTGCACGCTCCCGCCCCTACAGAAGCGGGCTGGCCCCTGCTCCAAGTCCCCTTTTCTCTAGACCCAAAATACCTCGCCTACACCCTCACCGGCCATCAAAACCAAGCCCTCATGATCAGCGGATCACCCCCTTCAGGTCTTCTGCTTCGCGCTTCACTGGGCCCATCCGGCCTCCTCGGAACCACCGCCCTTACCAACGCCCCAACACTCCTCGCCACATTGCCTCGCGGCACCGCCCAAGGCCTTCTCCCGCAAACCGGAATACCTTTGCTCCTCATCCTCGAAAGAGGCGCACATTATCACCTATTAACCTCTCAGAACTCATGGACCAACCTAATTCTCGAAATTCAATGAAAACTAAATTAATTAGTGTATTTATACTGCTTTATATCAGTGATTTACAATCACAAAGTCTAAATATAATTATGTGGTCAGATTACACTGTTATTGACGACTATCACCTTAATCCTCCCCAAACCGCAGGGGCAGATTACGCCCAAAACATTGCCCTGCCCACCCAGGCCCTGTTGGCTATTGAAGAGTTGGAGCCGGAGACCCCATGGTGCCTTACTGTCCAACACACCCATTCCATCGGCGGGGGAGCCCTTTACGCTAGGGCGAGATATGATTTGTTGAGGCCAGAGAATTTGGATCCAAACTCGCCCGTGGAAGCTCCAGTCTCCTTGTCCGCCGAACCCCTTATTAGTGGCATCGGGTCCATCCGCGAACTTGTCGTTGAATTTGAATTGCGAGGCGCCAGCGTGGCGACAGATTATGACCTGCGCGTGGAAAACCTCTTGTGGACTTTGACGGGCGGCGGCTGCCCCGCCGCCCCGTAGGGGTAAAAAATTGCCCAGCCAAAAGCCGGGCAACTCAATATATGTGAACTTAAAATTTAAGCGAGTTGAATATCTACGCTTACCAAATCTTTGAACATCTCTAAACGTGCATTAATCTCAGCCGTAGTAAGGTCTGCAACACGTTCCGTTCCAAATTTTTCTACTGTAAAACTAGCCATCGCAGAACCCCAAATCACCGCGCGCTTCATGTTTTCAAAGCTAATGTCTCCGGTTTTCGCGAGGTATCCGATAAAGCCGCCTGCGAACGTATCGCCAGCACCTGTTGGATCAAATACTTCCTCCAATGGCAAGGCCGGGGCACTAAATACCTTGTCCTCGTGGAACAACAACGCGCCGTGCTCGCCCTTCTTGATGATTAAATATTTTGGACCCATGGTCATGATCTTCTTCGCTGCCTTCACCAAGCTGTACTCCTCAGACATTTGGCGCGCTTCCTCATCATTGATGGTCAACACATCTACGCCCTTGAGCGCTACCATCAAATCATCCCAGAAGTGGTCCATCCAGAAGTTCATGGTATCGAGTACGACGAGTTTTGGTCGCTTAGGCAATTGGTCCAATACCTTTTGCTGAATCGACGGCATCAAATTCCCCAACATCAAGTACTCACAATCTTTAAAGCTATCAGGTACTATTGGGTTAAAGTGCTCTAATACATTTAGTTGCGTATCAAGAGTGTCTCGAGTATTCATGTCCAAATGGTACTTCCCTTTCCAGAAGAACGTCTTGCCGTCGGGAATGATTTGCACCCCCTCGAGGTCCACGCCCTTGCTCTTCAACAAGTCCAAATGTTCTTGCTCGAAGTCTGCTCCTACCACAGAAACGATGTTGCTCTTTTCCACGTGGCAGCTCGCGCTCAACGCGATATAAGTCGCCGCACCCCCAAGAATGCGATCCGTTTTTCCGAAAGGCGTCTCGAGAGCGTCGTACGCCATGGTTCCAACTGTAAGTAGGCTCATGTGCTTGAATTTATGGGGCAAAGGTACGCGGGGCCAATTAGTTTCGCAATCTCTTAACATCCCA
>Ga0255762_10001806_pt1 | contig 17983 bp, 27 predicted proteins | sample 101ome_16_FD_179962 | JGI IMG/M metagenome (GOLD analysis project Ga0255762, IMG submission 179962) | Coastal salt marsh microbial communities from the Groves Creek Marsh, Skidaway Island, Georgia - 101401AT metaG (version 2) | ecosystem: Environmental > Aquatic > Marine > Intertidal zone >...
CAAAGTAATCATCTACTTTGTCCCATAAACGTTCTTCAAGAATGTTTACATAGTCTTGCTTTTCCATACTTTTTCAACTTTCTCTACGACTGTTTCAACTTCAGCATCTGTTAGATGTGCGTTGATCGGAATGCTTAAACTTTGTTTTACAAATCGTTCACTGTGTGACAATGGACTAAACGCATCAGGATAGTGTGCTTCTGTTTCTACACCCTGTTGTTTCATTGCATATTGTGCTTCAAACTTATCCCAGAACATTACTGCATACTTATGGGTATTCCATTCAGCACTGTGTATCCTTGTTTCAACTCCACGCTGTTCAAACTCTTTATCATAATATTCTGCGATTTGATGACGTCTTGCTTGCCACTGATCTACAAACTCTGTACTGGTCAAAATCTGTGCGGCTTTGTCTTCTTCAGGTACACCATTGATTCCACGTGCGGTATATGGTGCAGTTCTGTATGGTTTGCCGTGTTTGCGTAGGTGTAGTATTTTGTAGTACAGTTCATTGTCATCTGTGAGTATTGCACCATGTGTACCAAAACAAGGCAAAGGTTTGTTTTCTGCAAAACTTAATGTTACAATCTCACCTGTTGATAAACTGGGCACACCTCCCATAGAAGCAAACATACTCTGTGCCGCATCATTTATATAGTGTACGCCTGTGCGGTTACAAAACCCTTGTATGCTGTCATGTGGATGCATGTCTCCATACAATCCTGTTGCCACTACTGCCCGTGTACGCTCACTGTATAGGTCATTAAGATACATGCTGTTCATTGTACCACTTGTATCTACATCGCAGTACACAGGCGTTGCACCAACTGTTTTAACAAAAGTTTCGCTGGCAGGACAACTATAGTTTGTGACTATAACTTCGTCACCTGGTCCTATACCCAATGCCAGCATACTTAATAATAAACTGTTACTGCCGTTGTTAGTTAACAGAGCATATTTTCTTCCGCTGACTTTTTGCAAGTAGCGTTCTACTTGATTTGTGTAGTACCCGTTGTTGACTGTTTCACGTTTTACAATATCGTGCATGTATTCAAAGTAAGTGTCTTTGACTTGCTCGAATCTGCGTTCTAGGTTAAAACTTTTAATCATTGACAAACCCAGTAATTGTAAGTGTATACTTTGGATTGATACCGCAGTTTCCACTAAGGTGAAAAACATCGTTTGGTACTTCGACAGTATATCCAGGTTTCCAGTGATGAATCATATTGTCATGCAACTGTAGGAAATGCCCCCAATCCCACGGACTTACTGCAACAAAGAAACGTTTCACATTGCCTTCACCAAACCGTTCTTTAAATCCATTATAACTATCTGTGTGCATAGGAATACAATGACCCGGATCATAACGCAACAAGCGCACCATACAAGTATCTTTTTTAAGATTGATGCTTGTGAAAAAATTATTACCTAAAAAATCTTTTAATTTTGCATCATCTTCTGGTTCAATACCCCAATTAATTTCTGTGCAATTGTGTTTGTTATAGCCAAGATGCTGTACCATCACTGCTTGACGCAAACTGTCATCTGGCACAAATGGTCTGGGCTCATAGGCTTTTACCACTGCTTTGTCCAGGTTTGACTCTGCCCATTTAATTATATCCTTGTATGGAATTTCCAAGTCTAACTCTGGTGGCAGTTCAAGATGATTGTCTAGACTAACTCCTCGCTGATCTAGATATCTTTGAAAATGATCTCTTCTTTCGTAAATATTCATTGCTGTATATCCCATATTCTGTATATACTGTGCCTTGGAGCATTAGCAACCAATGCTTCGCAGGCAAGTTTTGTTTTTGCATAGATAGTGTGTTGTTCGCTTAGTCCGTCAAGATTCACAGTGGCATGATCTGTATCTGGCACGTTCATAAATCCTTGATGAGGATGCATAAAAAGGTTACCAATGTGATCTACACTGACAGGACGTACATCATTGTCTGTAAGTCCATACACAACTTTGGTGCTGGTGTATAAGATTCTGCAATGTTTAAAAACATCTACTATATTTCTAACACCACTTATTTCACGGTGCATAGTTACAGCATCACGTCTAGGACTTTCTCTCCGACAGCATCTTGCAACTAACCACACAGTGTCTATTTCTGTGTATTTTTTCCACTCACTCTTTGGATCTTCGAATCTTGTGGTGGCAATAGTAGGCTTATAGGTATCAGCAAGATGCCGTCCTAAGTGTCCTGTAGCACCTATAAGCAACACATTATTCTTCAATTTCACCACTCCAATGAATAGTAATTTTGGGGTTAATACCTGCGTTGGCACTACCATGATAGATACCAGGCTGTAAATCCCAAAAGTCTCCGGCCCGCCATTGGTTAATACACTGGTTGCCCCAATGAAAGAAGTGCCCCCAATCCCAGTCACGAACAAAAATCATGTAACGTCTTAGTTTACTGTAGTCAGGTTTACTATCACCTGTGCGTCTAATAAAACTACTAAACGTGTCCACATGACTCCAGATGTTATGACCAGGAGGTTGAATGAACAGACTAATACCCATTTTGTCTTTACCAAAACCAGGAAATAGATTTTGTAGCGGTTCATACCAATCTTCAAATTCTTCATTGGCAATTTTAAAATACTGTGTATTATATGCTGTATGGAAATTATCTTTGAGTGCAAGTTTTGCTTGTTCCAATATAGGAGCATTGCTCACATCATCATTGGCATGCATTACACGATCTGTTTCATTGTCATACCACCAAAATTTTTCTGGTGTCATATGTGTGTTTGCTTTATGAATAGCAAACTCTGCTAGTCCTTCCCAATCAAACTCGACGTTGCCCTCATAGTTAAGGGCATCGCCGTGATCCTGTTTCATAGGATCCCAATGCCAAGGATGTTGTTCGCGTATTTCAGGCAAAACGCTATCCCTAGGATTAATTGGTTTTAGAGGTATTTGAAAATTATAGGGTTCTAGTTTCATCGCTGACTTTCTACCATTGGTTCCCAACGAGCGTTAATCTCATCTTTGGTAAGATTCCAACTCGTTGTGTACACTGTATTACATTTTGTCCATGTACCAATAGCACTTGAACAATCACTGTGTGCGGCAAGCATGTCCGTGCGTAGTTGTTCTGCTTGTGTGCTATCCATGTTTAGTGCCATCCAAGTCATGTCCCAGCCAAATGCTAGTTTTGGATTACCTGTTTGTTGGGGTAAACTGTTTTCACCTGCACTTGCTAGGCTCTGATCACATTTAATTGTAGCATCTGCTTCCTGTACAGCCAGTACATGTTTTTTACTAAGCAATGCATAATCTACTTCGCCATTAAGCAGTGCAAGACGAGCATCACCTGAACCATCATATACAACTGGCTTGTGTTGTGTACCAAATTCTGCGTTAAACTCTCGCACAACACGAGCAAGTGGTCCATCTACTGGCACGGTGTGTGCTACACGACCAGAGTCTCGAGCAATATCACCACCGCGAGTACACACAAATAATGGAGCACTATCATAACGTAACACTGTTGCTGTATTAATATCAAATTTTACACAGCCTCCATCACGCCCAACTGCTTCATAATCACTAGCCCAAGGCATTAGTACAGGGCCTGTAATCTTAGGCAGTAAACTACCCAGTGCTACACAGCGATCACCTGGATTTACAAGTTCAATATCATATAAGCCTGCTAGATCCTGACTGTATGCTGTACTCTGCATGCTAAAGCCACCAGTTTTACTTCCGCTGTTAATGATAGTAAGTTTTTCTGCGGCATTTGCTGTGCTGGTTGCAAGTACAAGTGCCATTGCAATAATTAGTTTCTTCAATTTTATCTCCTATATTAATTGTTGAAGTCTGAATATTCCATCTAGTAGTTTGTTATGAATTATAAATGCAAATACCAAAGGTAGTGTGTCCACGTTTCTTAGTAGTACACCTATAGGTACAAGTATTGCAAAACAAGTCATGTAATACAGTGTGCTATAGTTCATATAACCTGTGTATATTGTAACTAAAAATAGTGCAAAAATCAATAAACTTAAAACTAATTTTAGATTAAATTTATAAAACACAGGTACCCAACGACTTAAGGGCCATGCAATAAAAAATCCAATAGCATTTACCAGCACAAGTCCTAAGGCTAATTCAGGTAAAATGTCTGCAAATTTATATGTTACAAGATTAAAACCTTTTTGTTCCATGAGGAACAGTAGTATTGCTTCACTGCCAATGAGTGGAACACCAAATATAAGCAGTGGCAACAACATACTGAAAGCACCTGCATTGTTTGCAGTTTCACTAACCACAATACGTTTTACAGGATCTTGGGTTACTAACATACTTGCATTGTACGCGGCTGTACTGCTAAACACTGTTGTGAGTCCAGGTATAAGTCCGCCAAAAAATCCTATTAGTGTGCTGGCAACAAGCATGAATGGATTTAGTACATATAGTTTTCCTAATTCATAGGTTTTTGCTAGTGTTCTTTCTACATCTGCATTCATATGGTGTAGCATCTGTGGAATTGCAAACAAGCATATTAACACAACTGGCATAGGTAAACCTGCATACAAATATGTATTATCGAACGTTGCAAAGTTTATGTTGAGATAACTATTATATCCAATTAATCCTAGTGCCAGTCCTGCACCTATTAGTAGAACGTTTACCCACCATCTATTATTAACAGTAACGATCATTACTAATGTTACACTGAGCAATAGTCCTACTAGTATTTTTGTATTGAAAAAATATTTGATTAGATCTGTGTATTCTACAAATAGATAACATAAGCCTACTACAATTAAACTACCCAAGGCACTGCCTAGGGCACTACCACTTATAGCATTGCTTACTTGCTCTACAGTTGTTAAACGTTTGCTTTCTGATACTGCAGGGTAACTTGAACTTTCGCCGGGTATCCCATATACAATAGCAGGTATACTACCAATATATTGACTAATAGCCGCCATACTAGCATACATCATTAGCAGTTCGAAGATACCAAACACTGCTAAAAATGGCCATGCCAATAGCATTAATACAAAGTTACCAACTCCGGGAATTAGACCAGATATTAAACCTAGTCCAACGCCCACAAGATGCGGAACAAAATAATAGATGTCCAATTTAGACTCCGTTTTATTTTTAAGTTGACTAGATTAACATAGGGCAGGGCCCACGCATTTAAGCATAGAGGTCCATAGTAAAGCCCGCGGCTAGAACGCCGCTGTCAAAGTTATTTATACGCCTGTGCCTCTAAGCATATCAATTGATTCTTTATCAAGACAAGTTAGTGTATGACTACGTTGATTTGGATAGAGTTTCATTATATCATCTCTTACAGCAAGATTTTTTTGATAATACTGTTGACACAGTTCTCGAGTTTGGAATGCTTTATCCATTGATGCCCATTGGGGTTGTTTTTCACCTACAATGTAAACAATTGCTACAATGAACCATTCCATAAAATACTTCCTTTACTTGAAGTATTTATTCAGCATCTCCAGCACATCGTCATACTTGGCAATTTCCATGATTTCCATTTCCATTGCTTCAATGATATCGGGGTGTTCGCCAATGCCTGTTGTGGAATTCAAGTACACTTCAACATTTGCTTTGTGCTTGTCTACATGTCCTTGCGCATGACTGCGTAGTGCTTCTAATAGAATTTCTCGCATTTTACTTTCCTTGAATTAATAACTTAGTCCTTGAGCATATCTTTCTCGCCTTGCGTGTCTGCCGTTGCCCTTATTTCTATTCTTATAAGTGCTTGTCTGGCTATGACAGTTTGGACAAACTAATGAAAGATTTGCTTCTGTATTGTTACTTGAATTGCCATCTATGTGTTCAAGTTCAAGTGTAATAGGCATACCGTTCCACTCTGTTATTCCACAAGTATAGCACCCTTCCTGCTGTTCTGCAAGATATCTTTTTGCAGGACCTTTGCCTATTTTACCAGTTTGCTTCCATTCTACAATACGCTGTTTATACTCGTATTCTTTTTGGCATGCTACACTGCAATATTTGTTACGCTTTTGGTGACTAACTTCACATTCTGTGTCACAGTTTAAGCATTGATATGTTTTCATAGGTAGAACTCCTTACAGAGTTATTTATGCTCTACCGTAAAAAACTGGTGCTCCCAGAGAGAATCGAACTCCCAACTCAAGATTACAAATCTAGCATTATACCGTTTAACTATAGGAGCCTAATTGTTTCCGTCTCTTAATCTAAGTAATTCTTGGATTCGATTGTTCATCCATTTGCCAACAGCAGCACTTTCTTGTTCGTTTAAATCCCAACGTTCACGTTTGTCTGCAACTTCATAATCATGTTGCTCCCATTGAAGGGCGTGTAGTAAATTATGACCTACGCTATCTAGTGCCATCGAAACCTCTAATATAAAAAAATATTTAGTTAAGATTAGAAAAGAGGAGCCATTTCTGACTCCTCTAAATTTTTTTACTTACCTGCTAGTGCGCGGTAACCTGCGGCAATTACTGCCTTTGATGGTGCGCCAAGACGATACTTTGTCTTTGTACGACCTTTTGTATCTGTGCGTGTGTTAGCGTAGATTGGGTAGCCTTTCATGCGAAGTGCTGATACAGTTGCACGAGCATTGCCTACACCAAAACGAGATTGGATTTGTTTTGCAGTCAGTTCCTGACCTGTTGAAAGTACATCAAGTACACGTTCAATTTTTGACATTTAAAAGCCTCCTTTATGTCATTTAATAGAACACATTATATGCTATTATAATATTATTGTCAATAAAAAAGATAGCCTTCTATCATTTAAGTATGTAAGGCTATCTTTTTCGTTCTCTATATTGAGGGGGAGAAGGTCCTTCCCCCTGTGCCCACTTTGAGGCGTTGTATTTGGCCCACGACTCCTTTCAAAGCGGTTGCAGATTTTTCGCTCTCACAACCAGTTACGCCGCAATTTTTAAGGTCCGGCGCTGACCTTCCAAGTTGATCTCGTAGGGTTTATCCCACTTACCAACATGAATTGAAACATAATAAGCACGATCGAAATAATCGCTCTGTGCATCATCGTTACAGTAGTATGTTTTACCACCAGCAAGACCAGGTGCAGTATGTGCAATCTCTGAAATCTTGTTGAACAGTTCTGCATAAGCACCATAAAAGTGTGTATGATAATGGTTGATCTGATCATAACCATCAAACTTGTATTCACGACCATTGTATTTGTCAGTGCGATCAAGTTCGCCATCATAAAAGTTAGCAACACCACTCATAATAGCAATGCGTACTCCTGAATAATTATCGCGAGTTACGCTAAACTTGAAGTCTTTACCAAACTCTGCTTTAAGTGCTTCGCGGATTGCTTTAACATCTTTTGTATCAATATAAGCCATTTGTCTCTCCTCATTGCTTAACTTACTCATTTATAATAGCATATAATACGGACCTGTCAACCTTTTTTTGTGCTTTTTTTGTACCTAAAACAAAATAATATGTTATAATAGGCAAAAAAACGTACCTAAATAATCGTACGGTTTGGAAGAGAGTAGTTTTGAAAGGAGATATACATAATGGATATCATTAAAACTATTAAAAAATGGGCTAGTGACCTCGCTGATGTGGGCGTTAGTCTTATTGCACTAGGAATCGTATTGGAAGTTCTGTTCAGTGGACAGGGCATCCCATTCTGGCCGAACATTAGCGTAATCGGCAATATCCAAGGTATCATTGGTGGCTTTAGCGACCAGGGTCTACTTGGACTAGTGGCAATCTGGATCTTATATCATATCTACAACAAAAAATAAGATAGTATAAGATTTATCGCTTAGTATTGAGCGGTGAATCTTTGGCGGGACTAGCCGCTCAATACTATTTAAAACTTTCCACAGATTTTTGGTACATCTGATTGTAGAAGGCTATGCTCGCTACCTGTTTGGCTTTACTTTCACACATGATGTCAAAGTCATCGTGGAACCCAATTGCCCATTCATTTACTTCAGTATTCCAATACATGTCACTGTGCGCACGAAGTTTTGCTTTTTTGTAACCCTGTTCTAGCAGTTGTGCATAGTTAGGTTTTGCATTAGTTGTATGATCAATCAAGTAATCTTCTCTGCTTACACTGTAGTGAATAACAGGACGCACACCGCGCCACGAATCTTTTATGCGAGCCACTCTTCCGTCCAGGGGACTGATGTATTCACCGGTTGCAACCCAGTGGTGGTGTATATCCAAAACGAGGGCGCAGTGGTCTGCAAGTTCGAGGCTCGCTTCGATACCCCACGACATCTCGTCATTCTCAATAGTAAGGCAGTTTCGTGATTCCGGAGAAAGTCTTCCGAGGACATCAATGATGCCTTGTGGACCGCGGCGACCGGAGATATGGACATTGCATTTGGCATCTTGAAACTGTTGCCCGTATCCCATGTACCTGAGGACATCGGTGTGATATTCATATTCTTCTATGCTCCTTGCAACAACATCATCACGGTCACTAGCAAGCACAGTAAACTGACCAGGGTGCATGCTAATCCGTACATCCCGAAGCCTAGCCTCATTACCAACCCGTGCGAGGTTACTTTCCAAATAACGCCGTACATCAGGTAACTGCCAATAATAACTCCAACTAGGCTCAGTATAGGCAGGCAGTACACCACTGCCGAGGCGAACCATTCGTAACTCATTGGGAAGTCCTCCTACAAATTGTATAAGATTATTTAAACTTGAGATATTATGTTCCATAATATCCCACAAACGCTGTTCAGCAACTTCTCGAGTTTGTCTGTTCAGCCAGGTTATCGTTGTAGCACGTTCATTTAGAGGACGCTCAATTTCTTCTAAGAGTTTTTTATTGAGTGTGCGATCTGGATGAAAATACTTGCAAGCGAAACCAATACGTTTTACATCATTATCAAACATACCATTAATATAGCATGTTTAAGCGAGTTGTCAACCTAGTATTTGCCGGTGTAGTTTGCTAGGAAATGCTGTAGGTCTTCTGGTGTACCCAATCCCCACATACCACTTTCTTCAATAGTTTTGACACGAACTTTGCCACCATCTTCAATTAATTCATTGAACACAGGGCAAACATAGAATTCATTGTTGGTGCGTATGTTGCGTTCTATCATACGCTCAGCACTAGCAACGTATACGCTACCATGTGCCCAATAATAGATACCAACAGTGGCATTAGTTGATATGGGTTGCTTCTCACGCACTTCACTAACGAAGCCATTGTCGTCCAACTTAGCATAACTCCATTTTGGATGAGTGCTATTAAAGCAGAGAATGCCGCCGTCCACTCCTTCGGTGGTAAAGGCATAGAGAACTTCGTTGGAGTTCCATTCGACGAATTGATCTGAATTTGCAATGATGAGCGGTTCTTCATTGTTGATGTACTCCTTTGCTAATAGAGTTGTGCATGCGGCACCTTCTGTGATGCCTTCAGTTTGCACAATTGTACACCCGGGTGCTACCATATTTAACACTGTTTCGAGGTTGTATTTTAGATAGTGTTCTTTTTGTACAATGAATATGTAGTTTGCTTCAATGTTTAAATTGTCCACAACTACCTGTATCATGGGTTTGTTGCCAACTTCAATCAGTGGTTTAGGAAATGTGTATCCTTGTTCAGCAAAGCGACTACCTGCGCCGGCCATTGGTATCAGTATATTCATTGTTTTACTCTTCCACGGTATACGTTGTTTGGGTTGTTCATTGTATTCTTCAATTGCATCTAGCACACGACTTAGGCTTACATCGTGTGTGTCTGCTACTGCAAGTAGATTGCATCCTGCGTCTAACACTGCTTGTCTGCCAATGTGACTGTCTTCGATAATTAGTGTTTCACTGGGTTTTGCGTTTGCTTTTAGCATACACTCAAAGTACATTTCAAAATGAGGTTTAGGTTTTGTTACATCTTCATTGCTGATCCAAAAGTCAAAGTATTCAATAATACCTAACTGTAACAAACTCATCTTAACAGTGTCACGCACTGCGTTACTTGCACAAGCAAGTGTATAACCTCTGTCCTTGATTTCTCTGCACATGTCCACAAAGTCTGCTCTGGGTTGTACAGTTTCTTTTAGTATTTCAACAGTGTGCCGTTGTTTGGCTCTAGCAATTTCAGCGTGACGGTCAGTGGGCAATCCCTTGCGCTCTGAGAGCATGTTTAGTTTGGACCTGGTGGGCAACCCGTCATAGGTGCTCAAATGTTCTTCAATTGTGATAGCATACTCCGTGCCCAGAGCTCTGTTGAGTGCTTCATAGTGTGTTTGCTTGCTGTCTATTAACACACCATCTAAATCAAATACAACTAGTTTAATCACTTTTTAAATTCTCTTGCATAGTCGTCGATATGATCACTACATATGCCTGCGAAACCCGCTAAACTTGTATTGTGTATTTCAGGCAGTACTGCAATACAGCCTATTCCTGCAGGCTTTTTATCCGGATACGCCCAGACTAGTCCATGACTTGTAAGTGTATAATCATCTGTATTGTGCCAAAACCAGTGTAGGCTATAATACTGTAGTGGCTCAATTGCTAAATCATTTTTTGCATGTATAATGTAAGGACCATCGCACAAAAAATCCATGCTTGTGTTTAGTTCTGGCCCATCGTGTCCCAGGTATAACCCACCATTAGTATCTCCCCAAACGTCTATTTCTACTTCATAACCAGCATCAACTGCTTCACGAATATACACAGGAGTGTTTTCAAGTAATGGATATTTTCCTGTCAGGTTACCTCTATGACTGATCAAGCGCATCTATAAGTGTCCTTAATTCTTCAAACTGCACGTTAGGAAAAGTTTCACTATCCCAACCCACTGGTCTTTTCCAACTTTTTATGTCAGGTTGACAAAAAACAAACTGTATGTCTGGATATGTATTAAAGAACATAACGAACTGCTTTATCCAGAAACTTGGATCAATTGCATGGTGATCTATACCCCAGTAGTTTTCTGTGCCTTTATAAATGTTATTGTGTTTACCCGCAGTGTCCCAGAAATCATGTCCTATTAATACTACAATATCTGCTCCATTATGCACTGCTAAATTGACTGCATGTAGTCCACTTCCCATATGGAAACTTTGTGTACATTTTTCTTCTTCTAGCCAAGGTAACTTGGGTAATTCTTTAACGTTGTCATAGGGAAAGAAACTGTACCAATCACTGCGAGTGTATACAAGTCCTTTATAGTTCTGACTTACAGTTTCCATTGCCATACGTCTATCACAGCAAACTAAATGGTCCACAGGATAATCTCTAAAAATTGCATTGGCACCATATATCTCGCCGTGATCACGTAGGTCTTCTATGTGAAAACCTTTGCGACTTTCTCCGTTGCCTATGCAGAATGCAAACTTCATTCTATTCTACCAAACCCTGCCCAGCGTATGCCATCAAGACATACCCAGCCAATATATTTGCCTACTTCAGGTTGAGTGTTTAGAACAATATCACCACGTTTAGCGGCTGTACCTGGAATACTATTGCTAGTGCTTATTGCTTTGTCACACAGTACAAGTTTGTCTACTACAACACTTCCATCACTGCGAACTACTATACCCACTTTGTTGTTTGCACCAATGTTTAAATCCTGGCGTCTGCGTGTACCTATATAGCCTTCCTGTGCTTTGTGTTTACCAATAACAACTTCTGCTTCATTGTCCCACACTGTGAGCGCATCACTGGGATCCATGGTGTTGATACCAACACGTCTATTGCCGGGTGTAGTGTAAAGCACATCACTTAAACTTGCTTCGCCACTAACTTCTAATTCTTTTAGTTGTCCTTGTCGTTTGATTGCGACATCAATCTTTGCTTCGGTTTGAGCAATTTCCCAACTCCAGTCTTTTGGAGTTACTGGTACTGGAACTTCACTTAGTATTTCAGTTTTTAGATTACGATACCAGTCTTGATCTGTTGCAACATTTTTAACAATTAAATCTTCTGCTTGCACTGTTTGAGCAATCACTGTATTTTCTACAACTACACAATCATCCATCACAGTCAATTGCACATCCTGTGCAATATCTTCAATACCTGCTGTGTTTCCAAAGTCACTGATATTTGCACGGGTAATGTTTAGTTTACTTACATCAATAAGACGTGGATCAATGCTACGCTCAGGGAAACTAAAATTTTTAAGTTTTTGATCTACTGTATCACTGAGGACACTATCAACTCTATCCTGCACTAGTTGCACAACTCTTGGCATATGCTGTTGCAGTACTGCTTGACCCTTTTGCTCTAACCGAGCAATTGCCGTATCTGAGATGTTCACACCATTAACATGCTGTTTGATAGTGTCGCTTATGTACTGCTGAAAATTGCCACTTTCAAATCGTTGTTGTACTGTTTGTTCAACAAGTTCTGCGATGTCAACGCTATCTAGTGCTTGGTCTATAAGACTCTGGAGTTGTGTATTGAACTCCTGCTCGAATACCTGTTGCAACCTATCCATTGTTGCTCCTTGAATTATATGCTACTATTATTTATAGTTAGAATTTGATACAGACTACATATTCGAATGTTTTACTAAAAGCAGGTTTGTACATGTTTTGCTTTTCAACTGTAAAACTAGTTGCACCCAAATCATGTGTGAACTTTGCAAGTTGTTTGAAGTACATCGTTCTTCTACGCCATGGAGTACAGCCAACTAATTCTTCACCGTGAATAATATAGTTTTGTTGTGTCCATGCTTGACGATCTGTACTATCCCATTCACGTTTGCGTATAATAATCGCATCGCCAACATCTGTTCTAAGCACAAATGGCTCTTCAAAGTAACGCTGATTTGCGTACATATTTTTATAGTCTTTGATTGTTGTAAAGAAACCTTTGCGAGCAATTTTACTAATCATACTTAACTTACGCTTTTGATCGTCTTCTGTTTCAGCGTATGTAATCCATTCGTCAGGTGCTACCACCCAATCAAACTGCTGACCCTGTGCTACAAAGTCTGCTAGTTCGCCTTCATGTACCTTACATGCACAAGGTGTATCACCATAGTAAGGCAGTCCATCCAGTTTGGTAGTGTCTGCGCCCATGCTGTTTAAGCCATAGGGTATTATGTTTGGACCAATAACTAGGAATGTGTCCTTAGCCATATCTGGCTGTTCACCACAGGCATTTATAATACTGCGGGTTTTAACTTCTGCAACATTTGTAAAATTCTTGCCAACGTCTGTAAGGCTGGCAAGATAATGGATACAACTCGGTACTTGCTTCATACTCTTCTTATTATCTTTCTTGTCTTTTATAGACTACGCTGTATTTATAGTATTGTGTAATTTTATTGCACAAGATATAGTGCGCTAAATATACGCATATAATCCCATGAAACCTTACGAAATTATTAATCACATAATAAGTGATACAATTAATGATGTCTGCTCCTACGAAGTTGAGCATTATAAGTTTATGGACAATATAAGACATGCATTTAAAACTAACGGCATTACAAATCTAACACAGGCTAAGTTTATTGATTTCCATACCTATTGGGATCCTTATCATCGTAAGTGGCGTAATCAACAGGACAATAATAGTCATAGCCATGCCAAATCTAGAATATATCCAGGATTGATTGATCATAGTTTCGAACCTATTTGGTATAATTTAGACTACCAATTCTGGGATATTGAAAACAATCTTAGTCTGCTTTTACCTATTGAAAAACATATACAATCTAAACCATATCCAGATCCGAGTACCTATCCACTTACTGTGTTACACAGTGAACATGCTAGTCCTGATGTTGCACAGTTAGAACATTTAGGATATAGAACTGCACATTGGTTTAGTCATGCTTTTTTGTGCAGTGAGTTTTATTTTAAACCATATCAAAAACTACGCAGAGTATATGACTATACAAAACGTCCAATACGGTATCCTTGGATTTGTGCTAATAGATTAATACGCAAACATAGAACTGATTTACTAGAAATGTTGGATCTCAGCAAAGGCACATACAGTTTGCTTCATGAAGATTGTACAGGCGAGTGTTATACAGGTCCTGTGCCTCAGCGCAGTTTTGACCAGCATAGAAACACTAGCGCAGAATTAAATTTTGATGGGCTGGATGATTTCAATACTGCATTTTTACATGTTGTAACTGAAACAGTATGGCAAACTAAAGTACACCTAACAGAAAAGACATTCAAACCTATTGTACTCCATCAACCGTTCGTTTTAGTGCAGGCACCCGGCAGTCTAGAGTACTTGCGCAGTTATGGATTTAGAACATTTGGTGATTGGTGGGATGAAGGTTATGACAACATTGAAGATCCAAAAGAACGTATGCAGGCTATTGCAGATATCGTAAATTGGATTCCCAGTCAGGATTTAAATAAGATGCGTAAAGAAATGTCGGGTGTTCTCGAACATAACTTTCGTCACTTCTACGAGAACATTCCCGACATTGTATTAGATGAACTGCGTGTTAACTTGAAGAACGTATTTTAGCATAGTCTGCTTTACGTTCCGCTTCACGCTCTGCCCAACGCTTCTCACGTTCAGCATTTTCAATTTGCATTTGTGTCATAAAGAACACAATATAAAGTGCAGCAAACGTTGTAATACCAATAAGTGCATACTGCAAGTAAGGTAAAGGAAGGCTTAACAGTGCATATACACCAGCGCCGCCTGCGCCCATTGCCGCTAAATTATACAAATACTTCTTCAAAAACGTCATATTATACATCTTTTCTGATCCTTTACTATATGTTGTGGTTTTTATACTTACTTTACTATTATATGATACTATATCCTGTGTATAAAGTCAAGCATTTTATTTCTTTGCTTATATAGATTCGGATGTATCATACTGCATCAAAGTTTTGTATGTGTGTTTACTTGATGATACACCGTATATAGGATTTTTGTCTAGGATATCTAAATCCTTGGGTTGAATGTTAAAAGTTTCTGTCCAGTCCTCGATTGTAAATAGATCACCTTTGCTTAATTTTAACATCATAAATTCTTTGGGTGTCATTGGCACAAGTTCGTTTATGCTCATGTCATTTGCTACAATACAGTAAACACGCCTGCCTAATGGATCAGGTTGATTGTTTTGTATATAAAAACGTTCACTGCCATTGGGTTGTGTTTTAGTTAATCCAGCATCTCTAAACTTTTTTAAAGACATATACACCCTCGTATTTTTCTCTACCAGCAAGTTTATCATTGCCAACACCCGGACGAGTGTTAAGCATCATTTTAATCATTCCTTGATATTGGAAGCCAACTTTTTCCGCGGTTTGTATCCATCTTTCACATACTTTAAATTCTTCCTTTGAAGTTTTGTAGTCTGCAATGTTTGTTGCAAATATTCCTCCAGTGGTGAGGCCCCCCATAATTTTTCGGATACTAGGTTCAACATAGCCATCAAACCATTCGTCAAGGGTTGTATAACGTACCATACACTGTGTATCTTCATCACTGTATTTCTCCAGGTTAAAATAGGGAGGACTACTAAACGCACAGTCTATGTCCTCGGGTTCATACTCTTCACTAACGCTTTGTACAATAGTGCCAGAGTTGGGTATTAAACTGTTTAGGTAGTTTAATCGTTCTACTGTTTCAGTGTTAGGATCAACACCTATATATTGATAGTGCATATTACTGCTTGTGATACCTAACAGTCTACCACCATAGCCTGCACTGTAGTCATATACACGCCCCCACATAACAGGACATAAATGCTCTACTATAGCACGAGCATTTTGTGGTTTGAAATTTTGTATATTTTCCCCTGTTACAAGTTCTAGCGCACGGCGCATTGCAGTGGGATAAACAAGATTGTTGCCGTCTCTAAACTCAAAACAAATGCGTATTGCACGTTTAAGTTTTGCATCATCCAAAAATCTATCTCTTAGACTATTACTGCCTCTGCCTTTGGGTTCTGCTGTCATCATGTTTGTAAAAACAAAACGATTTATTTTTTGTCCTTGATTATTGCCAAGTCCTATAACATCGCCTTGAACTGTGTTATATTTGGCACTAGCAAATTCTCGGATTGCATTAACCAAGCCTGACTCTGTGTAGTAATCAATAGGAATAATGCCACGACTGCGATATAGATCAAAAACACTATCAATAGTACCGCTAGGGTCTTTGTCATAGGATTCTTTATTATATTTGTCAAATTCATCATACAAGTCCTCGTAGCCTGTAAATGTATCACCTACAGCATAAGCATCTGTGATATTCCAAAATTTGTATATATCTTCAATCAACCTCTGCGCATCCTTGCAATTTCTTTTGCATCATTGCTGTCTTTGCGCACAGGTACTAGATTGCTTTTGTGTAACAATCCAATGCCGGCAATTTCATCACCAGTGTATTGATTTGCTTTACGTTTGCCTTCCACTTTAGTAATACGATCACTAGTGGGTGCAGTTTTACTAACACTGTAGTCAGGCATTTCATATACACCCAAACGCCTGCCTTTTGCATCATGCGGCAAACTTGCTTTTAATTGATCAGGATGTACGCCTCGCTCACGCAACCATTTGTCGTGTGCCGCTTGTGCGTCTCTGTCTGCCTGTGTGCGGCCCTGTTGCTTACGCTTGCGAGTGTTTGTTGAGGTCATACCTCGTACTAGATGCATAGTCATCTGTCATCACCTTGTATGTTGCTACAAACTCTAGTTCATTATTGTGTCTTTCTAAATATTTGTCAACTGATTTAATATCGTTATAATTGTATATACGATATGCCATTGTGTTTTTCTGCACTGCTTGAATTTCAATATTCATATGCACCTCCATACTTCATTTGTAACATAAAGAAGTCTTTTTTGTTGCCTACTCTAATACGGATACCATTATGCAGGATATCCAAATGATCACTTTGCCATGGCCCAGTACATACCATGTTTACATATCTAAGTATTTCTTTGCGATATGCATGAATAGTGTCGTGGTGCTCTTGTTGATCCACGACACTATTATATTGTTCACCGTTGGGATAAGGAATGACTATGAGCACTGTGCCTCCTGTTGCATCTGAATCATAGCAACTGCGGCTTCCAATTCAACCTCAAGTTCTTCGTCAGTCCAGACATCAAGACGCAAGCCACGAGCGTAGCCTTTGCTGTAAGCATCTGCCACAGCATAATATACACTCTCTTCGAGTTCGATACGCTTGTACTCTTTGAGAGTACCTGTAGGCACACGAGATTCCCAATATGTGAGATTTGTTGCTTCGGGCATCATGCCCATAAAACAACCAGGACGCTTGCTGAATTCTTCTGCTTCAGCACGTTGAGCGTTAATTAAATCTACTAAACCTTGTTCCAACTTGTACATTTTGCTTCTCCTCAAAACAACTTATACATTTAATATAACATGGATTTTAGTGTTGTCAACCTTTATTTTGTTCTTTTACTGCTTTTTTAGCAATGCGATATGCAACTCTCGCCATGTTGCGTAATGCTCCGCGGTACTCTGTGCCAGGTCGAGCACCTCGTTTACCGTCATTGTAGTAACGATCCATGAAATCTGAGATATTGCTAAAATTTTTTGCAGGTCCTTGATACATTTTTAAAACTCCTGTTGGTAAAAGTATACATAGTAGCCTTTACCGTTGGTATCACCACCATCATTGTCTAGTTCTTGACCATCGTATTCTAATCCGTAAATTAGATCTTCGCCATTGGGTGCTTCTGCTACTTGTAATTTTAACAAATTTTGATTGAAAGGTAAAGCAGTTTCTATAACAGTTTCAAAGAAAGTTCCTTTTTCACTGCTGATCATCTGACAAATGTGTTGTCCTTTTGGAGGGTATTTGTCACCGTAGCCGTGATCCTCTGCGTACACTTCTACTTCCCAATCGCTTTCATCACCTACACGTTGCACAAAGTCATTACAATCTTCATGTTCAATAATGTCCTCAATGTGTTTTGCATTATATTCAGTGCCTGCTACTTTTTCAACAGTTAGATATGCACTGTCTATAGGAGCACCATATGTTGCATCAAACTGATCCCAGGGCTCGTAGT
>Ga0255762_10001809_pt1 | contig 17952 bp, 16 predicted proteins | sample 101ome_16_FD_179962 | JGI IMG/M metagenome (GOLD analysis project Ga0255762, IMG submission 179962) | Coastal salt marsh microbial communities from the Groves Creek Marsh, Skidaway Island, Georgia - 101401AT metaG (version 2) | ecosystem: Environmental > Aquatic > Marine > Intertidal zone >...
ACATCCTGTATTGAAAGTTGTTGAAATAATTATTCCAGCCTCATCAATAAACACCGTTGAATCTAAATCTCTTAAGTTGTATTTAAATTCTTTTTATAAAAAGAAATTTGAAAATGATTCTGATGTCTTGCTTAAAATAGCAAAAGATTTAAGCAAATTAACCAAATCTGAAGTTAAAGCTAAATTCATCAAAAAGTTTTCTATTGAACCCAAATCACTGAATTTAAATAAAACAACTTTAAAGTTTACTAAACCTAAATTACCTATTTGCTTTAGTGGCTTTAGGTCAATTTGCCCAGTTACATCTCAACCAGATTTTGCAAATATTTATATTTGTACTGATCAAAAAATTGAGGTTAGTTGGCTCAAATCGTACTTAATTTCTTTTAAAGAAAAGGGCGAATTTCATGAGCAGTGCATCGAAGATATGCTGCATGCCTTGATAGATAAATATCCAAATTCTAGTTTTGAGGTTTGTGGTAGATTTATGAGAAGAGGCGGTATTGATATAAATCCAATTCGATCAAATAAAAAGACTTTATTATTTAACAATTTTAGAGTCTTTAATCAATAATCATAATCTCATACTTTTATTATTAATTTAGTTTGTTAGGATAGTTATTCTTATTTAATAAAGGAGAGGAAATGAAAAAAATATTTTTAACATTGTTAATCTTACCGGTGTTTGTATCTGCAGAGCCATGGGTCGATTATGAACTTAGTGAAGAAGTCATTGAGATGACTGTTGTCACTGTCAAACCTGGAATGAAGGATGATTACCTAATGGGCATTAAAAAAACCTGGGTAGATGCATGTAAGATTCAAAAAGAACTTGGTCATATTGTTGGCTGCGGTGTTTATACTGCTAATACAGCAGGAACAGATCCAAATGTGTTTCTTACCATTAGATATGAAAATTTAGCAGCCATGGGACCAAATAAAGAAAAATATAATGAATTTACTGAAGCATGGAGAAAAAAGATATCTGAATCAGAGCAGGAGGGTATTGCTGGTGGTTATGACGACATGCGTGAAATAGTTGATTTAGTTGTTTTACAAGAAGTAACTTTTAAATAAATATTCCAAGAATATTTTAAAGCCCCATATGGGGCTTTTTTTTTAGCAAATAATGTAAAATGCTTCTTTCGGAGAGATGGCAGAGTGGTCGATTGCGCTACCTTGGAAAGGTAGTAACTGGGTAACTGGTTCCGGGGTTCGAATCCCCGTCTCTCCGCCAAATTAATAGTTGTATAAATCTGCGATGACTTATACTATTCATAAATGTATAACTCAAAGCTAAAAAATTTTTTAGCAATTTCGATAACTGTATATTTTGTAACTGTTGTTGTTTTTTCCTTTTGGTCAGGCTTAACTCAACAATCACCTCAAGCTTGGGTTGGAAGTCTTGCATATTTGCCTCATGGTTGTAAGGTAATATTTATTTGCTTTTTTGGATACAGAGCTGTTCCAGCATTATTTTTAGCTGAATACACTGGGCAATTGTTAGAGTGGCCTAATACCGATATGACTTATATGTATGTAGGGTCTATTACATCAATCTTATCTGTATTAATAGCTGCTGAGTTAATAAAATGGACTCAAATAGCTAGCTTTAAACCATCTGATATTTTTCTAAAAGTTAATTTTATTAATTATAAATTTATAGTATTTGTCATAATTCTATCAGCACTCTTTAATTCAATATTTACCAATCTTGTCTTATCACAACTTAACCAAATTCCAATTAATGTTGGGGTTATAGCAAGGTTTTATGTAGGTGATATTATTGGTTCATCAATATTTATATTATTTGCAATAATAGCTTTTAAATTACAGACAAAATTAATGCTCACCCAAGAAAATAAATAAATTAGATTACTGTTGTTAATGAATCTCATCAGTTATATATTATGTTTATGAGTAAAACATATATTGAACAATTAGCTAATCTTCTTCAGATGTTACAAAATCTTGATCGAGATCTAAATCTTGTTTCATTTAATGAAACTGAGAAAAAAATTTACTATACCATTGCCTATGAAGTTCATAATAATGGTAAATGTAATATTTCTGATGTGATTGAATCATCAGGCTTTTCTAGATCCACAGTCTATAAAGCAATTAAAGCTTTTGAGGACAAAAAAATGGTCAAACTTATTCAGTCGCATGCTGATAGAAGAGAGGTGTTTTTAGATTTAATTACAGTTTAATTTAATCTAAAAACTTTCTAATAAATGAAATATTTTATTCAGGTCTCTTTAATTACTTATATAGCATCAATGCTTGTTTACACTCTATGGTCATCTATTACTTTTGCTACCTTAGACAAAGGGTGGATTGGTAGCTTAGTTTATTTACCACATGGTTGTAGAGTTATATTTTATTGTTTCTTTGGTGCTCGATCCTTGCCAGCACTTTATGCAGCAGAAATAACTGGGCCAACTCTTGTTTGGGGTGATCAATACTTAGATTACTGGACTTTTGCAAGCATATCTTCCTTGCTATCAGTAGTAGTTGCTGTTGAAATTGTAAAGTGGTCTAGAGTTTCTACTTTCAATTACAACATTCTTAAAAAGGTTAATTTTGCTAATTATAAATTCCTTATTTTTGTAATTATTATATCTGCTTTATTTAATTCAATATTTACTAACTTAGTTCTTTCAATCATCAATGGAGTAAATATTGGTGTTGAAGTAATTGCAAGATTTTTTATCGGCGATATGCTTGGCTCTATAGTTTTTATAACTTTTTTAATGATATTGTTTAATTTACTGCAACAAAAAAGGCTCTACAAAGTTCATGAAGACTAGACTGTTGTATACTGTATATTTATACAGTATAATCTGATTATGAATAACGTAGTAAAATTAAATAATCTTGACCCTATTATTGAAAGATATTTATCATCAGTTGATAAACCTTCAATTAAAAAGACCTTAGCATTCGAATATTTTAATAACGATATTAGCGCGCTTGATACTTTTATAGCTAGCCAAATTAGTAATAAAGTCGTTGCTTTAGATCTTATTGAACCAAAGGCTCAAATGGAATTTTCATTCTAATTTTTTATTAAAAAAAATTTCTTTATTTAGCTTTTTTTCTGTATATAATTTAAGAGGGTGTCTTGTTAAGTGGTTTTTTAAGGGGACTGTTTAGCATTTTTATTATTACCCTGAACATGGAGGTGGTCCTATTAGTATTTATTTAATAACAGGAAACGGAGGATTCACCTTTTGACACGAGGTAATCTGTAAGTTTTCGACTAGTTCTAAATTGCAGTCGCAATTAAACTAGATTTTTTTATAACCCCCAAGTTTACTTGGGGGTTTTTTTATCTTTTTAATATGGAAATAAGGTACTGGATACTATTAACTTTTTTAGGTGCTCTTTGGGGAAGTGCTTTCATGTTTATTAAAGTTGCCACACCAGAATTTGGACCTGTTGCTTTAGTTAATACAAGATTGATTATTGCTTCATTAATTTTTTTACCCATTCTTTTAAGAAATAAATACATACATCTATTAAAACCAATATGGAAACAAGTTTTGGTATTAGCAGTAATGAATAATGCAATTCCCTTTACTTTATTTTCTTATGCAAGTTTTGGAGCTGATTCAAATATTTTGGCCATATTAAATGCAACTACTGCATTTAATACTATGATGATTGCTTATCTGTGGATAGGTGAGGATGTTACCCTAAAACAATTATGTGGTTTAGTAATTGGTTTTATTGGTGTGTTCATTCTTGTGAACCCTCAAAATTCTAATACCACTTTAATTTCAAGCTTGTCTGCTTTATTAGCTGCTTTTTTCTATTCGTTTTCTACAGTATATATACAAAAAAATTCTGTTAATGCTAACAAGATGGTTTTAATAGGGTGGTCGATTATATTTAGTGCTGTAATTATGTTGCCTGTAACTATTTTTTACCTCCCAACATCAGTGCCTTCAGCAGCGGCCATATCATCTGCTATATGGCTTGGAGCTATTTCAACCGGTTTAGGTTTTATAGGATATGTAAGATTAATTGATAAGATTGGCGCTGTAAAAACTTCCACTGTTGCATATTTTCTTCCCGTCTTCGGTATTATCTGGGGCGCTATATTTTTAGATGAAGTTATAACGTCAACTATTATCATTGGATGCCTTGTTGTACTAATTGGTATTTATCTTTCTAATTCAAATAAAAAAGGGTATGTTAATTCTGTAAATACTAAAGCTTAGTTATGAACGAAACAGATATACAAAAATTACTTCAAGAAGCTAATGACTGCGTTCCAAGACTATCTTTTGAAGAAGCAAATAATATTATCTCTACAGTGGATACTTTAATAATAGATGTTCGAGAGACCTCTGAGATAGAAGCAACAGGATTGATTAAAAATGCAGTTAATATACCCAAAAGCATAATTGATGCTAATTTTGATCATTCATTAATAAAGAATCATCTAAATAACAACGAGGATGTAACTATTTTGGTTTACTGTGCAGTAGGGGTAAGATCAGCCCTTGTTGGACATAAGCTAATTAAAAATGGTTATAAAAAAGTTCTAAACCTTGGTGGTTTTTCAGAATGGACTTCATTCAACGGCCCAATAGAACCTATCAATTAAAAAACTATACATATTTATATATATTTCTAATAAATACTGAACTTAAAAATCCCTCTATATGAACGTTTTTATCCCTTAGAAAAGGCTCATTAATGATAACTTAAGAATGTTAATCATTAGGGGGAATATAATGATGTTCAAATTTAAACTTAATAGACTATTTTTTGTAGTTCTTTCACTATCAGTATTTACAATTCAAGCACAAGATTCATCATCTGAATCAGCGGATGCAATAGAAGAAGTGATTACTACAGCAAGAAGAACAGAAGAATCTGTAACTGATGTTCCAATAGCAATTAGTGCTTTTACAGGATTAGACTTAGAAGAGAAAGGTATAGCCAATATGGAAAACCTTCCAAGTATTGTTTCTAATATTAATTTTCAAAAATCTGCAAACAATCAAAGTGTTGCTAACGTAAGTGTAAGAGGAATGGGCTCATCCAGAGGAGCCATCCAATGGGATAATAAAATTGCTTTATATGTTGATGATGCATATATGATTAGGCCTCAAGGATCTTTATTTGATCTTTTTGATGTTGCTAATCTTCAAGTTCTAAAAGGACCTCAAGGGACACTTTTTGGAAAAAACACATCATCTGGTGCAATTTTAGTTAACAATAATTTACCAGTTGTTGGTGAATTTGATAGCACAGTGAAAGTTTCTATGGGGCAAAGAAATCTGAATTCTGTGTCAGCAATGGTGAATTTACCTCTAACTTCTAATGCAGCCTTGAGGGTTGTTGGAATTACAAAAAAACAAGACGGTTATATAAACAACCTTGATGGTTTCGGTGATGATGGCGGCATCATTGATAATGAGACATTTAGAGCAATGCTCTCAGTAGATATTACTGAAGATTTAAATCTTTTGTATACATATTCTATGTTTGATTCATCTGGGACTGCTGTTTATGCTAACTGTGAAGTCTATACAAATTCACCAATGTTAGCTGGCGGACCGGCATTAAACTTTATACCAAATGATATGAAAACTAGAGCTGTTGAGGATTGTAATGCTACAGGTCATTATGATTCATATCATGATTCTACTTTTGGTGATTCGTATTTAGATTTAGATAAGACTCTTTTAAAACTTACTTATGACCTTGGGTCTGATAGCACTCTTACATTTATTCATGCAACTGCAAAACATGACGATCAGGAAACAGGTTGGGCAACTGGAGCTAGTAGGTATGACTTTCCTGATATAACTCTTGTAGGTCCAAGAGTTCAGGATACAGACGGCTCAACCACAGAGATTAGATTTAATGGCCTAGCTATGGAAGGTAAACTTCAATATGCTTTTGGTTACTTTGAGTCTGATGTTGATGGTAATATGGTCAACCCAACAATACGTGCAGCTGGTTTTGAAGCTTCATCACAACTAATTGGCCCAGGCCAGGCACCAGCCCCGCTGGTTGGACTTCCTATAAATATAGCTGATATTGCAAAGGTAGCTCTATTTCAAAACTCAAGTGGTGTTGAATATGTTCATTCAAGTGCGATATCTGAAGCTGTATATGGAGAAGTTGTATATTCTTTAACTGATAGTGTTAACCTTACTTTAGGTTATAGATCTTCTGAAGATATTAAAGGTATTGATATCAGAGCTGTTTATCCTGAAGGCGGAATGAATTTAAATCCTGTTTATCATGCATTTGCTTTAACAAGTATAAATCCTGCATTAATAGGACTTGCAAATCTAACAGCTCCATATATGGATGCTGGAAAGGATGCTTGGGAAATTTCTTTTGCCCCAGCTCCTGGAGCAAGATATCATGCATCAAAATGTGATCCTATTTATGGCTCATTCTCAAATCCTCTTACCGGAGGAACAGGATACTGTTCAATCGAGAGAACCTATGATAATGACTCAATGAGATTTATTGCTGACTATACATTTGATAATGGGAATATGATTTATGCCTCATATAGTGAGGGCTATATGCCAGGAAATACTAATAATTCAGTTTTAGGAGTTGGTGCAAAAACTCTTGAAGCTGAAACAACCGAAGTAGTTGAATTTGGTACCAAATCTTCATTTATGGATGGAAGGCTAAGATTGAGTGCTGCTGTATTCGATCAAGATTTTTCTAATAAATCAGTAGTCTCATCAGCTATTGATGCAAATGGACAATCAACTGTTATAAATACCATACAACCTACCGTAGAGATGTCAGGATATGAATTTGATATTTCATATGACTTGACTGAATCATTAGTTTTAGCCGTTTCAGTTGGCCATGTTGAGGGTGATAATCCTGCATCGGATCTAGAATATAATGTCAGCGGCCAAAATGATTCGAGTAATATATCTCTTACACATAAGGGTATGATTGGAAAAATACCTGCAGTTACCGTATTAAGGACTAATACAGTCGGCGATGATATCATGTCAGAGAACCCTTTAAATTGTGGTCCTATACCATTATATGAAGGTTGTGCTGCTAACGGTGGACCTAATCAAATTACAAATCCTGAATACACACTTGCTAATTTAAACATTAATTTAATGTTAAGTGAGAAAGCTCAGGTAAGCTTCTTCATTGATAACCTAACAGATGAAGAATATAGATATGCTTCCTTTGGAGATATAACAACAACTCTTGGAACCATATCATGGTTTAGCGGACCACCAAGAACAACTGGTATAAGCTTTACTGTTAATTACTAGTTTTCAATGATCTAGCTAGACATTTAGCTCCCCGGAATCATTGATACTCAAACCCCTCAAATGAGGGGTTTTTTATATATGGTGCGCCCGGGAAGATTCGAACTCCCGACCCCTTGGTTCGAAGCCAAGTACTCTATCCAACTGAGCTACAGGCGCATAAACGGTATTATATTCTTTTAGCTATTAGAATGACGATAATCGTTTGGAGTAACCTTATTCCATCTTACAAAAGCTCTTCTAAAACTAGCTGCTTCACTATAATTTAGTAACATGGCTATATCTGAAATAGTTAAATTAGTTGTAGTAAGATATTTTTTTGCTAGAACATCTCTAACTTCATCGCAAATAATTCTGTAACTTGAAGATTCCTCTTTTAATCTTCTTCTCAGTGTGCTTTCACTCATATGAAGTTTGAAGGCAACTTTTTTTATATCAGGTAAATCATCCCCAGCTTGAAGTAGTATTCTTCTCGTAGCAGCGGAGAAGTTTTCTACTTTGTTCAAATCTCGTAAAAGTCTTTCGCATTGTTCTTCATAAATAATATGAACTGCAGAGTTTGCAGCAACTAGTTTTTCTTTACTTAAATCAATTGGAACAGATATTTCATTATGTAGTTGATTAAATTTTACATTACACTTTAGTATCGATTCATAAAGCTCTTTTTTATCTATTCCCTCATGTTGAAAACTTATTGTAAATTTTAATTTATCGTTATTTAAAATAGTCTTAAGAAGGTAAATTGATTGAGATATTATTAGCTCAGTTAATAATTTTTTTTGCAGATTGCTTAAAACACTTAATGAAACTCTTAGAGTATATTGAGAGTTATGTGAGTCAGATAAAACATTAAAATTAATCCCAGTTCCTAGCAATAACTGATACCTATTAATTAATTTTATAGCTTCTGAAAGACTTGAACAGCTCATGAGCGCAAAACCAAAAGATCCAAAATAGGTTACATCTACTCTTTGACCTAGCTTTATCATTAAAGCTTCATCTTTAGTATAGTTATAGGCATAGTCAATGATTCTAGGTAAATCAATTTCTTGTATTGGTTTGTTTAAATCTATTTTTGCGTTCTTGATAATATCTTCAGTTGTGAAACCTGACTCTCTGGATATATCTAATAGTTTATCTACTAGGAGATTTAAGTTTCTATTTGATGAATTTAACATTTGTAAACATAATAATTAAAATATTGATGAATTAAAACATCTCTATTATGACTTAAAATATCTCTCTTATATATGACCATAATTGCTATTCTATGTTGCGATTTATGAGGAATAGATTATGACGATGATTAAAAGAGACCCTTCGTTTGAACTGAAGAAACACTTATCTTCAAACTGGGCTAACGATGATGCATTTTTAACTGCAGTTTTAAATGCTTTAAGTTTCTGTTTTCCAAAAGGTGAGAAGTTTTTTATGAATAGTGTTCGTGCATTCAAAGAAGACGTTAGACTAAAGGATATGTCAGAAGAGATTCGTATGTTCTGCATACAAGAGGCAACACATACAAGAGAGCACATCAAATACAACCAACTATTATGTGAGCTTAAGGGGTATGACTTAGAAAAGTTAGAAAGCATATTTGTAAAAAGTTTAGAAAAATCCTATACAGATAAAGTAGACAACAAAACACGATTAGCAATAACAACTGCAATAGAACATATCACAGCAACAATGGGTGCCAATATCTTAAAAGGTAAAATTCTTAAATCAGATAATCCAGTAGTAGATATGTGGAAGTGGCATAGTTTAGAAGAGGTTGAGCACAAATCAGTATCACACGATGTTTATCAAACAATCAATGGTTCAAATAAAGTTTTGAGGATTGTAATGAAATTGGCATTGATTGATTTAATTTTTGTAATTACAAGAATTGCAATCAAGATGTTAAAACATGACAAGCAATTTTGGAAATTATCTACATTCAAAAGCATGTTCAAATTCTTCTTTTCTAAAAAAGGAGCACTAAGAGTTAATTACGCAGACTATAAATCATTTTTTGATAAAGATTTTAACCCTGAAACACACGGAAGTGATTTGGACTTAACCCCATGGAAAGAAAGGTTTAGTACCAATCAATTTGTCTAAAAAGTATCTGTTTTTAAGCACTGTGTTAGGATAATTTAATGATAAAAAAGATTGGCGGAGTGGTATTAATATTAATACTCATTCTTGGTGGTTTTATTTTCTATGGTTTATTTATTCTTGACGTAGATAAAGAACAACAAGTCCAAACGTCATTAGATGATTCTTATTATCAGGTAGCTGATTTATTGGACACCGATTCTTTATCTATGCCTAATCCAAATAAAAATGCATATTTCGGTGATTTGCATATACATACTTCAAATTCATTTGATGCATACACATTTGGATCTTTAAGTAATCCTGACATGGCTTATAAATTTGCTCAAGGAGAGTCAATTCCTCATCCGACTGGTTATGATATACAGCTGAGAAGGCCGCTAGATTTTTATGCGGTAACTGACCATGGTTTTTTTCTAGGACTTCTACCAACCGCTGCAGACACTAACTCTTTGTTTTCCAAATATGAGTATACAAAGCCAGTCCATAATTTAAATGAATCTCGACCTGATGGGTTTTTAGAAGTTTTTAAAAGAGGTGGATTATTTACGGATTTTGCTAGAACAACCATCGAAGGCATCAGAAATGGCACAATTGATAATAACCTCATAGATAATGTGCAAAAAAGTGTTTGGCAAGAAACAATAAAAGCTGCTGATGATGCATACAAGCCTGGTATTTTTACAACCTTTGCAGGTTACGAATATACTTCATCTGAAGACTTATACAATAATTATCTTCATCGTAATGTGATATTTGAGGACACTAAAAATCTTCCCGATAAAATTTTTTCTAGACTTGATAGCATGAACCCCGAGCCATTATGGGAATGGATGAACGGTCTTAGAGAAAATGGTGTTGATAGTTTAGCTATTCCTCATAACTCAAATATTTCTGGCGGCTCTGCCTTTTCTAATAATGATTTTAATGGCGGACCAATTGATGATGCTTATGCATCTAATAGGTTGCTAAATGAACCATTAGTTGAAATAACTCAAGCCAAAGGAACCTCTGAAACTCATCCATTAATTTCAAAAAATGATGAATGGGCCTCATTTGAAACCGCTACACCACCCAGGTATCCATCAAATGAAATGAAAAATATTAAGGGTTCATACGTAAGAAATGCATATTTGAGAGGTCTTGCAATTGAAGAAAAAGGAATTGTTAATCCATATAAATTTGGTCTTATTGGTTCTAGCGATAGTCATGTAGCTGGTGGATCATATAATGAAGAAACACATTTTTCTAAAATCGGCATGGTAGATGGCACTCCTAAGCTGAGGGGTTCAGTACCTTTTAATAAAACTTTTGGTTATATCATGAGCAAGATTCCCGGTTCTGAATCAGAAGAAGTTTCTCGAGGAATGGCAAGTCTTATGAAATATGTTGATAATAATTATTATCTCAACGCAGGAGACCGAGTTATATATTTTGGTGCCTCTGGACTTGCAGGTGTTTGGGCTGAAGAGAATACAAGGGAGTCAATTTTTGCTGCTTTCAGAAAAAAAGAAACCTTTGCAACATCAGGTCCTAGAATCAAGGTGAGATTTTTTGGTGGCTATGATTTAGAGAATTATAGTCTTTCAGATGAAAATCTCATTAGAAAAGCTTATTCATTGAGCACACCTATGGGCGGTGATCTTATTACAGATAATCAAATCAGTCCAACATTTTTAATTTGGGCAGTTTCAGATCCACTTAGTAATAAATTACAAAGATCTCAAGTAGTTAAAGGATGGGTCGAAAACGGAGTCCATAATGAAAAGGTTTTTGATGTAGCATGTTCAGATGGTTTGAAGATTAATCCAATAACTCATCGTTGTCCAGACAATGGAGCAGAAGTTAATCTTAATGACTGTTCAACTACAGCAAACATAGGCGCATCAGAGCTTAAAACCTTCTGGAAAGATCCAGAATTTAATTCTGATATGAATGCTTTTTATTATGTTCGTGTTATAGAAAATCCATCATGCAGATGGTCAACTTGGGATGCTGTTAGAAACGGGGAGAAACCAAGATCTGATATTGATTCAGTTATTCAAGAAAGGGCTTGGTCCTCACCAATTTGGATTAAATCAAGTTAGTATGATTGTGCATTTGAGCATAATCAATCTACACTTATATTGATTGACTATAGATAGTTGAGTTGATTTAATTAATTTATATATATTTGGGGAGAAAATAATGAAATCAATGTTTATAAAGCTCTTAATAGCTATACCAGTAATCTATTTAGCTTTATTTGTTGGTTTATGGTCATCAGTAACTGATTCCAGGCCAATGCTTAGCTTGTTAGATCTGATGAGATCAGATAGCGCTACTGAAATTGTTGATTTTTCATCTGATGAGGAAAAATCGTCCAAGCCAAAACCAAAACCTAATAAAGATAGAAATCCCTATTATGGCGATCTTCACGTTCACACCAAGCATTCTTTTGATGCCTATATATTTGGTGTCACAGCAACACCTAACGATGCATATAGGTACGCTAAAGGAGAGGGAATTATGCATCCCATGGGATATGAGATGAAATTACAAGAACCATTAGATTTTTATTCAGTAACTGATCATGGTTTCTTTATGGGTATGTTGAATGCTTGGGCAGACACCTCAACTGATATCTCTCAAAAAGATTTTGCTAAACCTTTTCATGACTTAAATGAAATAGAAAATATAACACCTGAATCTGCTGGACCAAGATCGGCATTATTTAGCTCAATTCTTGGGGGCACTATTACACAAACTTATTCAGATTTAAGCCCTAACGTAATGAAGGCTTGGTTTACAAAAAATACTCAAGCTGCCTTGAGGTCATTTGATTATGAAATTCATAAATCAGCTTGGGAAGATGTAGCTAAAGCAGCTAATGAACATAATGATCCAGGTCATTTCACAACATTTATTGGATATGAATTTACAACCTCAACAAATATTGAGGGCGGTAACTTACATAGAAATGTTATTTTTAATTCATCAAAGGCACCTATTAGACCTTGGACAAGAATAGATTCAATAAATCCAGAAGATTTATGGACGTGGCAAGATAAATTACGAGATAAGGGTGTTGATACTGTTTCAATACCCCATAATCCAAACGGATCAAATGGCCAGATGTTTGAGATGGAAACGTTTTACTCTGATCCTATTAATAGAGAATATGCTGAAAAAAGAATGAGAAATGAACCTATAGTTGAGGTTACTCAAGTAAAAGGTACTTCAGAGACGCATCCTTTACTTTCACCAGATGATGAATGGGCTGATTTTGAAATAATGGATGTAAGAGTGGGAAGTAGGCCGCCAACCTACAGTAGGCCTTCTGGTAGTTATGTTAGAGAAGCTTATTTAAACGGATTAACATTAGAATTTACCAAGCAAGGTAATCCTTATAAATTTGGTTTAATCGGTTCTTCTGATACTCATACTGGTGCTGGTGCTTTCGATGAATCAAATTATTGGTCTAAGGTTGGTATTCTTGATGGTGATCCTGAAAATAGAGGGTCTGCACCTCTTGCTCCAGAGAACCTAGAGTTGATGGACAACTACATGAGGGCATTTAATCAACCACGAAGTACCGTTAGCTTAGAGCAAGGCGAATATGCAAATACAGGTTTTACTCAATGGGGCGCGTCAGGTTTAGCTGCTGTTTGGGCAGAAGAAAATACCAGAGACTCAATATTTAAAGCCTTTAAAAGAAAAGAAACCTTTGCAACAACAGGAACTCGTATTGCAGTTCGATTCTTTGGTGGTTTTAACTTATCAAGTATAGATCTAAACTCTGAGATGCTTGTTAGTCAAGCCTATCAAAACGGAGTAACTATGGGTTCTGATCTAGTAGGTGATGGTGATAAAACACCTGAATTTATTGTTTGGGCACAAAGAGATAAAAATGGTGCTCCGCTTCAAAGAGTGCAAATCATAAAGGGTTGGATTGATGCAGCGGGTAGAACTTATGAAAAAGTTTATGATGTTGTGTGTTCTGATGGTCTTCAAGTTGATCCTGTAACAAACAGATGCCCCGATAATGGAGCTAAAGTAAATATCAACGATTGTTCTATAACTCAAAATATTGGCTCGTCAGAATTGAAAGCAAATTGGATTGATCCAGATTTTGATAATGAAACTAAGTCTTTTTATTATGCAAGAGTACTAGAAAATCCTACCTGTAGATGGAGTACATGGGATGCAATAAGTAGAGGCTTTAAACCAAGAGAAGATTTACATGATACTATTCAAGAAAGAGCTTGGTCATCACCGATATGGTACATTCCACCAGCAAGTGATGTTGATGTCGTTCCTCTTGGGGGAACAGTAAGAATGATTAATTTAAGTACTTAAATTTAATAATCTTAGACGATAAATTGAAATACAAAGTTTTAATATTTTTTATTATTGGAATTTGTTTGTATCTGGTTGATACAGCAATGAGTGCTGATGAAGATAAAAATATATTTGTCTCAGACCAAGAGATCCTTAGTTTAATTAGCGCATGGAAATCACAGGTTGGCAGAGATCCAACTGATGATGAGCTAGCAAGAATAATTAATAATTTAATTGATGAGGAAATTCTCTATAGAGAAGCACTCCTTTTAGGATTAGATCAAGAAGATACTATTATCAAAAGGAGGCTTGCTCAAAAGATCTCATTTTTAAAAGAAGAATCCATTCCTGAGATTCCAACTACTGAAGAACTGAAAAAGTATTATGAAAATAATAAAGAAAAGTACTATATCGAACCTTCTTTTACATTCACTCATTATTATTTTTCAGAAAACAACAATTCACTTGAAAGGTCTCAACAAGCTATAAAAGCTCTTCAAGATAATACCAAAGTTAAATCTGATCCATTTTATTTGGGTAAAACTTTTGCAAACGAACCATTGAGAAATATAAATACTAATTTTGGCAAAACTTTTAGTAAAGAATTAATAGAAGCAGATCTCAATCAATGGAATGGTCCATTTGAATCCACTTACGGACATCATATTGTTTATGTAAACTCTGTTAACCAAGGTTACATTCCTGAAATTGAAGAGGTATTAAGACAGGTAGAGGTTGATTTCTTGCAAATAAAAAGAGAGCAAGCAGTAAAAGTTTTTTTAAATAATATCAGATCGGAATACACAATTTTTATAAATCCAGATCTTAAATTTTAATGAAAAAATTATTATCTTTTTTTCTTTTAATTAGCTCTTTTAATCTTTTATCTCATGAATTTAATCCGGCTCATTTAATCATAGATCAGTCTAATAATAACCAAAGCTCTTATGATGCTACTTGGATGTATCCGGTTAAAAATATAGGAAAAAGAGCTGATGTTATCTTTCCAGATATATGCATTCCAACAGGCTCAGATCCATTTGTGCAAGGGAAGTATATTATTGAAAAAATTTCACTTGAATGTAGTGAGCCTATTAAAGGCAGATTTATAGAGATTATTAATTTAAGTGTTTTAACCGATGCATTAGTTACTATAAATTTTAAAGAAGATACCTTTGAGGGGTTGGTTAATGTTCAAAGAAATAAATTAGAAATCCCATTAGTTGAACAATATTATCCAACAGCATATTTATATCTCGGAGTTGGTCATTTATTTGACGGACTTGATCATATTTTATTTATATTTGGTTTATTGTTTTGTATTAGCGGTCTAGTAAATATTATTAAAACCATAACTGCATTTACAGTCGCTCACAGCATTACTTTAGGTCTTTCTGTCTACGACCTCATTTATTTACCTCAAGGCACGGTAGAAGCTCTTATTGCGCTGACAATTGTATATTTAGCGTTAGAAATTAATGACAGTGATAAACAGCTTAAAACTCCCTGGGTAATGGCTTTTAGCTTTGGCTTACTTCATGGTTTAGGTTTTGCAGGAGCATTAAGCGATATAGGGATTGCCAACGATCAAATGCTATTATCATTACTGTTTTTTAATATTGGTATTGAATTAGCCCAAATAGCACTTATCCCAATTCCTCTAATATTGATTTATGTTGCTTCAAAGATTAATTTTGAGAACTATCTGCAAATAACAGCAAGTTTATGTATAGGTGGAATGGGTTTTTATTGGTTTATAGACCGTGTAATTGGTATCATTCTTTAATAATTTCTGAATAGTTAAGAAAATGCTTAATTTTTCAAACACAAATGTTCTTCTTTGCGTTACTGGTGGTATAGCTGCATACAAGTCTGCAGAAATTATTCGCTTATTTAAAAAAGATGGAGCGGATGTAAGAGTTATAATGACAGAATCAGCAAAGGAGTTTATAACTCCCTTAACTCTTCAAGCTGTTTCTGGAAATGAGATACATGATTCGTTATTAGATGTTAAAGCTGAATCTGCAATGGGCCATATAGAATTAGCTAAATGGGCAGATATTATTTTAATTGCTCCTTGCACGGCAGAATCTTTAGCGAAGATAACTCACGGTAGAGCAGACGATTTAATGGGATCTGTAATTCTAGCTTCTAATGCAACTTCGTACATAGCACCTGCAATGAATACAACTATGTGGCTCGATAAAAGTACCCAAGAAAATTTTCGAACGCTTGTATCTAGAGGTATAAATTTTATTGGTCCAGATGAAGGAGAGCAAGCTTGTGGTGATGTAGGACCTGGAAGACTTGTTGAGCCTGAAAAGATAATTGAGTTAATTAAGTCTGATTTACATAAAGGTCCTTTGTCTGGAAAAACTATAACTATTACTGCCGGCCCAACAAGAGAACAAATAGATCCAGTGAGATATATATCAAATAATAGCTCAGGAAAAATGGGTTACGCTCTTGCAGAGGCAGCAAAGCTTCAAGGCGCAAATGTGAATCTTGTTAGCGGTCCTGTATCTTTAACAGCAAACAGAGGAATAAATTTATTTAAAATTAATTCTGCTGCTGAAATGCTTAATAAGGTTTTTGAATGTATGGAATCATCTGATATTTTCATATCTTGCGCAGCTGTTGCTGATTTCAAACCAGCTAATTATTCAGACACAAAAATTAAGAAAGAAGAGTCAGAAAATCTTGAAATTAATTTAGAAAAAAATCATGACATTTTGTCTGAGGTTTCTAAACGTCATAATTCAGCTTACATTGTTGGATTTGCTGCGGAAACTTCGAATGTAAATGATAATGCAAGCAAAAAATTAAATTCAAAAAACCTTAATATGATTATTTCTAATGACGTATCAGATAAAACTATAGGTTTTGATTCGGATGATAATGAGGTCCATGTTATTACAAAAAATGAAACTATTTTTCTTAAAAAAGATAAAAAAATTAAAATTGCTCGTGAAATATTAAATATAATCGCTCTAAATATTAAATCTTAACTATGTCAGCTCAATCGGATAAAAAACAAACTACGTTATCTTCATTAAAAAAGATGAAAGACCAGGGGGAAAAATTTACTTGCTTAACATCCTACGAATCGACACTAACGTCAAAAATATGTGATGCAGGAGTGGATGTTGTCCTTGTTGGTGATAGTCTTGGCATGGTTATTCAAGGCCATGACAGTACATTACCTGTAACAATGGATCAGCTGATTTATCACTTAGAATGTGTGGTTAAAGGCAATAAAGGGGCTCATATAATGGCGGATATGCCGTTTATGAGTTATGCAACTGATGATATGGGTCTTGAGAATGCAAAAAGGCTCATGCAAGCAGGAGCAAATTCAATAAAAATTGAAGGCGGAGAGTGGATTTCTAAAATGGCATCTATGCTAGCGGATAGAGGAATACCTGTATGTGCTCACATGGGGCTAACACCTCAGGCTATAAATAGAATAGGTGGTAACTTTGTTCAAGGCAGAAACCCTGAAAAACATGAATTGATTATTAATGAAGCTAAATCTCTAGAAGAAGCTGGAGCTTCATTATTACTTCTTGAATGCGTACCAGATGGATTAACTAAATTAATCATGAATGAGATATCAATTCCTGTAATTGGTATTGGTGCCGGATCAGCAACTGATGGTCAGGTAATGGTTGTGCATGATTTGCTCGGTATTTCATGCTTAGATAAATTGCCAAAATTTGTTAAAAACTTTATGGAAGACTCTAGTTCAATTCAAGAAGCTCTAGCTAATTATGTTAAAGAGGTAAAATCTGGAAATTTTCCTGCGGAAAAGCATACTTTTTATTAAGATATATTGAAAATTATAACCGAATATCAACAATTTAAAGAATTTAGAAGCACTATTGAATCAATTTCATTTGTCCCAACAATGGGAAATTTACATAAAGGTCATATGACACTAATTGATAAGGCAAGATCCTATGATTCTCATGTGACTGCTTCAATATTTATTAACCCGCTACAGTTTAACGACGCTAGCGATTTTAATAATTATCCTAAATCTTTAGATGATGATATTGCTCTTTTATCTAAGCATGGTTGTGATTCTGTTTTTATTCCAGATTCTTCAATACTTGATAACATTAAAGAGATAAAAGCACCTGATACAGCCTTATATCTCTGTGGAATGAATAGACCGGGCCACTTTGATGGGGTTTTAACTATTGTTAATAAATTATTTGAAATAACGAAACCTACTAGATCATTT
>Ga0255762_10001834_pt1 | contig 17823 bp, 12 predicted proteins | sample 101ome_16_FD_179962 | JGI IMG/M metagenome (GOLD analysis project Ga0255762, IMG submission 179962) | Coastal salt marsh microbial communities from the Groves Creek Marsh, Skidaway Island, Georgia - 101401AT metaG (version 2) | ecosystem: Environmental > Aquatic > Marine > Intertidal zone >...
CTCGTCTCGTCTCGATCGTCCCGGTCGTCGTCCTCTGTCGCCCGTAAGCGTCCCGCACCGAATCATCGATCGTGCGTCGTGTGTGCATATACCACTGCTCGCTCTCGTACTAGGGCGTCGCGTCGCGTAACTACGACACCGTTACGACCGACACCAAACACGAGCTTTCATGGCCAAGTGGTAAGGCGTCCCCTTCGTAAGGGGAAGATCGCGGGTTCGAACCCCGTTGAAAGCATTTAGACTTTTTTTTGTTATAGTACGTATCAAATGTCCGAACTAAATCTGCGTGAGAGCCTATTTTTGTTATAGTACGTTGAAAGCATTTAGACTTTTTTTGTTACGACATGTATCAAATGTCCGAGATAAATCTGCGTGAGAGCCTATTTTTGTTACATATCCTTTTTAAGCCTATCAAACTTTTTTAGTGGAGATACATCACGTATGTACCATCGATGACGTTTTGTACGCGCGTGATGTATGTATGGATCGCGTGTCCGAGAACATTCTCATAGTGTATCTTTTGTTTCGGTATGGATCGCGTACCCGAGGATCGTCGAGCGCGTCGTCGCGGGCTCCACGCGGGCGCGCGGTCGCCGCACTCGCCGTCGACGCACTCGCGCGCGACTCGATCGCGACTCGATCGCGAGCCGATCGCGAGCGTCTCTCCGTCGCGTCCCATCGCGCCGTCGGGTTTCGCGATCGCGCGACGACGACGAGGCGGAGGTTGCGACGAAGAATTGGCGCGCGACGGACGGATTGATTGATTGATTCCGAATCCGAATCGAACGACGATCGAGACGGACGTCGGACGGACGCGTGATCGATCGCGCGCTCGACTTTACGGGCGACGACGTCTCGCGCGCTCGATGGCGTCGTCGTCGACGCCGTCGAGCCCGAGGATGGGATCGGTCGAGCGCATGACGGCCGAGGAGGCGTTGGACGCGTCGACGGCGGTGCGACTGGCGTGGAGCGGGTGGATGCACGTCGTGCGACGACGGCGAGACGTGGATGAACACGCGTTAGCGATGTGGAGGGATCGATCGAGGCGAGTCAAGGCGCGAGCGCTCGTCGCGTGGGCGAGGGTGACGAAATTTCAGAGAAAGAGGAGGACGATGCTGTTGGAACGGGCGGCGGCGACGCGCGCGACGGCGGTGGCGGGACGGTCGTTGCGAGGGTGGAAAACGGTGACCAAGGCGACGAGATCGACGCGACGAGGGACGATACAAAAGTATTTAATGCTCAGAGCGAGTAAGGTGCTCAGGGCGTGGCGACGGGCGGCTGCGGACGCGGTGGTCGAGCGCGGGGGGCCGAAGACGCGCGTCGAGGGGGACGAGGCGCCGAACGCCGACGCCGAGACGGCGACGGTCGTCGAACGACCGCGGAAACCGCGCGAACCGAGGAAGAGAGTGAGCGTGAGGGACATGCAGAGTCGACTGTGGACCAAGTCTGATCCGTCCAAACCGATGCCGGTGTCGAACGCGGTGCAAGAAATCGAGGAATCCATCGTCGTGGCGAGGACGGAATCGACGACGACGTCGACGACGACGACGATTGAATCCGTCCAGGAATCGGAGACGACGTCGACGTCGAAGTCGACGGCTGTCGCAAAGGTAGAGACGAAGGCGTCTCCGTCTCCGTCTCCGTCTCCGTCTCCGTCGTCCGCGCCCGAGACGGAGCGGCGACAACCCGATAAGCAACGCGTCCTGGTGCAGAGACGCAAGGTCAAGGTGCAAGCCTCGGGAGACGGTGGACCGCCGCTCGTGCGAGATGACGTGCGCGTCACGTCGACGAACACGTCGCAGACGAAGACGGAACAGCGCGTCGTCGCGCCTCCGCGAGTTAGAATGGTCGACGCGCGGACGATGACGACAAAGAGCGACGACGGAGATTCGCCGACGACCGTCGCGAGAACGACGACGACGACGACGCTCAACGCCGTGTCGACGTCGGCGACAACATCGCCGTTTTCTATTTTAATCGTCGTCGTCATTTTACTCGCCGTCTTCGGCGTCGTCGCGCTCGCGAGTTTGCTCTCCGGTTTCTCCGTCGCGCACGGCGGCGACCACTCGAGCGCGGCGATGCTCGTTCGTCAGCACCTCTCCGAAGCGCAGAGAAACGTCACCATCTTGGCGCGCGCGTCGGCGATGCAGAGACGTGAGTTAGAGGCGTGTCGAACGTTCGGTGGCGGTGTGGCTGACGCGAGTCAAAACGCCGCCATCACGTCGGCGGAGGCCAAGGTGTCCGACTCGGCGGTGCAAGTCGCCGATCTCGAGGTCAAGTTGGCGCACGCCAAGGCGGAGGTTGTCGCCGCGCAGCGCGCTCAGAAGACGGCAGAGGACAGATTTACTCGTCTGGGCGCGGGTGCGATGAAAAAGTCAGAGCTTCAAGAGAGTTTGGATAAGATGACGACTCGCGCGGCGTATTGCGAGCACGCGGCGTCGACGTCGATGAAGATTAAATTAGCCAAGGACGAGGCGGTGAAACGGGCGGATAACTGCGAGATCGAGGCGTCGAACACAAAGTCAAAGCTCTTACGAACGAAGACGCACCTCATCGCTGCCCAGCGCGCGCTGACGAAGAGCGTCGACGTGGCGAACGAGTGTAGATATCAAATCGGTTTGCCAACCTACGTACCGACGTACAATCCGGAGAGTTCGCTCCTTCGCACAATCGCCGACATGTTTCCGGCGTTTCGAGCGTTTTTCAGCGCCACCGCGCTGATGATGTACGTCATCGGTGGATACGCGTATTATTTGCGTCGGTTGGTGAAAGATTTGCGTCGAGAGCGCACCACGCTCGTGACAGAACTGGCAAAGATTCGCGCCAGCGACGGCGGCGTCGAGACGTCGTCGGGAGACGGTGCCAACGCCGAGGGTCAGGGCGAATTCGACGGAAACGTCGGTAAATTCTCCTTCGACAGGAAACGGTCTCGAAGCGTGAGTGAGATCAGTCACACGGAGCCCACGCACGCGAAGAAGACGGCGACGGGAAGCGACGACGCCGAGGACGAAGACGAGAAGGAGAAACCCATCGCCGCAAAACCGAAAGCCGACGGCGCCGACGCGGCGAAGAAGGAAGACAGAGACCAGCTTGAATTCGATGAATTCGTAGCCGGCGGACAGACGAACAGCGAGTCGCTCGTGCGTAAGTCTCAAGAGGGGATTTCGGGCACCGACGGCGGTTCCGAGAGCGATAGCGAGGGCGAGGTGGTGGAGATGCCCGGCAAGGCGGTCGACGACGACGACGACGACGACGACGACGACGACGACGACGAGCGGGCGTCGGACCGAGCCACCACGAGCGAAGCGTTCGGTTCGAACTCTCGCGCGCAAAGCTCGGGACGAAAGTCGCCGGAGGATGAAATCACCAACGAGATGGCGCGAATCAAAAAACTTCTCGAGATGGAGGACGAACGCGAAAAAAGGGAGGAACAGGTGCAACTGAACGCGTTGCGACGCCAAGCGGATTTAGCCCGCGCGACGTGATCGTCCCCGTCACCGCGACACACTGTACTACTCATAGCTTGACGAACAAACAATCAAACTAATTCAAATCAACAATACAATCGCTAATTTTTGTCTACGAAAATCGTCGGCAGACGCATCGTCTCGTCCTCCATGCGTCGAAGTTTCTTCTCGAGCTCTAAGAATCCATTCACGCGAGCCAACTCACTCGGCGCTTGATTTCTGTCGTCCGGTACGATGTATTCCGGGAGCTCGTTCGAATCAATCAACTTTAGTAAATAATCAATGACACTCTCGTGGCCATAAATGGCGCACTTGTGCAACGCCGAATGGCCATTGACGTTGACGACTGAATAGTCAACCTTCTTCTCTTCAATCAACCATTTCACCATGCTCAGCGCGTCCTCTTGATCGGACTCCGTCGTGCACGCCCACAAGACGGCATTACAACCCCAACGATTCGTGGTTCCGCAATCAAAAGAAGAAGACGCTTCGCCGAGCCATTGAGCCACTTTGCGATGGTTTTTCCAAATCGCCAAGTGAAAGGGAAAATCACCGTCGTAAGAGGCGGTGGATGGGTTCGCGCCTTTGCTCACCAACCACTGGCACGCTTCGAGTTCGCCGTTGCGCGCGGCCCAGTGCAAGGGAACGCGTCCATCCTTGCGCTTGGTGTGATTCGGATTCACGCCGCACTCGTCGACGAGAAACTCGCACGCCTCAATGTGCCCGCCGCCGGCGGCCCACATGAGGGCGTTGCTCCCGAAGGCGTCCTTCTCGATCACGGGATTCCAACCTTCCTCGATGGCTCGTTTCATCCCGTCGACGTTCCCGCGCGCGGCTGCTGACATGCCGGGCGATAACTCTTTGCGATTACTCGCCGTTCGCCACGCCTTGGGCTTGCCCGCTCCTGATCCGCGCCACGCACTCGACTCTGTCTCCGTGAAATCACACGCCATCGCGCGCTGCGCCGAAGCGGCGCAGTCTGCGTTTTCCCCACCAGACTCCCAATGTTTACGGAGACCACCACCGTGCACGGCGTAATACTTGAGGCATCCTTCACACTGTTTCAACCCGAGAGAAGTCAACGTCTCATCGTGCTTCTTCGTGGTGAGCAAAACCTTTCCATCCGCGGTCGGTTTCGCGTGAATGAAGTGATCGTCGACGTTGTCATCGTCACCATCGTCCTTCCCATCGCCGTTTGCCTCCCGCGAAGCTTTCAGAGCGACGGCGCGTTCGTTGATGACGTCGGCGATTTCTCTCGCGAACCTCGCCTCGCGCGCATCCGCCATGTCGCCGACGACCCCGCGGGAAGCGAGCAGACGAATCGGCGCGAGACTCGCGTAGTCGTTGGACGGACGTCGTCCATTTACGGCACGTCGAAGTTTACGCACCACGTCTCGCTCAGCGTCGGTGAGAGGCGGCTCGTCGGCGCGCGCTAAAGCCAACGCCACGGCGTTCACGACGCTGTCTTGCAGCGTACACGTGGACATCGACGACGCGAAAGACACGAACGTCCCATCGCTCGCGGACGAATCGCACTCCGACAGCGAATCTATGTCAGAATATTGCTTTTTTACCGCGTACGGTTTCACCGTCTCCGCCGCCTTTAGCTCGTCGATGACGGACTGCACCGCCGGTTCCAATTCCGCGCACATCGAAGCGTTGACGCCCCGCTCGTTGAGCGTATCGAGCACGAGCTTAATCTTCGTCGGGTCCACGCCGGCGAATTCTGGTATGCGTTCGGTCAAGATGCTCGGACTGTGAAACGTCTCGCACGCGTCTCTGCTGGCGCGCACTTTGACAAAGGCTCGAACGACCATCTCGCGATGGAAACACGCCAAGGCGGCTCGCGGCGGCGCCTTGTACAACCACTTCGAAAGCGCCCAGGCGTCGTAGAGAGCCGTGTTGGCGCCTTGGCCCTTGAATGGGGACATGGGGTGCGCAGCATCGCCGATGCAAACGACGCGAGACGTGGAGCTTCGCAACGCCAAGTGAGGCGTCTCCGCCGCCCGCGCCTTGCTCGTCGGCGGTTCCTCTCTGTCGTACAGCGGTCCGGCCCACGCGTCTTCCCAGTTCGTCGTCTCGAGCATCGCCCCGACCGGATCGTGCCAGCCCTTCGTATGCTCCAACACAAAGTCCTTCACCTCGCTTCTCGGCGCGTTGGTCAGCGACCGCGCCGTCTCTTCGTCCACCCGCACGCTGAGCTGCCACATGCTCTTCGGAGGCGTCCCTGCCACCTCGTTCGCCGCGCGAAACGGCATCGTAAACAGTCTCGATCGTCCATCGACGGTGTAGAACCCTTGTCCACGAAGGAGCGCGTTGTCTAAATCCGTAAATCCGGTGACGAGCGCGACGCCGAGGTATGCGAGCGCGCCCGACTTGACGTCGTCGCCCGCACTCGGCGCGCGTCTCGTCCCCGATCGAACGCCGTCCGCCGCCACCAAAATCGTCCCCTCAACCGTCTCTCCCGACTCGAGCGTCACTCGAACCCCGTCCTCGTCCTCGACGTAATCTCGAAGCTTGGCTCCCCACTTGATCCAATCTCGCGGAATCTCCTCTAATAAAATGCCCCGCACTTCGTTTCTCGGCACGCGTAAATTCGTCGGCGGTCTCTCTTTCTCATCCGATCCCTCCGCCCCCGTCGGCGAAGAGCGCGAGGACAAAAACGTCGTCCCGTAGTACCCCAACACGCGTCCACTCGCCCCGAACGTCCAATGCGCGCTCGATTTACAATTCCTCTCGCGACACCGCGCCGCCACGCCCAGTCCCGCCAACGCCGCGTTCGTCTCGCTCAGCGTCACCCCGTACCCCTGCCTCCGCGCCGCCGCGCTCTCGTCGCGTTCGAGCACCACACACGTCGGTCCATCACCGCCTCGTCGCGCCCTCTCTCGCGCGAGCGCCGCCGCGAGCGCCAATCCCGCGATGCCGCCGCCCACCACCACCACCACGCTCTCGGCGCCCATTCGTCCGCGGTCACCGCGCGCCCGCATCGCGCGCGGACGTCCACCGTCGACCGACCGACCGTGGACTCGTCCACCCGCGCGCACGCGCCCTCGACGCACCGCGCGCGCGACGCTGACGTCGTCGTCCCGACCTCTGACGCGCCCCGACCGACCGACCCCACTCGACGACGACGACGACGACGACGACGACGAGCGCATGCTCGGCCGCGCGTCCGCGTCCCAAGCCTCGGCGCGACGACGCGCCGAGGAATTGCGCATGAACCGCCCCGGCGGGTCGTGGCCGGCGAAACTCGCGTGGGGGATCCGCCAGCGCGTCGGCGAGCTCGATCCCGAGGCGAGCGGGGCGGCTGCGGATGGTGATCCGAAACGTCCGGGAGGGTTGTTTGACGCGTGCGCGAGGGGTGATAACGCGCTCGCGAAAGATATTTTGAGCGATGGGAACGCGTGCGTGCGATGGTTGTTGTTCGGGGAGGCGAGCGAGCGCACGGGGAACACGGCGGTGCACGGTGCGTGAATGGATTGAAACCAGACGCGGCGGAGTTTTTTTGTCAATCGAGCGCGCGAGAGAGAGAGAGAGACGAGAGACAGGGGACGAGGACGCGAGGTATGACGAGGAGAGGAGATGTGTTGGATGGAAAATCGAATGGGCGCGAGAGAGGGTGAGAGGTGGATGGTGGTGGTGGTAGAGAGACTGACGAGACGACGCGCGCGCTCTCGAACGCAGTGGCGGCGTCGAAAAACGACGACGCCATGTTGGACGTGATTCACGATGGATTGAAGTTTTTAGGGAAGATGATTATGTTTTATGATAGACAGAAAAAGTTTTTACAGGGATTCAGAGAGCTCGCCGAGGCGCACGGTGCGCCGAATCAATGGACGAAGACAGGAGCCAAGGAAATCGTCGAGGCGTTGCTCTCGGCGCCGAATAAAGATCTCAGCAACTCTCCCTTGCACACCGCGTGCGCCGTGGGAGGGCTGGACGCGATCAAATGGCTCATAAAATACGGTGGTAACAAGCACGTGGAGAATGATGAGGGTTTAGATCCAGTGTCGATGTTGTGCGCGTATCACTCCGCCAGGATGGAAAAGGTGCGAGGTCAAAGCCGCCTCGAGACTCAAATGTTAAAGGTTGAGGCGGAGTGTTTGAACTTTTTGATCGATGAGGGTCGATTCAGCATCGATCACGTTGATCTGACCGGTATGCAGCCGCTGCATTTCGCGGCTAAAAATGGAGCCAAGCAACTCGTGACCATGCTCTTGGAGCGCGGCGCCGATCCGTTTCGCACGCCAGCGATGAATCTCGCGGCGAACGCCGGGGCGAAGGGCACCACCAAGTCAAAGTACGCAAGCATGAAGCCTTCACAGATCGCGAAGAAAGAGCGTCACTTGGCGGTGTTCGTTGTGTTGGATGAGTGGGAGTCGAAAGTCAATGAGCAGCACCAACGCGAGGTGGATAAAGTGTTTCCCGAGAAGGACTGCGAACCGACCGCCGAAGAGAAGGCGCGACTGGCAGAGGTTGAGAAAGATAAAGCGCGAGAGGCGGAGGAGGATAGACGTAAAGTGCAGGAAGCAGATGAGGAAGAGGCGAAACGGAGACGAGCGATCGAAGAGGCCAAGCAAAGCGAGGCTGAGGAGTCCAAGCGTAAACTGAAGCAAGCCTGGGAGGCAGCCGAGAAGGTGAGGGCGTCGGAGAAGGAAAAATTCAAAAAGGAGGCTGAAGAATTGAAGCGACAAACTAAGGATTCTGAATTGGCGAAGCGTAAAGCCAAGGAGGCGGAGGAGTCCAAGCGTAAAGCCAAAGAAGCGGAAGAGGCGAAGCGTAAAGCCAAAGAAGCGGAGGAGGCGAAGCGTAAAGCCAAGGAGGCGGAGGAGGCGAAGCGTAAAGCAGCCAAAGAAGCGGAGGAGGCGAAGCGTAAAGCAGCCAAAGAAGCGGAGGAGGCGAAGCGTAAAGCAGCCAAAGAAGCGGAGGAGGCGAAGCGTAAAGCAGCCAAAGAAGCGGAGGAGGCGAAGCGTAAAGCAGCCAAGGAAGCTGAAGCGGCCAAGTTACACGATCAAAATTCGATTGAAAATGCTGACGATGGCAGTCCTCCAACGGTGCTTATGAACAAATCTTCGCGTTCGCAATCCATCTCTAGTTTTGATGATATCATCCCTCCCCAACTGGTCCAGTACGCCATCGAGCACAGTCCATACACACTAGCGGAGAACGACACCGACTCATCTCCATCCACGAGTGCGGCAAAAATGTTGCGAAGACAACGATATGGTACCGGTGTCAAACTTGTAGACGACGCGGCTGACGAAGACGAGGACTCCCCGGAGTGGGTCACAGAAGCTGTACCCGTCAGACCGATGGAGCACCACGAAATGGTGATGCCGGGACAGTTTGATCAGCAGCAGCAGCAGCAGCAGCAACAACAACAGCAGCAGCAGCAGCACTCCATCAGCGATGGATTCGCGTCGGCATGGACGAATATACCCGAGGCGGTACACTCGTCGGTTGGAGTCGCGCCGATCGAAGAGAGACCGATGAGAATAGAGAACAACGCATCCAAAATCATCCCAACGTGGGATCGCGAAATCTACCAGAGCGACGTCAATCCGGACTGGAACGCCTTGAACTGGGTGTCGCGAGCGACCAGAAGGATGGAGGACGTGCACTTCGAAGCGAGTGCGTCAGGTATCGGATGCGGTCACATTCTCGGCATCGATCTTGAACACTTGAGTTTTGGTCAACTCGACGCCGTCGAAGAAGTTCACCGTGAATTACTCGCGCGAGTGACGGACGCGCGAATCGCGTTAGCGCGGCAACAAGAGCGCGCCGTCGTGATGGAGGAACTTGCCATTTCGAACGCGCATAGAGAATTCAAGAGACTCAGCGAATTTGAGCGCACGATGGAGTGAGCGCGACGCCAACTGTTCTCGTCTTGTCCTAAACCCAAAACATGTATTAATGAAGCTAAAGCAGCGAGCAAACTATCAAGTACTTCTTCTACGAGCTATTCTGTGCATCTTTCGGCTCGCGCGCAAACGAACCGACGTCGATCGCGCCCACACGTTGCCAACGCGTCGCAGTCCACTTGGTTCCTTTCAGGACGGGACAGCCGGCGTGCAGCGACTTGTCATCCATCTCGCCGTTGAGGTGCGCACTATAAAACAAGAGCGCGTCTCCTCTCCTCGGTTTCACCGCCAAAACGTCCGGGTCGCCCTTTCTCGCCAGTTCGCACCCGTCTTCCTCGTTGAATCTCTTTTTATTCGAAGATTCTCTTCCGAGAGGCGTTCCGAGCGGAAAAACCGTCTCGCCGCCCTCCTCCACGTCGCTCAGGTACATCAACACCGTCGCCAGACGCTGACCTCCGTTCACCACGTTCACATCGTCGTGAAAGTAATCATGATGCGATCGATACTCTTGTCCAGCCTCGTAGCGCATCACCTGTATCGTCTCCCCTCTGTTCGGCGGCAGCATCGTCCACGCCGCGACGCGAAGTTCGACGTCCGCCACCGTTTCGCTCTTCTCCCCATCCACCCATCCACCCATCGACGTCCTCTCGTCCGTCGTCTTCACGCCTCCGGTATCATCGTTCACCACCTGCGACCGATGCATCGTGGGGTGCGCCAACCGCACGATCTCCTCCGTCTCCGCCTCGCTCAAAAAATTTCTATACACGTACGCGCGCGGCGACGCCGAAATCTGTTCGATCCACTCCCTCGGCCGCTCTCCGCCACCGCTCGCGCCGCCGCCGCCACCGCGGACATCACCGAACGTCTTCCGCTCCGTCGCGTACGCCACGCTCTCGCTCGCTCGCAACCGCGCGTCGTCGTCCAACGATTCGTCTCGGTAATCTCTCGGCAGACTCGGTCTCTCCCCTCGCGCGAGCTTCGCCGTGAGCGCCAGCGCGGACAGCGCGGAGACGACGATCGCGCGCGAAGACGCGCGTCGTCCCTCTCGACGAACGCCCATCGTCGTCGGCGTCGGCGTCGGCGTCTCCCGCGCGCGATCCGATCGACGCGCGAGGCGCGCGTGCATGTTCACCACACATGGGTTTTACACGTGTTTGAATATGTATGTGTATTGGAGGGTCGTGAATCGTCAAAAGAGTCTCTCGTGCCCAAAGTGCCCAAAAGGGGGACGAGACGAAGCGACGCCGCGAGGGAATCGAGGGCGACGGGAGACGTCGACGCGAGGCGTTCGGCGCGGCGAGCGCGGCGAACGAGCGAAGAAGAGTGACCGACGCGATATGGCGTCGACGACGGGGATGATGGCGCCGGCGTTTTTCGTGGGGAGGAACGAATTGATCTCGTGGGTGAACGATTTGCTCGGACTTCGGTTGACAAAGGTGGAGCAGTGCGCGAGCGGGGCGGTGTACTGTCAGATCATGGACGCAGCGCACAGGACGACGGAGGTGGTGCCGATGAGACGGGTGAATTTCGAGGCGAAGAGCGAGTACGAGTTCGTGGCGAATTATAAGATTTTGCAAGTCGTGTTCGAGAGACTGAACATCGCGAAAAACGTCGAGGTGAACAAGCTCATCAAGGGACGACCGCTGGATAATTTGGAGTTTTTACAGTGGATGAAGTGTTATTACGACACGACGACCGGCGGAGCGAGCGCGAGAGAGTCGGGTGAGGGTGGGTATTACGACGCAGAGGAGCGACGAGCGCACGCGCGGGGCGGAGCGGCCTTCGGCGGGGCGAAGAAGGCGAGCGTGACGGCGAGTGGACAAGAACGCGGCGGCGGTGGACAACGCAGAGCGTCGAAACGCGCGCCAGCGACGCGCGAGGGATCATCAACGGCGGCGACGGCGGTAAGCGCACCGATGGGGGCGAGCACGAGAGCGGCGAGCGGCGCCACGAGCGTGAGCTCAGTGCGCGCGCGCGAACTCGCTGAATCCAACGCCGCGTTGGCGCTCCAGGTGGAACGCATGGAGCAGGAGCGAGAATTTTATTTTGAAAAGCTTCAGGACGTAGAGTACGTGTGCCAGCGAGCTGAGTTTGAGAACAATCCTCTCACCAAGGTTATCGAACGAATTTTGTATCACACCGACGGAAAGGCTGATGTGGACGCCATCATAGCCGAGTGTTTCGAAGCCGAGGGAAAGTCGAGTGAAAAGAGCGACGCAACGATGCCCGCTCTAGTGGCGACGGAGGAAGAAGACACGGCTCTCGTGGTCAAAGAAAAGGAAACGCCCTCTGTATCAATGATTTCTCCAGCGCCGGGAATCGTGCGCGCAATGGCGACGTCGATGGAAAATTTGACCCTTGAACGCGTCAACTCGGCAGATAACGGCGTCTTAGGTGCTTCTCCACTCGGAACGCCTCCGCCCATGTTCGATGACTCTCCGAAACCAGTCAGTAGCCCAAAGATGACGATGACAACGACGACGCGTGAGCCTCTCCAGGACGCCAACGCCAGTGCGATGCCGTTTGAATGAATAAAAATAATGCGTGTCAATTCAACAAATTCTAAATCATCTACCTACATACGGCTTTAACTAACGCACGCCCCCTCCGCGAAGGCGTTGTCGCAAAAGATCCACCTCTTCGCTCGTCGCGTCGGCGCTCGCATAGATGGCAACCGCGTCGGCGTTGTCGAGCACCTCTTTTCCGATCGTCTCTTTGCTCATCAAATCGGCGTCGAGGAGTAATTCCACGAATAACAGCCCGAGCATGACCCAGCGTTCATTCGTGAACGCTGGCACGGCGCGATCGAACGCAAACGTTCGCAACAGCGTGGTCAAATTTTGTTCTATTCTGCGCCTTTCAGAGCTGATTTTCAGCGTCGAACACAACAAAGGAACCGCCTTGGAGGCTAGTGTTTCGTTCCACGCTTCGCTCACGGAGACGCTGTATTTATCCCGCGGAGGAAGTTTGTCGACGAAACTGCCGTCTCCCGACACGAGCGCAAACGTCGCCTCGGTGACGAGATTATCGACCGCCATCCAAGTCAAACCAAACTGCGAAATGGTCGGCATCGACGTCGAGACGTCGTCATCGTCTGAATGACTCGTCATCGTTCCGTTCTCATCGTCGTCGTCGTCGTCGTCGTCGTCGTTATCATCGAAAAATCCGGGTATCGGTTTCGCCGTCAGCGTCGACGCGAGCGCCTTGCGAGTCGACTCTGCTTGATCTTCTTCGACGTCCTTCTCCTTCTCGACGTCTTCATCTCCGCCCGTCGACGCCGACGTTTCTGCTTCAATTCCGAGCGTTTCCAACGCTTTTAAAACGCTCTCCTCGTCCACGACGGGGCGCGGGTCGGTGCGCAACTGTCCCTCGGCGAACCGACCGCCGATGCTCGGCACGTACTCCTTGTCCGGTTTTTTACCTTCACCGAACGTATCAAAGTAAAACACCCCGGTCGCGACGTTTGGATCGGCAGCTGCGGCTTCTTTCTTTTCCTCTTTTTCTCGCTCAATGTTGGCCAACTCTTCTTCGTTCCACGTGATTTTCGTCGTCGCCGCGGTCTTCTTCTTTTCTTTTTCGGCGTCTCTCCGAGCGGCACGAGGTACGTACCCGTCGACCGCGGACGCAGCGAGCCGAGCGTCCGCCGCGCTTAACGGCGCCCCTGGCGGTTTGACCTCCGCGCTCATCGTCGTCGTCGTCGTCGTCGTCGTCGTCCTCTCCTTGATCTCCACCACCTCTCGCTCGAGCACCTCGTCCTTCACCGCGCTCCGCGCCAATCGCGCCGCCGCCGGTTTCGTCGCCGCTCCCTCCTTCGCGCTCATCGCTCGTCCATTCTTCCCCAATCGCTTCGCCAACGCCTCCGCCGCGAGAACGTGTTCCTTACAACAAAACGAACCCACGAACGCCCCGTCTCGCACCACTCGCGCCGACCCATCGACGTCGTACCTCTTCCCGCCCGCCGCCCGCGCGCTCGCCTCGCGACACGGCAACCACGCGCACCGTCCCATCCTCCCTCGCTCCGCGCACGCCTCCCTGTACTCGCTCTCCGTGAACGCCAACGTCGACATCTCATCGTACCCATCCCCAGTCGCCTCGCTCGCCTCGCTCGCGAACGCGCGCTCGACGTACGCCAACTTCGCGCGTCCCACCGTCGTCCCCACCGTCCCCGTCCTCGTCGCCCCTCTCGCCGACGCGCGTCCCGTGTCCGATTCCCCGTCCGACTCCGAGTCCGACGCCGACGACCCGACGTCCCCGTACGCGAGCGCGTGCGCGCCCGCGGACATGACGATCGACGGGCGACGAACGCGACCTCACGGGGTGTGGGGACGCGCGTCCATTGATGAGAGGAGACGCGTTCGCGTCGTCCTTCCTCGGCGTGTGCCCCCGCACGCAACCGTAAGTTTAAAGCGGTCGTGCGCCTCGGTCGGAGGGCTCGATGAAAGTGCGACAAGAGAGCACGATCGTAGTACTCATCGTCGTACACTATGGCGGTGGGGGCGACGGCTCGGACATCCTGCCTTAGCTCAGATGGAAGAGCAGCTGACTGTAGATTATGATGTCGTGGACGATCTATGTTCATGAGACGACGAAGTAATCTGAAGAAGACGACACGGGTCACACCGTGACGACGAAGCAGAGCGTGACCACACTCGCACGCGCGAGTGATGACATATCATGTGGATATCAGCGGGTCACCCGTTCGATTCGGGTAGGCAGGACTTTTTTTATAGTCCTATTTCCCTTTAAGTATGTGTCAAATGTCCGACTATATGGAAATTCTTTATTTTTGTGTGTGTGCCGGCCGGCCTTTGATGGGAGGTTGGACGCGGGCGACTCAGACTTGCGCGCACGAACCATGAGGTCGTCGACTCGATCCCAACGTTTTGTGGTTCTCGGGGGGCGAGGGACGGACGACGAAGCAGAGCGCGCGGTGGCGTGATAATGAATGATGATCAGGCTAAAAAAATTAAAACAGACGACGACGCGTCGCTCATCTTTTTCATCTACTTTACTTGCCGCGCTTGCCTTCCTTTTGGATGACTACTTCGTCCTCGTAGCGGATACCCTTACCCTTGTACGGCTCCGGCGGACGCTTGGAGCGGATGATCGCCGCAAAGTTACCGACTTCAACCTTGTCGTAGCCGCTCACCACCACCTCGGTGTTCGACGGGCACGTCACCGTGATGCCCTCCGGCAACTTCATGATGACCGGGTGGGAGTAACCGAGGGACAAGTTCAAATCCTTTCCTTGCATCGCCGCCTTGTAACCGACACCGAGGAGCTTCAACTTCTTCTCGAAACCGGTAGAAACCCCGACCATCATGTTGTTGCAGAGCGTGCGGTACAAGCCGTGGCCCTTGCGCGCCTCCGGACTGTCGTTCGCGCGAGAGATCTTGATCGCGCCATCCTCTTCCGCGAACACCATCGTATCCGGGAAAGACATCTCCAAGCTACCCTTCGGACCCTGTTCATTCGAGAATACACGCGTCGACGCATTGTCGTCAGTCGTCGGTTCGGCGGCGTGATCGCGCGCGAGAGAGACGCGAAAACCCTACAACCTCAAGCCCTCCCCTCTCATCCGAGACGAGCCGCGCGCGCACCGCGCGCACACTTCTCCGATTCCCCCGCGCGATGGTCCGACGCGTGAATATCTTCAACCTCTCGCGCATCGTTCGTCCCGTCGTCGTCTTCGCACGCACCTTCACCGCGAGATGGTTATCCTTGAGGGTGTACGTCACCCCTTGCGGCACTTGCACCGGCTGCTTCCCGATGCGCGACTCCTTCGCCTCGACGACGCGGCGCACGGAGGTCGTGCGTCGCGTGGACGATTGCGAAGAAATCGTCGCATCGCCGCGCGCGAACGTGGACACTTGCGAGGCGAGCATCGCGAGTCTGTGCGCGCGTGCGTCTCGTAGTGTCGGCCCGCGCGCGACGACCGACCCCGAGGGCGGGGGCGAGTTCTGTCCATCCCGGAGCGAGTCATGATTGGTCGATCGAATGTGGGGGGTAAACGGAGAGTCGTGACTGGTCGAATGGTCCGAGCTCGAGAGAGGGAAACGAATTGACGAATTGAGCGACGATGGCGCGCGTCGCGACGGACGAGAGACGGCGACGATGGCGACGACGACGATGGCGACGAACGACGGGGCGTCGGCGAAGACGCTCGTGATGCGACAGACGCACGAGGCGGTGGAGAAGAGTGCGTGCGCGCGGATCCGAGACGTCGGTTCGAGGGCGCGGGCCGGGGCGCCCTGTCGTTTCGTTCGGTCGAGGGGGGCGCGGCGAAGGCGCGAGCGAGGGACGAGATCGATCGACTGACCGAAGCGAGGAGCGTGGACGCGCGCGCGTAGGCTTACAGGAATTGCAGCGAAGGAAGCGAGCGACGCTGCGACGGATCGAGGCGATGGAGAGAGATTCAGACGCTCTGCGAGCGCGCGCGAAGGAACTCGAGCGAGGCGTCGAGCGCGACCGAGCGCGGTTGGAGGCGTACGATAAAGTCATCAAGGACGGAGAGTGTTCGCTCGATAGGATTCTTGAAAGTTCGGAATTTCTATTGAACGCGTTGTCGCGGGAGACGCGGGGATTTGAAGACGACGACGAGGAGAAGTAGAGCCCGTTCGAGCGCTCAAACTCGACTCCCGATAACGGTGAGAAATGGATTTGGATGACGCGCGCGTGCGCACTCGCGCTTGTATTCTACATTAAATTCTTTTTGAGTCAACTACCAGAGACACTACACTACGCTCTACAACTCGCCGCCGCGCTCCGCGTTTGCGTACGCTTGCGAGATGATCTCCAACACTCGTTTCGATCTGAGTTGCTTGGCGAGCTTGCGCAAGTTACGACCCTTCGAGTCTTTTTTCATCACGTCCGCCTGAAACGCCAGCAGTGTCTCCACCGTCTCGATCTTTTGCTTGCGCACCGCCGTGGCGAGCATCGAATCTCCTCGCTTATTTTCAGAGTTTGGATTCGCCCCGAGCTCGAGCAACACGCGGAGCATAAAGTCGTTTCGGTGCTCCACCGCCCTATAAGCGGCGGTGAAACCCATGGCGTCGAGTTCATCGACGTTTGCACCGCATTCACCGACCAGATACTTCACGACGTCCACGTGACCCGCGGTCTTACCCCACGCCGCGCGTTGCAATGGCGTGAACCCGTCTCGCGACAACTTCAACACGTTCACTCCGCGTTCATGGAAAAGCCTCATGAGTTCGACGTTTCCCAACGCCGCCACTATGTTCACCACCGTGTGTCCATCGTGATCTTCGATCTCTGGATCTCCACCGATGGATAAGATTTTGTCCACCACGGTCGCGTTCCCGCTCGTCGCCGCCGCCGCGAGTGCCGTGTACCCGTGATCCGATTCCTGTCGATTCACCAGCGCTCGCAGCTCGTCTCCTTCATACGCCAACGCCGCGTCGTCGAACCACGATAAATCTCCACGCATCGCCGCCGCCACCGGTCCGGGCACTCCCTGCGCCAGCGCGGACGACGCGAACACCATCACCAGCGATATCGTCGTCAACAGCATCCTCCGCACCGTCGACGATCTCGACCCACGGCTCGCGCGCGCGCCCGCGTCGACGCCGTGACGGCGCGGCGAGATCGAGATCGTCATCGCACGCATCGATCGCGCGCGACAGAGAGGGTGACGACGGCGACTATCGGCGCGTCGCGCACTCGCGCGCGGATGCGAAGCGACCGTCGTCGCTCGCGTCAGAGCTCGACGCGCGCCCGTACGCGCGCGCGGGCGACGCGGGCGAGCGAACGAACGAACGCGTGCGATGACTCGGGCGCAATATTTCGGTGCGCGCGAACGCGCGCGCGAGCGAGGACGACGCGAGAGGGCGCGAATGCACGCGCGAGTGACCTTCGACTGACCGTTCCGAACGCGCGCCTCTTCTCACCCAGGCGCCATCGGCGCGGCGCTCCTCGCCGCGTGGTACGCCGCGTTGACCCACATCGAGCTCTCACCGAGCGCGCGTCCACACGTCGTCGCGGTACGTCCGCGCGTCGATCGACGTCGCTCGAGATCGAGACACCGTCTGGCTGACTGACTTCCCATCCGCCTCGGCCTCGCGCGCGCCGACCGACCGACCGACCGACCGACCGACTGACCGCTCGCCCGCGTCCTCCCAGGCCCCGGCGTACGCCATCGCCGCCTTCGCCCTGTACTCCCTCGTCCTCATCGCCCACTCCGTCGTCTTCTTCCCCTCGTGCGCGTCCGAGGCGTCCTCGCTCGCGCGAGACGTCTCGCGCGCGCGCGCCGACCTCCTCGCCGCCGGCGTCCTCGCCGCCGAAGACTTCGTCCGCACCACCGACGACGCTCACACCGAGCGCTAGCGCGTCGATCCATCCATCCATCGCTCGACGACCGACGACCGACGACCGACGACCTTGGGACGACCTTGGGACGACCTTAGGAGGATGGGACACCTACACCGTTCGGGACCCATCACACACACACCCCGCCCGTCCCGCCCCTTCGCGTGTCC
>Ga0255762_10001843_pt1 | contig 17808 bp, 20 predicted proteins | sample 101ome_16_FD_179962 | JGI IMG/M metagenome (GOLD analysis project Ga0255762, IMG submission 179962) | Coastal salt marsh microbial communities from the Groves Creek Marsh, Skidaway Island, Georgia - 101401AT metaG (version 2) | ecosystem: Environmental > Aquatic > Marine > Intertidal zone >...
GTAATCCCTTTATTAAAAAATCTTAGAAGTAAAAAAGCTAAAATTATATTAATAAGTCACTTGGGGCGACCTAAAGGAAAATTTGATAAAAAATACAGTCTTAAACCAGTATTTAAATACTTAAAAAAAAGATTAAAAAATAAAGTCCATTTCTATTCGGGGTTAATAAATAGCAGACTCAATAATTACAAAACTCTTCTTAAAAATGGTGAGATACTTGTTTTAGAAAATATTAGATTCTTTAAAGAAGAGACAGATAATGATTTAAAATTTTCAAAAAAACTCGCAAAATTAGGTGATATTTATATTAACGAAGCTTTCTCCTGCTCACATAGAAAACAAGCATCTATATATAACTTGGCAAAATTAAGCAAAAAAAGTTATGCCGGTCCTTTAATGCAAAAAGAAATCATCTCTTTGGAGAAAATTATCAAAAATAAAAAAACACCATTGACTTGCATTATTGGTGGTTCAAAAGTTTCTACTAAAATAGGTGTTTTAAAAAATCTAATTAAACACTCAAATAATCTGATAATTGTTGGAGCGATGGCTAATAACTTTATTAATTATCAATACCAGTGTGAAATGGGAAATTCGCTCATTGAAAAAAATGTATCAAAAACAATCAATTCATTATATAGCCAAGCAAAAAAACAAAAATGCAACATCATAATTCCTTCAGACGTAGCTGTTTCCTCAACTATGAACGGAAAAAGAAAGGAAAAATTTATTCACGATATAAAAAAGGGTGAGATCATTCTTGATATCGGTTCTAGATCATTAGGTTTAATCAAACATATAATTTTAAATTCTAAAACTACCCTTTGGAATGGTCCCGCTGGTTATTTTGAAAACAAATATTTTGCTTTTGGCACCCAACAAATCGCAATCACAATATCTAATTTAACAAAAAAAAATAAGTTAATTTCAATTCTTGGTGGCGGGGATACGGTTGCGGCAATTAATAGCATTAAGAAAAAATTACATTTCACTCATTTATCAACAGCAGGAGGTGCCTTTCTAGAATTTATAGAAGGAAAAAGCTTGCCTGGTATAGATATTCTAAAATAAAATAAATCTATGTCTTTAGAAGAAATAGCAAATAAAATGGTGGCAAAAGGTAAAGGTATTCTCGCAGCTGATGAGAGTACTGGCACGATGGAAAAAAGATTAAAAGGAGTTAATGTTCCATCGTCAGAAGCCAATAGATTAAACTTTAGAGAAACCCTTTTTTCTTCAGCGGCAATGAAAGATTATATTAGTGGTGTCATACTTTTTGATGAAACTATTAGACAAAAAACATCAAAAGGAATATCGATACCTGAATTAATCTCTAGCTCTGGATCTATTCCGGGCATCAAAGTAGATAAAGGTGCTAAACAATTAGCTGGATCTTCTGATGAAAAGATTACTGAAGGTTTAGACGGGTTAAGAGAAAGATTTCAAGAATATTATAAACTTGGTGCCCGATTTACTAAATGGCGAGCTGTCTATTCTATCTCTGATACTTTCCCTAGTTCCCTTGCAATCAAGGCAAACGCGCATGCGTTAGCAAGATATTCTGCTTTGGCTCAAGAAAATGGAATTGTTCCAATAGTTGAACCTGAAGTTTTAATGGATGGCAGTCATGATATAGACAAATGTTACAAAGTGACAGAAGCGGTTTTACAAGAATGTTTTAATGAACTAGAGACTCATAAAGTAAACTTGAAAGGCACAGTGCTTAAACCTAATATGATACTGCCAGGTAACAAGTCGACAAAAAAAGCATCAACAGAGGAAATTGCAAAAAAAACATTGGAATGCCTTAAGAAAAATGTTCCCAGTTCTGTCCCTGGTATTGCTTTTCTCTCAGGCGGGCAAACAGAAATAGAGGCAACAGAAAATTTGAATTCTATCAACAAAATTAATGATACAAAATTTAATTTTACTTTTTCATATGGAAGAGCTTTGCAGCAATCAGCTTTAAAAGCATGGTCTAAAAATATGGAAGATAAAAAATTTGTGCACGAAGTTTTTGGACATAGAGCAAAAATGAACGGCTTATCTACTTTTGCTAAATGGTCTTCAAGTCTAGAAAAAGAAAAAGCTGCGTAAAGCTCTGAAAAAATTTGTTTATTTAATCTCCCCTCCTTACATTAATACTAATTTCTATAAAAGACTTAATAACGCTTTAAAGGTGAATAACGTCAAATATTTTCAATTACGACTTAAAAAACATAGTGAAAAAAAAATACTCACGATTTCAAAGAAAATTTTAAGAATTTGTAAAAATAACAATGTAAAATTAATTATAAACGATCTACCTCAAATCGCTCAAAAAACTAAAGCTGACGGTTGTCATATAGGACAAAAAGATGCTTCTTTCATTGAAGCAAAAAAAATTTTAAAGAGTAAAATTATTGGAGTTACTTGTCATGGCTCAAAGAAATTAGTTGCTGAAGCAATAAAAAACAAGGTTAGCTATATTGCATTAGGATCTTTTTTTAAATCAAAACTTAAACCAGAAGCAAAAAGAAGTAGATTGGAAATAATAAAATGGACAAAAAAAAAGACTAAAATACCATTAGTAGCCATTGGTGGAATTAATAATAAAAATTATAGAAGATTACTTAAACAAGGTGTAAATTTTATTGCAATTTCCTCTTTTATTTGGAATAACCCGTCATCCAACGAATTCGAGGCTTTGAAAAGTTTAAACTATGAAAATAAGTTGTAATGATATTAAACCAGGAATGATCATTGAACATAAAAATGATTTCTGGTCTGTTTTAAAAACCCAGCATGTAAAACCTGGTAAAGGCGGAGCTTTTAATCAAGTTGAGTTAAAAAGTGTTACTAAAGGAACAAAACTTAATGAACGTTTTAGATCAAGTGACACGGTTGAAAAGGCTGATGTTGATCAAAGAAAATTTAATTATTTATATAGTGATAAAGATTTTTGTTACTTAATGAATAGTAAAGACTTTGAACAAATCTCTGTTCCCTATTCATTGTTTGGAGAAAAAATCAATTTGTTATCTGAAAATTTAGAAATTGATCTAACGTTTCTTGATGAAAAACCTATTAGCGTTGAACTACCTATTAATTTAGAATTTGAAGTGGAGTCAACTGAGGCTGTTGTAAAAGGACAAACTGCTGCCTCTTCTTATAAACCTGCTAAAATAAAAGATGGAATTACAGTTATGGTGCCGCCATTTATAGGTGATGGTGATAAAATTATTATTGATACAAGAACTTTAGAATACGTAAAAAAAAGTAATTAATGATTTTAAATTCACCAACCTTAAATATTATTTATAAAGCTTGTATCAAGGCTGCAAAACCTTTGATGAGAGATTTCGGTGAAATCGAAAATTTACAAGTTTCCAAAAAGGGACCTGGTGATTTTGTAACTAATGCAGATAAAAGAACTGAAAAAATTATCATGGATGTTTTAACTGATTCTAAACCAGATGTTTCATTTATAACAGAAGAGTCCGGTATGGTAGAAAATAGTTCCCAAAAAAAGTTTTGGGTTATCGATCCAATAGATGGGACCACCAACTTTTTAAAAGGAATACCACATTTTGCTATTTCGGTAGCCTATATGGAAAATAATGAAATTAAATCTGGTATAGTATTTGATCCAATAAAAAATGAAATGTTTGTAGCTGAAAAAGGCTTAGGATCTTTTTTAAATAATAAAAGAATTAGAGTTTCAAAACAAAAAAATCTTAAAGATGCAATTATTGTGACTGGCGGACCAAATTTTTCATCCAAAATTAAGAATAAAACTTTTGATGAATATGTTGAATTTTCAAAAAATTTGGATTCTCCAATTAGAAAATTAGGTTGTGCTGCCCTTGACGTTGCATATATTGCTTGCGGACGATTAGACGGATTTTGGCATAACGAACTTAACCTGTGGGATGTTGGAGCTGGAGCGATAATACTTAAAGAAGCTGGAGGTTATATTGAATATATTCACGACAAACCAACTGACGTTTTTAAAAGAAAAGTATTAGCCTCAAATTATTTAATTCATGAAGATATGAAAAAACATTTAAATTTAAATCTTTAAGAAAATCAATTTTATGATATAGATGTCCCCTATGAAAAAAAATATTCACCCGAAGTATCATAAAATAACTGTCAAAATGACAGATGGTTCAGAATTTGAAACGAGATCGACTTGGGGAAAAGAAAATGATGTGCTTAAATTAGACATTGATCCTATCTCTCATTCTGCATGGACAGGTGGATCTCAAAAGATTATTGACAAGGGCAGAGTTAGTAAATTCAATAAAAAATATAGTAACTTAGTTGCTAAAAAAAAATAATTAATTATGAACGATGCACCCTTTATGCCAAAAGCAACTGCTGTATGGCTTGTTGAAAATACTACCTTGTCCTTTAAACAAATTGCTAACTTTTGTAAATTGCATGAATTAGAAGTTAAAGGAATTGCCGATGGTGATGTTGCAAAAGGCATTAAAGCTTACAATCCTATTTTAGCTGGGCAGCTCACTCGAGAAGAAATCGAGTCTTGCTCAAAAGACTCATCGAGAGAATTAAAAATATCTAAAAAGGTTGAGGAGGTTCAAGTAGTTGAAAGAAAAAAACCTAAATATACTCCTCTATCTAAAAGACAGGATAGGCCAGATGCTGTTTTATGGTTAGTGAAAAATTATCCTGAATTAAAAGATGGTCAAATTGCTAAACTAATTGGAAATACAAAAAATACTGTTACGTTAATCAGAAAAAAAAGTTACTGGAATTACTCCAACTTAAAAGCAAAAGATCCCGTCATACTTGGTCTTTGTACTCAAAATACTTTTGAACTAGCTTTGGCTAAAGCTAAAAGAAGAGTTGAAAGAGAACAGAAAATTAAGCAAAGAGAATTAAAAAGATCTCAGGATATTTCTGGACAATAGATTTTGTAAATGATAAATGGCGGTATTATTAATATAGGAGGATGTTATTAAAATTGAAGTAAAAGATAACAATGTCGAACAGGCATTAAGGGTTTTAAAAAGAAAATTACAGAAAGAGGGATTCTTCAAAGTAATTAAAATGAAAAGTAATTACGAAAAACCATCTGAAAAAAAAAAGAGAATTAAGACTGAAAATAAAAAGAGAATAAAAAAACTTCAAAAACTTAAGTCAAGATACTAATAACATTCACTAAACAAAATTTTAGAAAGATTTATGCCAGTCGGTACAGTGAAGTGGTTTAATGCTAAGAAAGGATATGGATTTATAGTGGAGGATGACACAAATAAAGATATTTTTCTCCATGTTTCGGAATTAGAGAATTCAAAGCTGCGAGTATTGAAAGAAAATCAAAAAATTAAATTTGAAATTCTGGAAGAGAACAGTAAATTAAAAGCTGTAAAAATAGAAAAAATATAAATTATCGCGGGGTGGAGCAGCCTGGTAGCTCGCAAGGCTCATAACCTTGAGGTCGTAGGTTCAAATCCTACCCCCGCAACCAAAAAATTCAATAAATTTGAAAATGGCTGACATTAGAAATATTACGATAATTGCACACGTAGATCATGGAAAAACTACTTTGATTGACTCTTTAATGAAACAAAGTGGGTCTTTTAGAGAAAATGAAATAGTTGAAGAGAGATTAATGGACTCTGGTGAATTAGAAAAAGAAAGAGGAATAACTATTCTTGCAAAGCCTACTTCTATAAATTGGAAAAATTCAAGAATAAATATTATTGATACACCTGGACACAGAGATTTTGCAGCAGAAGTTGAAAGAGTTCTTAACATGGCAGATGGAGCTCTACTATTAATTGACTCTGCAGAGGGTGTTATGCCACAAACTAAATTCGTTTTAGCTAAAGCTCTAAAGCAAGGGCTTAAACCAATTGTTGTTATCAATAAATTAGATAAGCAAGATCAAAGAGCCAGCGAAGTTTTAAACGAAACTTTTGACCTATTTGTAAGTTTGGATGCTAATGAAGAACAATTAGATTTTCCTGTTCTTTATGCCAGCGGACGTTCTGGCTGGGCGATAAAAGATTTAGATGGACCTAGAGAAAATTTAAACCCTCTGTTAGATACAATCTTAGAAAAAGTTCAACCTAAAATTTTTGATAAAAATAAACCATTTGCCATGCTTTGCACTTTACTATACGCAGACACATTTCTCGGAAGAAGCTTGGTTGGAAGAATTTCACAAGGAACCGCAAAAGCAAATCAGCAAATAAAAGCAATTAATTTAAATGGTGAAAAAGTAGATGAAGGAAGACTAACAAAAATTTTTAGATATGAAGGAACAAAAAAAGTACCAATTGAAATTGGTGAAGCTGGAGATATTGTTATTATTGCAGGATTAGAAAATGCAAATGTTGCAGATACAATATGTGATCTAGAATTTGATAAACCTTTAGACGCAACCCCAATAGACCCTCCTACGATGTCAATAAAAGTTACAGTTAATAGTTCTCCTTTAGCTGGCACTGAAGGTAATAAATTAACAAGTACTCAAATCAGAGAACGATTGGTCAATGAAGCTCAAAATAATGTTGGGATAGTCTTCTCAGAAAATGAAAATAAAGATTCATTTGAAATTAGCGGAAGAGGAGAACTTATGCTTGAAATTTTATTAACACAAATGAGACGTGAGGGATTTGAAATGACTGTAAGTCCTCCCAAAGTTCTTTTTAAAAATGATAATAATGGAAATAAATTAGAACCGATTGAAGAAGTAACAATTGACCTGGACGAAGAGTTTTCTTCAAGAATTATTGACTCAATGAATAGAAGGAAAGGTCAATTGATTGAACTAAAAGATACCGGGAAAGATAAAAAAAGATTAATTTTTCATACACCTACCCGAGGTTTAATGGGATATACCAGTCGCTTTTTAACTTTAACAAAAGGAACTGGAGTAATTAATAGAACTTTCCATTCTTATGGAAAATATTTAGGTGATCTTGAAAGTAGAAGAAATGGGGCGTTAATTTCTATGGATAATGGAAAAGCAGTAGCTTATGCAATTTATAATCTGCAAGATAGAGGAGAGTTTTTCGTAACACATAACGATCCAGTCTATGAAGGAATGATTGTTGGATTAAATTCAAAAAATGAGGACTTAATTGTTAATGTTTTAAAAGGAAAAAAATTAACGAATGTTCGTGCCTCTGGTGCTGATGAAAATGTAGTACTTACACCTATTAGAAAAATGTCAATTTCAGAACAACTAGGTTTGCTTAATACAGATGAGGCTTTAGAAATAACACCAAAATCTTGTCGTTTGAGAAAAGCAATTTTAAATCCTCATGAAAGAAAAAGACAAGCTAAAGCTTCTTAAAAAAAAATTTAGATTTTTCACAGTTATAGAATCCTGGTAGATCTTAAGATTCATAGCCTCTAGGTCGTTAGTTCAAATCCTCACCCCCCACCCTACAACTAACTGAAAAATTTTTTGAATTAATTTAAAATTACTTAACTACAAAACTACTACCCATTGCAGGTGCAAAGTTAATTTTAACTTTTTCTTTAGAAAAAAAATCATCCCAAGCTTTTTTTGATCCATCGAATTCAAAGGTATTGTAATCATCACAAACAATTATTCCTCCCTCTGATAGTCTCGGGAAAAAGAACTCTAAACATTGTAAAGTTGGTTCATACAAATCTACATCAATATGAACAAAACAAAATTTTAAATTTTCTACATGATGAAATTTTTCTGGTATCCATCCTTTATATGTTTTTACAAATTTAAATTCTTTTAAAACTTCATCCCTTACAAAACTTTCATTTGACGCAAACTGTAATCTTATTTTGCTAATTTCATTTGTTCCCATTTTTTTTAAATTGGTATCCTGAGTTTTAACTTCGGATAATCCCTCAAAACTATCAAAAATATGAAAAGTTGAATTTGAATTAGTTTTTGATATCAACTTTGAAATGAGATAAGAAGAATGACCTTTCCAACAACCAGCTTCAACAAAATCACCGATTATTTTTTTGTTCAGCACAATTTCTACTAAATTCATCAAATCTAAATGTCTAGACTGTTTAAAAAAATTATCTGTATGAATGTTTTTCGATTTAATCAAACCTTCGTAATATAGTTTATATTTCTCCCCTGTTTTTTGAAAAGATGTTAATTCTCTTTTTTCAACAACACCTATTAAGTCTTTTCTAATTAGATGAAAATTAAAAATTCCCAAAATATTATTGATTATTTTTTTGATAAGGATTTTTGACATAATTTTTGTTTATTCTAAACTTTTAACTATTTCTTCTGTCATCTTTTTGGCATCTCCAAAAAGCATTAAAGTATTATCTTTATAAAAAAGTTCATTATCTACTCCCGCATATCCAGGTGATAAACTTCTTTTAACAAAAAGAACGGATTTACTTTTTTCAACATCTAAAATTGGCATGCCAAATATCGGGCTGGATTTATCAGTTTTTGCAGCTGGATTAGTAACATCATTTGCGCCAATAACATAAACAACATCTGATGAAGAAAAGTCATTATTTATATCTTCTAATTCAAACACTTCATCATAAGGCACATTAGCTTCGGCTAATAAAACATTCATATGCCCAGGCATCCTACCTGCAACTGGATGAATTGCGTAGCTGACTTTAATGTCTTGATGCTTCAATTTATCAACCATTTCTCTTAATGCATGTTGAGCTTGAGCAACTGCCATGCCATAACCTGGGACAATGATTACTGATGAAGCATTTTTCATAAGAAAGGCTGCATCCTCAGCGTTTGCAGTCTTTACTGGTTTTTTTTCTTGGTTTTTATTTATGTCTTTATCATCTTGAGTCGCACCAAATCCTCCTAAAATTACGCTAAGAAAAGAGCGATTCATCCCTTTACACATTATATATGATAAGATCGCACCTGATGAACCAACTAACGCTCCAGTAATTATCAACGCTGTGTTTTCTAGTGTAAATCCTATTCCGGCAGCAGCCCATCCGGAGTAAGAATTTAACATGGAGATTACTACGGGCATATCCGCGCCACCAATAGGTATAATTAATAAAAATCCGATTAAAAATGAGAGTGTAATTAGAATCCAAAAATTAAATAGAGTTTGTTGGAATACTAAATACACTATTAAAAAAATTATGGAAAGACCAATAAGTGCATTTATGAAATGTTGCCCTTTAAAGATAACAGGAGATCCTGACATTAATCCTTGAAGTTTTAAAAAGGCAATTATAGATCCTGAAAATGTAATAGCACCAATTGAGGATCCTAATCCCATCTCAATCATGCTAGCAGTTTTTATATTCAAAAATTCTCCAATATTAAAAGAATCAGGACTATAAAAAGCTGCAACAGCTACAAGCACTGCCGCTAAACCAACTAAACTATGAAAACCAGCTACTAATTGTGGCATTGCTGTCATTGGTATTTTAAACGCGATCAAAGCACCCACTGAACCACCGATTAATAGAGCAATAAATAAAAAAATTAGTTTATCAAAAAAAATATTTAAACTTAAAAGAGTAACTGTTATTGCCAGTATCATTCCCAAGATACCAAATAAATTTCCAAGCCTAGAGGTTTCTGGAGAGGATAAACCTCTTAGGGCTAATATAAACAAAACTCCAGTTATAAGATAAAGAAGAGATGATAAATTTGCTGTCATTTTTTCTTCTTCTTTTTATACATTGAAAGCATTCTGTGGGTAACTAGAAATCCCCCAAAAATATTTATTGCTGCCAAAATAATTGCTATGTAACCCAAAACATTATGCAAATTAAATAGTTCATTACCAGAAGTAGATAAGGCGGCAACTATAGCTCCAACAATTATAACTGATGAAATAGCGTTGGTTACTGACATCAATGGAGTATGAAGTGAGGGTGTTACGCTCCAAACAACATAATAACCTATAAAAATTGATAATATAAAAATACTTATTCTAAATATTAAAGGATCTATTTCCATTTTATGTTATGATTGTTTTTGAGATTATCTCATCTTCTAAATTTATATTAAAAGTTTTTTTCTCTTTACTAAATAAATTTCTCACAAAACTAAAAATATTTTTTGAATATAAATTAGATGCAGTTAATGGTAATTTATTCATTAAATTCTTAGCCCCAATAATTTTAATACCATTATGATTTACAATTTCTCCTGCTTTGGTATGTTCACAGTTGCCACCTTGTTCAGCAGCTAAATCAAATATTATTGATCCGCTTTTGACAAATTTTAACATTTCATTATTAATTATTTTAGGGGCTTTTTTTCCAGGAATTTGTGCGGTACAAATGATAATATCATTTTTTTTCAAAGCTTCCTCAAGCATTTGAGATTGTTTTTTTTTATACTCAGTACTCATTTCTTTTGCATAGCCTCCAGCAGTTTCGAAATTATCATCATTATCAACAAATAAAAATTTTGCACCTAAACTCTCTACTTGTTCTTTAGCAACTGCTCTAACATCAGTAGCACTTACAATTGCACCCATTCTTTTAGATGTTGCAATAGCTTGAAGGCCAGCTACACCAACACCGATAACTAATACTCTTGCTGCTGGTATAGTGCCAGCTGCAGTCATCATCATTGGCATGGCTTTTTCAAACTCAAACATTGAGTCAATGACAGCACGATAACCTCCTAAGTTTGCTTGAGAAGATAAAACATCCATCGACTGTGCTCTGGTAATTCTTGGAAGTTTATTCAGTGAAAAGAATTTTATATTTTTTTTATTGAAATGATTTTTAATACTTTCGTCTATTAATCCAACTACAATACAATCATCTTTTATTATTTTATCATCAAATTGATTATTAAATGAGACCAAAGTGATTAAGTCAGAATTTTGAAGAATTTCATTTCGATCGTTAGTAATTTTAACTGACTGTTTAATGTACTCATTATCACTGATATTAAGATGTTCACCATAGTTTTTCTCCAAGATTAAATTCAAACCTAAATTTATATAAGACTTAGCGGACTCAGGTGTAATTGATATTCTTTTATCATCTAGATTATTTGATCTAAGTGACCCAACTATCATCAATTTAAAGTAAAGTAATTGCTAGAATTATTAGAATTAAAATTACTATGGCTGTTCCCCAAAAAACAAATTTTGTAAAATTGTCCCAACCTCTTTTATGTTCCTCGGTATCCATCTCAACCTTGACGAGCTTTAAATCTTGGGTTTTTTTTATTTATAATGTAGACCTTACCTCTTCGTCTTACGACCTTTGAATTAAGATCTCTTTTTTTTAATGATTTTAGTGAACTAGCTACTCTCATAAGTTAAAAAGCCTGGCAACGTCCTACTCTCCCGTGTCTTAAGACAAAGTACCATCGGCGCTGAAGGACTTGACTTCCGAGTTCGGAATGGGATCGGGTATTGCCCCTTCGCAATAATCACCAGGCATGGTTTTATAGTCTTTTTTTAAAATCATGTAAATATTTAATTATTGTTGATTTGTTTACAATAATTTAAAATTAATGTTAGTAATATTAGTCTCAAAGTAATATCTCTCTATAATTTTAAGATAAGTTAAATTTATTACCACATTGGGTATATATCGTCATTATAATCTTTTTTTTTCCGATAAAATTCCCGGTATAGTTTTTTCATCTGACGTTGATCCCACTCCAAATGTAGTAGACGACCCAACCGTTATAGATTTATTTTTATCAATTTTTAAATCAAATATACTTGGGTTTTTAGAATCCAAATAATTTTTTGAATTAAATCTTAAACCATAAATATCTGTATTGCATATTTTGGATCTATAATTAGGTCTATTCATAAACATCAGGCCTGATAGCCATTTGTATCCAATCTCATCATAAACCTTAAGTTGGGGACAATTTTTGTATCTTATATTCATTGTATATTTATCTCTTAAATTTCAACCTATATGCTAAATAGTATAAAGATCAATTCTCTATTTTTCATTTGTATATTAAATAATTTGGTGGGACATGTAGGTTACGCTCCTACTACCTCTCGCATGTCAAGCGAGCACTCTGCTATTGAGCTAATGTCCCGTTAAAAAGATCTCTTTACAGTTTTGAAAGCTTTTTAAAAAATTCTTACGTGTCAATTTTTTCTTGTTCAGTAGTTTTCCTTTCTGAAAAAAACTGAAAATTCATTTAATTTTTTTATTTTTTCTTAATTTTTTCCTAATTTTTGTAGCGGAAATATTTTCTATTTTGCTTGATAATTTAATTTTTTCAATTTTGTAACCAACTTTTCTTCCATAAAATACATTTGTAATATTTGCTGCCAAATAAACTTTGAATCTATTTTTAAAATCTTTCAAATCTTGAACTATGAATTTTTTTACTTTTTTAAAACTAAACGGATTGTCTCCTATTTGATGTACATCCTTAACATAGATAATTACTTGACCAACTCTAGCAACTGCCTTTTCAAATATTTGTCTATGCCCATAATGCCATGGTTGATATCTGCCTAACATCAAAACTGTAGGTTTTTTGTTATGCCATTTATAACCTTTAATAAGATCTAAAGATTTAATTAAGTTTATGTTAATATTTTTTTCTGTAATCTTTAAATGATAATATCTGGGTTGTTTAAAAATTTTATTCATATCAGGGTACCGACTCTTCTTTATAGTATCCATCCAAATTATTTTATAAGGCTTAAAGATTTTAATTTGTTCTTTTAATGGGCAAACAAAGTCAGCTATTAAATACTTCTTTTTTGATTGCGCAGATAACATTTTCATTCTCATAACCTGTCTTAAAATGCCTTTTCTTGAGAAATCCCAATCATTATATTTACCTCTTATTATATCTGCATTTAACCAGTCAGCTTTTAAAATTTTAGCAAGTTTTTTTGCAAGAAATGTTTTCCCTGAACCTGGTAAACCCATAATCAAGATTTTTTTAGCCATAGTGTTTTTCAATATTAATTAAGTAATAATAAATCTTTTTATAATGATGCTAAATATTTAACAAAATAATTAGGAAAGAAGTAGTAAAAAATTAATTTAATATAATCTTTTAACTTAAAAATATAAAATAATTTCAATAATTTTTGTAACGATAAATTGCCTTTATTAATTGATTGTATTTTTTCTAAGACAGATATTTTATTTTTTAAAAATTTAAAGTTATTTAGTTGATTGAACCTCGTATTTTTTTTTATTTTATTAAATAAAGAAATCATATGACTAATTTGAATTTCAAATTTATTTCTTGTCAACTGATCAGAATGATATCTGTAGATAGCAAGTGGTTTTTGAATACAATGAATGTTTTTGTTAAGAGATAAATGTAAAATAAGATCATAATCAGCAACCATAAAAAATTTTTCATTGAATAATTGCTTATTTTTAAAAATCTTTCTTTTAAAAGCGGTTGTTAACCAAGCTACATCATATGATTTTAACAGATGATTAGTGATTAATCCGTCTGGCAAAATTTTGTTATATCTTTTTTTTATAAAATTCATTCCAAGAATTTTTTTTTTTATAAAATAATTTGAATATAATATTTCTGCTTTAACATTTTTTTTAAAATATTGTATTTGTTCTTGTAATTTATTTGGTAACCAAATATCGTCTGTGTCCAAGAATGTTAAAACTTCACCTTTTGATTTTCTGATTGCAAGATTTCTTGCGACATAAAGATTTGTGTGTTTATTTGCGAAAAAGTATTTGAATCTTTTATCTTTTTTGAATTCATTAAATATTTTTTTTGTATTATCATTTGATTTATTATCCCAAAAAATAACTTCCCAATTTTTATAAATTTGTTTTGACACACTACTAAGACATTGTCTTAAAAATTTTTCTCCATTAAAACAATTAATAATGATGCTAACCAAAGGTTCGGATTTTACTTTAGCCATGGGGCTTGTTTTTTTTCACACAATTCATCTAATTTGATTTTATCAATTTTGTGATCCATACATTGCCAAAATCCTTCGTGTTTAAATGCTTTGAGTTCACCTTGCTTAGATAAATTTTCTAAGGGATCCTTTTCAAAAATAGTTTGGTCATTTTTTAAATAACTGAATAATTTTGGATTTGCTACAAAGAAACCTCCATTAATCCAATTATCTCCGTGGTCAATTTTTTCACGAAATTCTTTTACATTATCTCCTTGAATAAACAAAGATCCAAATCTGGCTGGCGGCCTTACCGCGGTCACTGTTAAGATTTTTTTGTGTTTTTTATGGAAATTTAATAAATTGTTTATGTTTAAATCAGTAACTCCATCACCATACGTTAAAAAAAAATCTTCATCTTTAAAATAGTTTTCTAACCTTTTAATTCTGCCTCCAGTTAGAGTTTCTGAGCCAGTATCAACTAAATTGATTTTCCATTCTTTTTTGTTTTTAAAATATTCTTTAATTACTTGTCCTTTGTATCCCAATGCTACTACAAAATCGTTATGTCCATAACGACTATAAATATTCATAATATGTTCAATAATTGGTTTTCCACCAATTGGAACCATTGGTTTAGGAATACTGTCAGTATATTCTGACAGCCTCGTACCAAAACCTCCAGCAAGTATTAAAACTTTCATCTAATAATTATATGCGGTTTGGGAAAAGGAATAATAAATTTTCCACCATTTTTTAAATAATTTTTTTCTTGTTTTATAATTTCTTTTTTAAGATTCCAAGACAATAAAAGAAGATAGTCTGGCTTTAACAAATTAATTTTATTTGGATTTAAAACTTTAATGTTGGTACCAGGTGTATATCGATTTTGCTTAAGCTTGCTTTTATCAAAAACAAAATCAATTATTTCTTTTGAAATATTACAATATTGCATCAAGGCAAGTCCTTTACCGGAAGCACCATAAATCGATATTTTTTTATTTTTCTTCTTAATTTTTTTTAAAAAAATCTGCATTTTTTCTCTATGAGTATTAATTCTATTTTTAAATTGCATTAAATTAGATTTTGAAAAAAGTTTATTTTTACTTTCAATTTTTTTAAATTTTTGAAGATTTAAAGTTTCTTTTTTTATACTTTGTTTAGAGATAAAACACCTGAATGATCCGCCCTGAGAATCAATTAGCTTAGCATCAAATAAATTTAAATTATTCATTTTGCTTAAATCTTGTATGGATCTTAAAGAATGAAATCCAATATGTTCATGAAAAATATTATCATATTGATTAAATTTTATAATATTTAATAAACTTGGAAACTCTATAATAAAAACACCATTTTTCTTTAATAATTTGTTTACACAGCTAAAAATTTCAACTGGATTTTTTACGTGAGCAATTACATTTCTTGCAAAAATGAAATCAAAACTTCCATATCTTTTATATATCTTATTTGCAGAACTAGTATTAAAATAATCATTTATTTTCGTAATTTTCTTAGATTTATTTTTTTTGATTAAATTTCTTGCTGGATCTATACCAACGCATTGACAATTAATTTTTTTATTTAGAATTTCTAAAAAAGTACAGTCATTACAAGCAATTTCAAGAATCTTTGAATTTCGATTACAATTCATTTGTTTTAATTTCTTTATTATCTCGTTTATCAATTTTAAGTTAGATACAGATATTCCTGTTTCCCAAAGATAATTTTTGAAAAGAGTATTTGGATTTAATAGCTCTGATATTTGGACATGTTTGCATTTTAAGCAGTAATTTAAACTTATTTTATATTTTTTTTCTTTTAAATTTTTTACTCTAAAATTCCCTACTAAACTAATTTTTCCTAAATCTAAAATACGTTTAAGATTATTTTTGCAAATTCTACATTTAATCATAAAAATTGATCTATTTTTTTTCAGAAAACAAATTTATTTGCTCTATGGTTATTTTCTCTATGTCATTCTTATAAATTAGCGCTTTATACCATTCTGCAGTATATTGCACAGTTTCAATAAAACTTAGTTTTGGTTTCCATTTAAGTTCTTTTTTTGATTTTGAAATATCTAAACTTAAAAATTTTGACTCAGAAAATTTTGATTTTAAGTTAACTTTAATTTTTGCTTTTTTATTTAATTTTTTTACAAACTCGTTAGTTAAATATAAAACAGTCTTACAATTTTTTTTTTCTGGTCCAAAATTCCAATTTGGCATTAGATCGTTTTTAAGTTTTTTATTTAAAATTTTGTGTGCTAAAAGCAAATACCCAGATAATGGTTCTAGGACGTGTTGCCAAGGTCGTGTAGCGTTTGGACTCCTTATCATCAGTGATTTTTTTTTTATAATAGCTCTAATAATATCAGGAATTATTCTGTCTTGTTTAAAATCACCTCCACCTATAACGTTTCCAGCTCTAGCGCTAGCAGCTCTAAGTTCATCTAATTGTTTAAAATAACTAGAGTGATAAGATAAAAAAATATTTTCTGCACTAGCCTTGGACGAAGAGTAATTATCAAGTCCACCCAATTTATCTTGTTCTTTAAAACTTTTATTTTGGTTTAAATTTAAATAGCATTTATCTGAAGTTATATACACTAGCGCTGGTAACTTATTTCTTCTAAAAGACTCCAAAATGTTAGCTGACCCAATTATATTAGTTTTAAAAGTTTTCAAGGGTTCCAAATAAGAGAAAGATACTATTGATTGTGCAGCCAAATGTATAATTACGTCCGGTTTAATTTTTTTAATTAACTCATTCAATTTATTAAAGTCACAAATATCAAAATAGCTTTGATAAATTTTTTTTTGGATATTTAGATTTTTAAAAAGAATTGCATCGTGATCAGCTTTTAAAGCTACTCCATAAACTTTTGCACCTAAATAACTTAGCCAAAAAGCTAACCAGGATCCTTTAAATCCTGTGGTTCCAGTAATCAAAACCTTTTTATTTTTAAAATCTTTATAATCAGAAAGTTTTAACACAATCGTTAATTAGGAGGATATTCACTTTTACCAATAATCAAATCGATCACAGAAAGTAATAAAAACTGATGAACATTTTCTATGAGGTTATACGCCTTACTGTCTACCCAAAAATTGATGTCACCTATTTTTGCTAAACTATTGTTTTTATTATGACCAGAAAATGTAATAATTTTACTGAATTTTTTTCTTCTAGCAGCGTTTGCAGCATTCAAAATGTTTAAAGACTCTCCACTTGAAGAAACTAAAAATAAAACATCTCCTTCTTCACCATAAAATTCCACGGATTTAGACATCCAATTTTCATAACCATAGTCATTTGAAAAACAAGTGATTAAATCAGACTCATTATAGTTAGTACATTTAATTTTAGCATTTTTTGTCAAATCAACACTAAAGTGACTTGCTATTGCTGCACTTCCACCATTACCAAAAATAATGGCCTTTTTATTATTTTGATTTTGTTGAACTAAAATGTTTTTAACCATTAATAGTTTTTCAATATTTTTTTTTTGAAATTCTATTAGTTCAATAAATTTTTCTAGATAGGTTTCAAGGAATTTATTTTCAGTCATATTAAATAATAATTTTTTGAATAATTTAATTTAAAAACTTTTTAATATCATTTTTCTTAGCACTCAACAATAACGATAAACTTTTTTTCTTCATCTTATATTTAATAATATTTTCATCAATCAATTTAGATGAAATATTGCTCCAATTTCTATTATTGTAGCTGTTTAAATATAAATCTTCAGTTATGTGTATTACTTCATCTATACCATTTTCTAAAAGATAAATTGGTGAAGACGTTAAACCTATAACTATCGAAATCGAACTCTTTTTCTTTTTATCAAATTTATGAAAATTTTTTTTTATAATTTCTTGAATATTGTTCTTAAGTTCAGCTTGTTTATTAAAACTGTATGAATTTGGATGAGATTTAATTTTAAAGACTGGTAGTTTTTGATCTCTGCTGATGGTATCAATATACTTCTCGA
>Ga0255762_10001860_pt1 | contig 17674 bp, 5 predicted proteins | sample 101ome_16_FD_179962 | JGI IMG/M metagenome (GOLD analysis project Ga0255762, IMG submission 179962) | Coastal salt marsh microbial communities from the Groves Creek Marsh, Skidaway Island, Georgia - 101401AT metaG (version 2) | ecosystem: Environmental > Aquatic > Marine > Intertidal zone > Salt...
CGACGAGGACGACGAGGCGTTACGCGCGGTGAATTGGATCGCGGATTTCATGCGAGAAGTTTTAGAAAATTGCGGCGAGGGCGCCGCGTTTACGCACGGAGACGTGGTGACGGCGTTCTTAGAGTACACAGAGACGAGTGAGCGCGCGTTGCGATTATTAGCGGCGGCGACGAGGAAATCTGTCGTCGGACGCACGACGCGGCACGAATTCTTCACGTCGGACGCGGCGAAACGGTGCGTCTGGCTCGTCGCCGGCGTCGACCGACGCGCGAGGGACCGCGGGCGGGCGATGATTGATGCGAACGAACGGTCGTTTCCGGGACCGTGTGACGATGCGCAACACGTGCGAGCGATCGTTCGGGACGTTCGATGCGCGTTCGTCGAACCGTCGCGTTTGGATGGTGAACCGGCGACGCATCGGATCGAGTACGAAATCTTCGCGCGAACGCGGAGCGGGGAGGAGACGGAGACGACGAGGACGAGACGCGGGCGACGCACGCGCGGCGAGACGAGCGAGAGCGTCGACGACACGATAACGCTGGTTCTGCGCGTGCGTCGACGCCGCGCAATCGCGGATGGAAAATCGCCAATCGTGGTGAATGAGCGCGAGTTTTATGCCGACGTTCCGGGCGGTCTCTCGCTCGCCGAGACGACGCGTCGAATCGCGCGCGCAAAGTTCAAAGCTCGCGACGCGCAAGCGTTCGGTATGTCTAAGTATTGGTGTCCGTTGGAAATCGAAGAGGCGCAGTACGAGCGCAGCATCGGCGCCGTGATCGGGGCCTTTGTCGTGGAGTTGTGGATTCAAGAGCTCTCTCGCACGCGAGAGGGGTGCGAGACGTGCGCTCGACTTTCGTGCCTGGCGCAACACGTCGTCGTAAACATGGGTAAATTGAGTCCTTACGCCGGTGATCCGAATTTGAAGAATAATGAGTACGAGAATTTAGTCGAAGACGCGCAGAGCAGCGCGCTGACGCTCCTGGGATTGATGCAGGTTGATTTAGGCATTACGCGGTCGTCCGATTTGCGCCGAGACGCGATGAATTGTCTCAGCGCGTACACCAACGATCGCGTCTGCGGGTTTCAGGCGTGTCAAATCATTCGACGACGCACGGGTCCGGGGGTGTTGGCGGAGAGTTTGTCCGCCATGTCGACGTCGGTGACGTCGCAAACGGCCGCCGAGGATCAGATTGATTCGGACGTCATTCGCGACGCGAGGAGTCTGATGCACCTCTTGGGAATTTTGAGCACGACGGCGCCAGGATGCGGCGCCATCAGAGATGCTGAATTACTTCCGATGCTTATGTCGCTCGTCGAACAGACGCGCGTCGAGATGCTACCGGTCGTCATCGACGTTGTGCACACGATTGAATCGTACCTAGATTACCAGAGCAGCGCCGTCACGGGTTTTCGGGAATTACAAGGTCTCGAGATGTTGTCCAAGCGCATGCAGCTCGAGACGCGCGCTGCGCTTGAAGAGTTACGCGCGGCGGGACACATGGATGAGATCACCGAGCGGAAGCGCAAGATAGATAGTCTCTCTAGTTTAGAAGATTTCGAGACGCAAGCGACGACGACGACGACGTCCAGGAACGACGCGCCGAAGTACGTGAGGTATCACAGGCGAGTTTTGATCAAGGCACTCATGCGAACCATGGCATATACGTGTTTTTCGACGGGAGGGTTGCGCTCGCGCGTGCCCGGACTCGCCGACGGTACATTGACAGATACGTTGGCCACCGTTCTCAGATATCCACTCAAATTCGGTCCGGGGGTATCGTCCCTGGCGTCGAATTTGTTGTGCGACGTCATCCACAACGAGCCGACTTGTTACGCGACGCTGGATGAAGCCGGTATCATCGATGCGTTTCTCAAGTTTATCACGCAAACGATGTGGCCGATCGGTAACAACAAGAACATGGCCAAGGTGCTATGCGCTGTGCCGACGACGATCAACGCCATTTGCTTAAACGAGCAGGGACAGGCGAAAGTCATCAAATCGTCCGCGCTCACGTGTTTAAGAAAAGTGTTTGCCGATGCATCCTTTCCCATGAACTCGGATACGGCCAAAGTCGTGGGAACAGGAATTAATGAAGTCTTGAGACACATTCCGGCGCTACAAGATGACGGCGTTCAAGTCATTCGCGACATACTGTCGGATGTGCTAGAGGCCATCCAAGAGAAGGTGAGCGGCGCCGACACGTATCAGCACGCGTTCGTGAGCAAGGACGTCATCGATCAGATGCCATTTGCCAAGAAACTTCAAAACGTGTCGAGATTCCTAGACGGTGTTTTAGCGACGTCTCACATGTGCATACCGCTCATGAGCGCGGGGGTGGTGGAGATACTGTTGGAGATGGCCGTTTGCCCCATGCCGATTGAGTTTGCATCGTGCTCGAGCTACCAGTCCATCAGCGTGGCGTGCAAGGCGCTCATCAATCCGATCGAGGCGAACGCGTACATTGCAGATCCGAATGGACACCGTTCGATTCACGGGTGTGCCATGCTTCTCGACAAGTTTCACGAATTGTCGACCGAAATGTGCGAGCAGCTCGCTAAATTCGCGGTGCCCATTCCGGTGGATGGAAACATGGATGAATACGCCTCGTATGACATTTACTGCGACACTATCGGTGAAGAATCAAAGAGGCCACACTTGCCAAACCAGAAGGCGTTCTGTGAACAAGTTAAATCGTTGTGCACGTTAATGGCTGGGTACGAGCGTCTCTGCGACTTGTTTTCGTCCGTTGTCCAGCAGATGCCGGCAATGTGTTGCAAACTCATGAATTGGCGAGAAGACACGCAGATTTTGTTTCGATCAGCGCTTGAAGCGTTCTCACGCGCGTCGAAGTTGGAAGCGATGTTCCACAAAGTTCTCGCGAAAGTCGATTCAAAGCAACAGCCGTATTCTCCAGTGTGGTGGTTGTGCGTGCGGGCGGATCATTTCATGAGGTCGATTAGCACGCTATTCGCCTCAGTCGCAAAGGTATCGACGACCATGCGTCGGAGAAAAGATTTAGGACCATGCTCTCAAAAGTATATCAAGTGCAGCGGCGACGTTGTGTGGAAAATGGCGTGCGAAGTGAAGCGCGCGTTGTCTGAATCGACCGTGATGCTGAAATCACAGAATCAGTCCGAGACGGATTGTCATCAGAGTCACTTGCGAGCGTTCGTCGCGTTATCGTATGAAATTTTCTTTGACGATAGAAGAAACGCACCGAACGGCATCATGATCAACTACGCGGCGAGGTGCGGCTTGTTCAGTTTGCTGTACGCCCACTTTGAGGCGACGGTTGAACTGACGCAAAAACTTTTGCAATCCGGGGTGAAGCGCACGGAGAGTGAAAATGTCGCCGTCACATCAGAATGCTACAACACGGTTCGCAGTTTCGCGCGATTATTTTCAGCCATATCGGACGTCAAGTTGATCACGTCGACGAACACGTACAAACTCGCGCTCTCCATCGATCTTCCAGAGTTTGTGCAGGCGGACGACGTTCACATGCCGACATACTCACACGTCCCCGACGCCTTTACCAATGCGAGATCTGGCATGGATTGGATACACTGTTCTTTGAATGATGCGTTGAAATGTTTGTGGAGGCAAGATGTGGCGAATTTTGCGGCACTCGCGTCTCGGAAGGAGGCGGATGTGTTCTTGCAGTGCTTCTTGAATATTTTGGGAGGTACGTCGCAAGCGGCTGCGTCTGAGCCGAGAAGAAGCCCGCCCGCTCCGCGCGCTGTCCCGCGTCCTCCGTCGCGACCATTCGTTCCATCGGAAGATATGATTGCGTCCATCGTTGAGATGGGTTTCAGTCGAGGACACGCGCACCACGCAATCACCGCCGTCAACGGCCAAAGCGTCGAGCGGGCGATGGAGTATATTCTGACTCGTCCAATGGACGACGTTCCTCACGAAGCGCCACCGCCTCCGCCGACGTCCGCTGACGACGCGAACAATGCGGCGGAACCGATGAAAGTGACGAGCGCGGATGCAACGGACGCGTCGTCTGCGGCGCTGGCGGAGGTGAAACACGTGCACGCTGTTCAAGATCGATTACCCGGCGTGCGGGAGTTGGTGGACGCCATGTTCGCCTATTACCGCATCAGCGCCGAGAAGGGAGCGACATTTTTACTGAAATTGGTGGAGAATCACGAGTTGAGTACGCTGTCTCGTCGTGAGTACATCGATGAGCTCATCAATGAAGTGGTCCGCAGTCGCAAGAGGGACGTCGAAGCTGACGTCATAAACGAGTGCAAGCTCTACGCGTTCGTCGACGCGCTCTCGAGACAAGGCGATGAGGTCGTGCGCGAAGTCGTGTGGAAGCGCGCATCGATGATTGACTCACTCATCAAAGAATTTTGCCAAGCAATCGAGGGCGTGTGCAAAAACTTTTCTAAAGAGACTCCCATGCTTCTTACGACGATGACGACGTGTATCCACACCGCCGCGTGTGTGCAAAAGGTTGGTGGCGGTACGTATTCCAAGTTTGGATATCTGTCAAAGGATCAGATATTCACTGTCGCGGATACATGCATCGCGTTGTTATCTCATAGAGCGGTTCGTCTGCATCGTCACACGATTGTTGTTGAAGACGTGTCGAAATTAATGCGAGACGAGAAGAATGATAGCGACGATAGCAACGGTAGCGACGGTGGCGCCGATGCGGGATCAAAGGTGAGGCGAGACGTGGAGTTTACTTTCGCCGCCTCTTCGATTGAGGCGGCCACGCTCGATTTGCTCGCGAATCTTTCGCGTGATTCTGGTGTGGCCGATCGCATCATCGCGGCCAAGAACCCAGACGTGGGCACAAAGAATTTTACGGATACTCTTTTCACGTACTTTTGGAATTACGACCACGACAGCGTTTGTGTCATTCTCCGACACCTCGTGGATGACAAAAAATCGCTTCAGTCGGCGATGGAGCTCGAGATCGTGAAGACCATCACAAAGCCACCGCTCGGTCGGGACCTCAAAGTCACGCTGAAGACTTTCTGCACGGCGATGAAACGCACCGTTGAACGAGATTTCGAAGCCTTTCAGAAGGCGTTCGCGAATGTAGCGGAGATCAAACCTTTGGGCGATGACGGCGAACGTCGATACGTCGTACCGAAGAGCAAAATCAAAGAAATGCAAGCGTTGCCTGAGGTTAAAAATTCAAAGGGTTTGAAAGTAGTCTTAGAAACTCTCCTGGACACGGCGATCGATGGGATCAGGGGTAAGACGCCGGGGATGCTCGAGCTTCAAGCCGCGGCTTTCCGATTGCTCACCGAGCTCGTCGAGGTGCATCCAGCGAGCGTCAAGTTGATGATGAAGATTGACGGCACGAACGGCATGTTTCGTACCATCTTACGAGATCTTTTACCTCTAAGGAGAAAATCCGCGGCGAACGAGTCGGAAGATCTGACTGGAGTTTGGTGTGGGAACGAAAACGCCGCCTTCTTTTTGGCGACGGTTTGTGTGAACAACGCCAAGGCGCGATCAAGAATTATCGAGCAAATTCTCTCTTTGCTCGAGGTTAACGATGAAAAGAACGCCAATGAGGTTCCACCCAAGCACGCCTTGGTCGACTTTCTGCACGCGCTGATGGATTACGGCTTGGCGCGCGGCTATCAAAGCGGCGAGCGCATACAGAATCGGGTGATTTTCAATCTTCAGCAAGGCGTCGTGAAGACCATGTACGCTCTGAAAGTACCGAAGCGCATCATCGAACTGATTGCGGTCTTGCAGCGATCAAACGATCAAATCAACCCAGGTTTCATGCGAGTCATCCTCGCCGTTCTCGAAGCTCTCGTGACGCGCTCGGCAAAGACAAAGCGAGAAAATCGTCTCGCGCGCATCACTCACGCTGTTCGCCAGGCGACCGCCGCGGCGGAGCGCGGTGCCGGTCAACACGCCGCAAGCACCGAAGAAATGCTAGAGAACTTACTGGCTCACGCCGCTGGAGGTCAAATCCAAGTCGCTCGCATCGACGACTACGCCGGTGAAGTTCCCGCCATTATAGGCGACGGAGCCGCCTTTGAAGTAGACGACGGCATGCAAGAAGACGATTTTGAGCGCATGGACGGTGCGGATGACGTTGAAATGGGCGATGACGACGACGATTCGGACCACTTCGACGATGAAGACGGCGAGGGGGTATATCATGAAGTGATAGATGATGAATTGGAAGAAATAGAAGCCGATAGCGAGATGGAAGGAGATCACTCGGGTAGCGAAGATTTCGACGACGCGCGAGTCGATGGCGAAGTGATTGACGACGATTCCGATGACTCTGAAGACGAAGATGACTCTGAAGACGAAGACGAGGAAGAAGAGGAAGAAGAGGAAGAAGAGGAAGAAGAAGTCGACTTTTACTCGAGCGACATCGAACACGCGAGCCAGGATGGTGAACGAGAAGTCGTGCTCGGACATCCCGGGGGAGTGGACGACATGTCCGACGACGGCTTGTACGATGAAGACGCGGATGACTTCGATACCTACGGTGTTGGTTCAGAAGATGATGAAGACAACGACGAAGAGGAAGGCGACTTTGAAGAGCCACGTTCATCATCCCCGTCTGTGCACTCCAATCCGCGCTTTCGCGTCCTTCCGCGAGCGATGATGAACAACCAACAAGAAACGAGCGTGTCGACTCGAGAGCTAGAGCAATGGCTCGCCAACGATTACGCGAGCGCTATGGCTGGGGTTGATCCAAGAGTCGTTGCACAATCGATCGAACACGTCGAGATCGCAGGAGGTCGCGTAGTGGAAGTGGATGATGCGCTCGCTGATACGTCGCCCGCCTCGACGAACCATCAACGCGACCACTTCTTCCGAACCAGCGCGCGCGAAAACTCCGTGACTCAAACGAGTTCATGGCACACGTGGGGTTTGGGAGAAGATGAATCCGCGACGTTTAGTCAAGACGGCGTGAATGTGCAGCGCGTCGGATCAAACTTGAACATCACGCTCTCGACACCGTTGGACTTTAGCTCCAGGTCGCGTTCTCTTCACGATGTTCTCACTTCAATCAGCGGAGAGATGGCTCGATTGGCGGTCAGACCTACGAGGTTGGAATTTTTGGATCCACTGTCATCTGCCAAAGCAATTTTGTGGTTGGGTGACGGCACATACCAAGCGCAACCGCCGCAAGATTTCAAAGTCCGAGATCAAACGTGCTGGAGTTTGGACGGACGTCACGCACGATCGAGTTTCTGGTGTAACACAGTACACATGTCCGTCGGTGAATCTGTGGCGTTGGATGAAACTTTATTGCTCAAAACAGATGTCAACGGCGCGTCAGCGGAGGCTTTGCCCGGTTCAGCGAACAAGGGAAAGGAACCCGCCGCCGAAGAGGATGAGCGTGCCAAGGCGACTGACGAGTCTCCGGAGGAACGTACCGTGCGCCAGCGCGAGATTGCGACGCAACTCAACATCACGTTTGATCAGCTTGCATTGGTATCAGAAGACTTACGAGATGGATTCCTTGAAGCGAATAGGCTCGTCACTCGCGCTCGAGAGCAAGCCGGCGACACCGCGAGAGCCAACGCGCTCACTACGATTGAAGCAGAGTTTTTGACGGCGATGCCGCGCGACATTCAGCAAGAGTTGATTCGATCGACGACTGCGCAGGCGAATAGAATACTGAATCCGCCCGAGCGCCCGCGCCCTGATCCTGGAGATGGCGCGATGAATCGCGAGACGATTGCGAACTCACTGCGCGAATTCATGGCGCGTGTACCGGAAATTCCCGGAATGCCTCCGCAGGCCGTCCAAGGCGTTGACATAGACCGCATTGAAACGTTCTTCAGGCGTCCAACGCCGATGCGTGAAGGCACTTCAGAGGATTTCAAGCCTTTCAAAGCGAACATAGAGTTGGACGTCGCGCACGTGAACACGTTGTTGGCCGTGTACCGCAGTAATCGCATAGAGTCAAAGGATGCTGTGAACAAAATTTGTGTCAACCTGTGCGTCGTCGACACAAATCGAAACTTGATGTTGAGGAAAATTTTCGAAGAGGTGTTCGATGTCGAAGGTACGAATGCAGACAACGCGCAAGACGGTTTCTCCAACACGGTGATCCGAAGATACCTTGCCCTTCTGTCGCAGCTGCTGAGTCGCAGCAAGCACGTGCAGGCGATGTCGACAGTTCCAAAAATATCCAGAAAGTGGTTTTACAATTTACTCGAAAGCGCTGATTCCATGAAAGAAACGACGACGATGAACGCAGACGCCATCGATTCCATGATTGACGACGCGTCGGAGACCACGCATCTGTCGAGCGACGGAGTGGCGACGATTGACATGTCATTGCTCGTAATTTTGTTGCGATTACTCATATGGGAGCCGAAGCAGTACGATGTGCGAAGTGTCGAACTGTGTGCGACGTGTCTTGACAATTACTTGTCTAAGCACGCGACGTTGAAGGGCTCCTTGAAGGAGTCCACCGTGTTCGGCGAGGTGTTGCCCAAGTATCCGCACTTGGTGTCCGATATCATAAGCATTTTGGAAAAGCCGCACCTCTCTTTGCAGACGTACGAAAAAGTCCACAGTGTTCTCAAAAGGGTTTGCCAATCCTGTCCGTCGAACGTTCGAGATGAAGTCTTGGCGAGATTGCACAGAACGGCGATCGCCTGTTCCGAAACCGCTCTTCTCAACATCTCCGTCGCTTCGTTCGACGCGGGCAAGCTCGTGGACTTTACCGACGTCGAGATCAACAACAAGATCATTGGCGCGCGAAAGGAAATCAGCAGGTGCATGCCGTTACTGCTTCGTTTGACTCGATGTTTCACGTTCGTGTTGTCCTTTGTCGAAGACTCGACAGATTCCAGGGAGGTGCAGGATCAACTCGTGCGTTACGGGAATAACCTTCGCCCTTTGTGGAAAATGTTGCACACGTACGTCAAGCAAATGGAGGGGAGCGACCGGCATGAGCATAACGAGCACGCGCAAGCGGTCTTCGTGCTGACGGATGGTATCAAGGCTTACATGATGATTGGTAGCAAGATTATGCCATTCGTAGAGAGCGAGCTCGCGAGGCAGCGACGCGAGTCGGGTGCATTCCTCGCTTCACACTCTCTGCGCGCATCGACACCGGCGATCGGCATCAGACCGTCGCCATCGTCGACCGGGCTTTTGCAAAGAACTTCGAGTCACGTGCTCGAAACTTTGCACGCGCTTCAGCGAGGATCGACTCACGCGCTCGAGTCGTTATCTGAGCAAAACGTGACGACGACGCGCGGCTCCGACATTTACGCGCTGATGGCAGACATATGGGCGTTCGTCGAAGCTCACAAAGAATTGCTCAACAAGCAGTTGAAGCGTTTTCCGCAATTGCTCTCTGAGGAAATGAAGTTGTTGTTGCACAATCCGAGGTTGCTCGACTTTTCCGTCAAGCGTGCCGAGGTGCGCTCTCGAATAAAGAAACTTCGCGATCGTCAAGGACGAGAACGTCCCGAAAATCGTCAGCTTCACATCAGGAGAGCCCACGTGCTCGAGGATTCGTTCAGACATCTCAGCAACAGAAGCGTGGAGGAGATACGCGGTAAGTTGAGCATCGTGTTTGTCGGGGAAGAAGGGCTCGACGGCGGAGGATTGATCAAGGAGTGGTTCAGCATTTTGGCGAGAGAAATTTTCAAACCGGACATCGCACTCTTCGAGTTGTCTCACGATGGGTGTTACAAACCGAACGCCGATAGCAAAGTCCATCCAGATTTTGTGCGTTATTTCCGATTCGTTGGAAGGCTCGTCGGCAAGGCTCTCTTGGACGACATTCTTCTGAACGCGTATTTCACGCGTCCAATTTACAAGCATTTGCTCGGGCAGGTGCTCACGTATGAAGACATGGAAGGCGTAGATCCAGATTACTTCAAGAGTCTAAAGTGGATACTGGAAAACTCCATCGAAGGCGTCATGGAGTATACGTTTAGCGAATCGACGGAGTACTTTGGTAAGACGGAGGTACACGATTTGATTGAAAACGGGAGAAACATACCCGTCACGGATGAAAACAAAGCGGAATACGTCAACCTCGTCAGCGCTTATAGAATGACAAACGCTGTCAAGGAACAGCTGGCGGCCATGGTGCAGGGTTTCGAGGAGGTCATTCCCAAGGAAACCATCTCCATTCTGAACGCGGCGGAGCTCGAGTTGATGATAAGTGGCACACCAGACATAGACATAGAAGATTGGCGTGCCAACACCGAATACACAGGTTTTACCGTCGGTTCGAAACAGATTCAATGGTTTTGGGACGTCGTGCGCGAGTTATCCAAGGATGACTTGGCGCGATTATTGATGTTTTGCACCGGAACTTCAAAAGTTCCTCTGGAGGGATTCAGCGCCCTGCAAGGGATGCAAGGGCCTCAAAGATTCTCCATTCATAGACAGCACGCCGACGACACGAAATTGCCATCCGCACACACGTGCTTCAATCAGCTAGATTTTCACGAATATAGCTCAAAAGAAATTCTTCGCGAACGTCTACTGCTCGCCATTACGGAAGGTTGCGAAGGTTTCGGATTTGTTTAGATGAATTTATCGAATGAGTCCATTGTAAATGTACATTTCTACAACACATTACTTTAGAGGGTCGAATGAGAGAGCTTTCCCTTTCGTCGGCGTCGGAATGACGCCCAGCTTTTCCGGCTTCACGCCGAGCGCGCGAGCGACATTCTTGGTCTGCTGACGAATAAATTGATTTCCCTTTCTGCTCGCGTCCATCTGTAACGGGCTAAACGGCATGTTCGTAGGCGCGTCGTCTCGTTTCGTCGGTGAAATCGTCGAAGCTGTCGCAGAACTTCCGTTTTCACCGTTTTGCGTGTGACGTTTTGTCGGAGAGATGACGTCGACAAAGTCGCTGCACGTCCCGTCCGAGTGTACGCGAAGCGTGCGTGAGTGGTGCTTGGGCAAGGAGACTTCGTCACCTAAACTCAAAATTCCATCCGCGTACTTTTTCAGAACACCATACGCGGCGGCTCGGTCTTTGGGATCCATGGAGCACGTCGCATCGTCGAGAATGCACAACTCGGCGCGGTTGACGACGGCGCGACAGACGGCGAATCGCTGTTGCTCGCTCTGACTCAAATTTTCATCCCACGCGGCGATGACATCCAAGTATTCCATGAATCTCTCCAAACCGAGCGCTAACATCACTTCTCGGAGCAAAGCCACCGTTTCCGCGCCTATTTCGGCGGAAGAGGTGGGATACAAACACACGTCGAGCAACGTCCCTCTAGGCAAGTATGGCTTTCTCGACAGCACGCACACCCGAGCGCGATTGATGATCCGAGCGCTGCCCGATCCTTGCGTCCATAATCCGACGAGTGTCTTCACGAGCAGAGTCTTCCCACATCCCGACGGACCGACAATGGCGACGGAATCGCCGCGGCAGAGGACAAAATGGAGCCCGCGAATGACGTCACGACCATCGTGCCCTCGCACGGTGAGGGCCTCAACCTCCACGAGCGACATGTCGTCTTCGGGTGTCTCCGCATGTACGCTCGAACCGGTCGACGCACCGTTCTTGTCGACTCCCATCGACGCTCGAGCGGAAGACGCGTTGAGCGCGTCGTACAAGTTGGACACGTTTGTGGCGTGCGTCTCCGCCGTTCTCAACGTCGACATGTTTTGCACGAGTACGGCCAACGCGGCCCGAATGCCGTTGAATGACGTCATGGCCACCTGCACGTCCCACGCGTCTACGCTCATCCCTCGAGCGAGACGAGGAATGATGGACAAGACGGGTAAGAGATTCGCCACCGATTCGTACACGTCTGACGGGAAACTCGTCCTCGCGTTTAAAACTTCTCGTCTGTACACAAATTCTTGTCCCGCCTCCAACGTCGCCATCGCCTCTTCCGCCTCGACCGTGCTCCCGTTTGCGAGCGCGATCGCTTCGCCATTCGCGCGCGCGTGCTTGAGAAGCTCGCGTAACCTCTCGGTGGCTGTTTCTGCTCGATGCGCCTCTTTTTTCGCCTCGTAACCGTCAAACGACCGCGCCGTCTGCATCGCCTGTCCCACGATGGCGCACCCGATCAACACCGGCGCGCTCCAAAAGTTACTCGAAAACAAGCTCTGCGAGTGATACAACAGCGCGACGCACGACTCGATGCCATTCGCCGCCGCGTCCAAAGCCGTTCTCGCGAACGCCGGCGCCCCCACTGCCGCCGTCCCCGCGGCGTCCGTCGCCGCGCCCCGCGTCTCCATCGTCCCATCGCTCACCAGCGCGTCGTCCGACAACATCTTTTGCACCGCATCATTTCCGAACCTCGTCGCCATCTCTCGTCGCAGTAACGCCCTGTACGTGCGTCTCGACAGTCGCAACGGTTCGGCGACGACGGCAAATGTGGCAAAGGCCCAAAAGATCGACGAAAACGTTCCCTTTGCGTCCCCTCTCGCGATGCATGACCACGCCCGCGCGCTCGATCGCCACGCTCGAAAACTCGCCATGTGTTGCGCGTACTGCAACACCGCCAGCGCGAGCAATCTCGACGCGAGTTCGGCGCGATCGTGCGACTCGGGAGGAAACGATGCGTCGAGGAGTCGACGCGCGCGAGGGCACAGCGCGTCTCGCGCGACGCTCACGGCGTCCAGCGCCGCGTGACCGGCGTCCGACGTGTGTTTCATAGCCACCCGCGCCGCGTCCATGGTCGTCCGAACGCGCGCGCGAGTGACGATTCGAATGGTGTGGATTAATCAACATCAAATCTTTGTTTCAAACAATAGTCGCCGCGACAAAGAGAACGAAGATTCGTGTCTTTTTACATCAATTACTACCTAGTCACGGCGTGTACGTGTCATTCAAAGGAGGAGAACAGACTAATTAATGACGCGCTTCTCACTCGTCGTCGTCGCCGCCGGCGTTGACGCCCGTGCCCGTACCCGCGGCGTCGTCGTTCTTCTTGGACAACCCAGAGACGATATCGTCGATGCGCAAGAGCATGGTGGCGCTCTCCACCGCCGTCTTGATGGATTGCACCTTGACGGCGTACGGATCCCAAACGCCGAGCGCCTTCATGTCTACGATGGTACCCTTCTCGCCGTCGATGCCAAACGTGCGCGCGTCTTCGCCCTCGGCGTGCTTGGCGCGAAGCTTGGTGAGGGTACGAATGACGTTGGCGCCGCAATTCTGCGCCAACGTGCGCGGAATGACTTCAAGCGCCGATCCGATGGCGCGGAACGGCCACTGTTCCACGCCTTCAATCTTGGACGATTCCTCCGTGATGGCTCTTGACACCGCCATCTCCACCGCGCCGCCTCCCGGGAGTAAACGCGGATCTTGCACGACGTTTCTCGCCACCCCCATGGCGTCGAGCAGATTGCGTTCGATTTCGTTCAAAATATCCTTGCTCGCGCCTCGAAGGACGATGGTGCACGCCTTGGGTTCGTCGCAATCGACGATGAATGTGAAGTACTCGTCGCCAATCTTTTCCACGTTGAACAAACCGGCGCCGGTGCCGATGTCGGATTCGCGAATCTCCTCCACTCTGGACACGATGGTCGCCCCCGCGGCGCGCGCGATGCGATTGTTGTCCGTCTTGCGCACGCGGCGCAACGCGGTGATGCCAGCCTTGGCGAGGTAATGACACGCGAGATCGCTGCACCCCTTCTCCGTGACGACGACGTCGGGCTTGAACGCCGCAATCTTCTCGCACGTCTCCTTGATCCAATCCTCCTCAATCTTCAACAGCGTCGCCCAATCCTCCTCCTTCGTGATCTCTACGTTGGTTTGGTTTTCACCCTTCTTGTACTCGAGCGGGCAATCCAACAGTAAGATTCGCGGTCTCTCGATGCGTCGCTTCATGCGACTCGGCGCGACGACATCCTTATTCATCATCACCCCTCGCAACACGGCGCAATCGTCGATGGACCCGCCCGCAATCTTCTCCACCTTGGCGTACTTTTTAATGTCGATATCGTTCGTGCCGTCTTCGTTTTTCCTCGCCACGCACATCACGGCGTCGAGCGCCAAATTGGGAATCAATTCCCCCATGCGCGCGGTAAACTTGGTTCCGATGGAACTCTTGACAATTTTCAACATTTCAGAGCGATCGGCGACGTCGATGGGAAAACTAATGGCGTCGATCACCTTGAGCGCCGCGTCCAACGCCTTCATGTACGCGCGCACGATCACCGTCGGGTGAATATCCTTCTCCAAAAACGGTTGCGAGAGGTGTAAAATCTCCCCAGCGAGAATGATGACGGATGTCGTCCCGTCCCCCGTCTCTTCGTCCTGCGTCCTCGACAACTCAATCATGCTCTTCGCCGCCGGGTGCGTGACGTCAATCTCTCTCAAGATTGCGTTTCCATCGTTCGTTAACACGATACCTACGACGAACGCGGGGCAACGAGGGACGATACCAAGGTCAATCACTCGTCAATCACTCGTCATCCGTCGCTCGCCCTTTGACCGCGCGCGTCCCGCGCTCGCGGGAGATGAATGGATGGATGGATGGATGCGCTGCGAGACCCCCGTCGCCGACCGACACGCGTCTACGGACGAGAACGTCAAACCGCGTCGTCATCGCGTCGTCTCACTACGTACCTCCGGATGCGTCCAGAATCATCTTCAACATCGATCTCGGTCCTAAAGTCGTCCGCACGACGTCGCTCACCGCCTTGGCCGCCGCGATGTTATTCGCGCGCGCGATCGACCCGGTCTCGCGCGTGGCGTTTTGATTCACCACCATCATCGGGGCCTGCATGACGACGTCGAGATGTGTCGCGGTAGAAGTCGAACGGGCTCTCTCCGTGCGTCGTCGTGTGATGGGTGCGATCTGCACGAATGACGGCGAGTTGACTTTTTCCGAGAGCGAGCGAGCGACGGCGAGAGACGAGACGATGGATGCCGCGGCGACGAACGATGTGGACGCGTGGAAAACAAATTAATAAACCGTGCGCGCGTTGAAGACGCGCACGTGTTCCTTACACTCGAGACTCCCGGTCGACGACGACGGTGGCGATCTCGCGAAGGGCGACGAGGAGCGCGCGCGCGCGAGGATTGGAGAGCTTTTTCTCGCGCGACTTGGCTCGAATCTTTGACGAGACAAAGGCGCGCGTGTCCGCCAACACGCGCGGATCCGTCTCGCCGAATGCGAATATTTTCATCTCTTCGTCCACGAGAGCGTTAAAGGCGGCGATTTTCTCGGCGCGTTCGCGGGATTCAGTCTCGGCGGAGGCGAGCGCGCGCTTGACGTCTTGACGGGTAAAACTCCACGCGACGTCGTCGAGCGCCAACGCTTGAAACACCTCCTCTCGCGCGTTCGCGGCGTCGTCGTCGGCGTCAGAATCGATCCCGTTCGTGACGTTGAGTAATCTATCGCGCCAACTCAGCGCCAACGTCTCCACGCGTGGATCAATCGTTCCGCCGACGCCGGTTTCAATCTCTCGCATTTGCGTCTCGAGCGTCTCTCGCTCGTCGTCGCGTAAACTTCTCAATCGTTTCGCGAGCGCCCCTTCGTGTCGTTTCATCGCCACGTGTTTGCCCTTGACGGATAAACCCTCCAAAATCAGCGCGCGCACGTCCTCCGGCACGCGCAGACGTTCAATCTGCGACCGAGGGAGACGCAAGAGCGTCTTCGCCGCGTCTTTTTTTTCTTTCGCTGCAAAGGACGCGTCATTCACCAATCAGTCTCCATTCGATTCGAGCGCGCGTTATGCGACGCAGAGACGAACCGTACCTCGACGTTTGAGTTCAGATTTATTCGTCCGTCCCATGTGTACGAGCGGATCGTCGTCGTACGCGTCGTCGTCGTCGCCACCGCGCGCTAATTCCGCCGCGCGTTCTCGACCGAGGTCGGCGGCGGCGCGCGCGTCGCGAGGGAATCGCGCGCGCGAGAGGGCGGCGGCGCCACCGGTGTGGAAGGCGACGGCGGCGATGCGCGCTCTGGCGCTCGTCGAGGGCGCGGAACACGCGCATCCGAGGACGCGGGTGAACAGGGACATGGGTGGCGTCGCGATGTGAGGCGTCGACGGCGAGAGAGAAGAGAGAGAAGAGAGGAGAGGAGAGGAAAGGAAAGGAATGAAACCACGCGTCGTTTCTTCGTCTGCGATGGGCGACACGGCTACGGCTAGGGCTAATATATCGTTCGTTCGTGACGACGACGGTGGATGACGGTCGTCGAGCGAGGACGGCGGCGCGACGCGTCAATCCTCGAGAGTGAGCGACGCGTACAAGTCGCAAAAGGCGTCCGCCTCGTCGAGAGGCGCGCCGGCGCCGACCAAGAGATCGAGGGTAAAGTCTCGGTCGTACTCGGAGGCGGCGAAAAAGACGTCGGCGACCGCTTTGGCGACATCGACGTCGGGGAAGAAGAGCTCGCCGAGACGTTCGTGAACCCATCGCGATTTGGTGGGCACGGAGTCGTCGGCTCGGCGCGTCGACGACGGGGCGTCAGCCTCGCGCGACGCGTCAGCGGCGTCCATCTCCGCGCGACTCGCGGCGACGACGAGGGCTAATATTTCGTCTTCGGTCATTCCGGCGTAGAGGTCGCCGCACTCGATGTGCATCATCCGACGCGACGCCGGCGACGCTTCGTAATCGAGTTTGGACAGACGAATCGCCTCGGCGAGTTCCTCCGCCTCCCTCGCCTCGACCGCGTCCGCGGTCGCGCTCGGCGTCGGCCAGAGCGCGGGAGAATCATCGATGCGAGATGAGTCTCCGCGTACGCGCGCGCGTCTCGAGCCCGCCGTTCGTGACGGCGCGACGGCGACGCTTCGATTCGGCGGCGAAGGAGCGCGCTCGACGCCCCCGAATGAAAATTTCCCGCTCGAGTCCTTGGTGAAGCCGACGTCGAATCCCGCGCGTCGCCACGCGGGCGCGTCGTCCGCGTCGTCCGATGACGCGTCCTCGGAATCGTCTCGCTCGGCGTCGAAGCGCGTCCAAGCCTTGCGCGCGCTCGCGTACGAACCGCCGGTTGGCCGCGACGCCTTGGCGAGACGCGCTGGTCCTCGAGACGCCCGCGAGGTGGCGACGCGCGACGACGACGGACGAGACGTGGTAGAGCTGGATGCGACGCTCGCGGTGTTGGCGCGCGTGTGCGCGGATATAGCCGGCGCGAATCCCGCCTCGTCGCGCAAGTAGTCGGCGAACGGATCCGTCGCCGCGCCGAGACGCGGCGCGGTCGTTGACGTCGACGACCCATTCGTCTGCGTCGAGCTCTGTGCCTTGGCCGCCTTTTTCGCCAACGCCGCCTCGCGTTGTCTCTCGAGACGAGACTGCCTGAAAGCGCTCGGTTCGGCGATCATACCGAGCGCTCGAAGCGCGCTCTCCGCCGAGACGACGGGACGCGAATCGGCGTCGCGCGCGGCGTCGCGTCTCTCCGCGGATTCGTCGCCACCACAACCTTCAAACATCGCCCCCGCGATTTCAGCCTCGTGTTCGCGCTTTCGTCTCGCGAACATGTCCACTAATTCGTACGCGTGGCCGTCCCAATACGGCCACGTTTGCATCAACGACTTGTAACCGTCGAACGAAGACGCGCTCGTCTTGGGTTCGCCCGCCACCACCACCGTCACATCGCCCCTCGACGCCGTCGCGGCTCGTCGCGTCGCATCGTGTCTCGGTTTTGTCCTCGGCGTTTCCCGACGCGTCTGCGCTCCGAGTGAGTCTATCGCTTTCGACGCGTCGGCTTTTTCTTTGCGCTTCGCCGCCGACGTCCCCTCTCCGGTGACTCCGCGCAGCGCCTTCGCGGCCGA
>Ga0255762_10001861_pt1 | contig 17670 bp, 20 predicted proteins | sample 101ome_16_FD_179962 | JGI IMG/M metagenome (GOLD analysis project Ga0255762, IMG submission 179962) | Coastal salt marsh microbial communities from the Groves Creek Marsh, Skidaway Island, Georgia - 101401AT metaG (version 2) | ecosystem: Environmental > Aquatic > Marine > Intertidal zone >...
ACAGTAATAAAGGTTGCAGAAGAAATTGTTCGAAAACAGGAAAACTTTTTTCGAGAGGGTGTAATTGCTCTAAAGCCTATGACCCTGAAAGACATAGCGCAAGAATTAGAAGTTCATGAAAGCACGATCAGTCGAACTATTAACGGTAAGTATATTGATACACCGATGGGTATAAAGGAATTCAAATCGTTTTTTTCCGTTGCTCTTCAAAATCAAGATGGCACTGCTTCATCTGCTGAATCAGTTCGACATAGGATCAGAGAACTAATCGAAGCCGAAAACAGAACAAATACGCTATCAGATGAAAGTATTGCCAAATTGTTAAGCGTCGAAGGGATCTCAATCGCCCGTCGCACCGTAGCTAAATATCGTGAATCAATGTTCATCCCAACGTCTGCGCAAAGAAAACGACAATCACCGTCTTTATCTTATAAACAGTAGATTGCTCTTGATATCTTGACTCTTTGCCAAGTCAGGACAATAACGCGGTCCTTGAACTTTATGTGGGACTTTTGTGTAAAGGTAAGCTGAAAAACTGGCATTGGATACCTTAGACCCGGCAAACAGTTACGATCATGTTTCCTATGATGACTAAAGATTCAAATCAAAAAAGGCACGTAGAAATGAAGGACGTTCTTAATTAATGGACGAACTTTTTTTAGATGCGACTATCGTTCCTGCCATTGAAGCAAATGGCAAACGCAGAGCGCTACAGGAATTATCCGAGAAGTTATCAGCTGATAACGGCTTAGATCCACAGGTAGTGATGGATCTGCTTCTCGCACGAGAGCAACTTGGGGCAACTGGTGTTGGTGGCGGAGTTGCTATGCCTCATGGCAGAGTCGCAGGCCTAAATAAACTGGCTGTAGCTTTTGGCCGCCTTAAATCCCCAGTAGAGTATGAGAGCCCTGATGGACAACCAGTAGACTTAATATTGATGCTTCTGGCTCCAGAAGACGCCGGGTCCGCTTGCCTCAAGGCGTTATCCATGGCCTCAAGGCTATTAAGAAATAATGACATAAGGGAACAGTTGAGAACTGCAGAGGATGCGGGCAGCATCCGAAAAATTTTGGCAAAGAAGCAACAGGCATTCGCTGCTTAGCAGGATATAGCACCCATCTTATTTCTTGTATGGGTTTATCAGCCCACTGACCAGACGAGATAGGGTATCTCTAAGCTCGCGCTCATCAACTCCCATAAGAACTGCATCCTCTAATGCTTCCTGCGCCAGCTCAGCAAGCTCGGCAATATTTTCCTCTAAAACCTTCAACTTTTCAGTACAAGCGACTTTCTCTCCATCAGGCCCAAGCCAATCCTGAGGCAGTGCTTTTTTCCAATTTTCTGTACCTACCACTTTTGATCTAACCTCGTAGAGTTAGGCAACGACACCTTATATATAACCAATGCAAGGTAAAAAGGACCAGTCAAAATGCGCGTCGCTACCACAGTGCCCCAAGATGACCTCAGAAAGGTAAAAACAGCTGCCCAGTCAACAGAAGCTGACGGATATAACATCATAACAACTATGGAAAATAAACACGATCCGTATCTTCCTCTGGCTATAGCCGCGGTAGAGACGGAAACTATAGAGTTAGCCACGGCAATTGCTATTTCATTTTCCCGCTCACCAATGGCAACTGCCAACTTAAGTTGGGATTTGAACGAAGCGAGCCGAGGTCGATTTATATTAGGATTGGGCACCCAGGTTAAAGCTCACAATGAGAGACGATTTTCAGTCCCATGGAGCCCGCCAGCTCCTCGAATGAAGGAGTATATTCAAGCTCTGAAGGCCATTTGGCGTTGTTGGCGGTTTGGTGATGATCTTAAATTTGAGGGGCAGCATTACCAGTTCACATTAATGCCACCATACTTCAATCCAGAAAGTCTTGGTCTTAGACTACCACCTGTAACACTCGCGGCAGTTGGGCCTGCTATGCTTCGCGTTGCTGGGGAGGTAGCTGACGGTGCCCGCCTGCATCCTTTTTGCACTCCAAAATATTTATCAGAGACCGTTTTACCCGAGCTCAAAAAAGGGATGGAAAGAGGAGGACGTTCGCGAGAAACATTTGAGATCACCGGTGGTGGTTTCGTTGCCACTGGCCCAAACGACGCAAAGGTTCATGAAATCCGAGAATGGATCCGGTATCGGGTAGGATTTTATGGTTCAACGCCCGCTTACTATCCAGTGTTAGAAGCTCATGACTTGAAAGACCTAGGCTTGAAGTTAAACCGTATGACCAAAGATGGAGAATGGGACAAATTACAGGAAGTTATTTCGGATGATGTTTTGGAGCTGTTTGCGATATCCGGTCGCCATGATGAGATTAAAAGCGTTATAGAAAAACGTTTAGGGTCGATGACAGACACAGTCTATGCGAGTGCAAATTCAGCATTACCCTCTGATTTGCCTCCCGAACTCATACAGGACCTAAACAAAATAGATACGCCATTCAAAGGGTTTTCTTCCTAGTACAGGAACAGAGCCATTAGACCGAGGTTTTATCAAAAATGATTGAGGATTAGACCCTGATCTTGCCCGCCAAGGCCGCGTCAATCGCTTTTTGACCAAAATGCAGACCACATTCATAGGTACCAAAAATAAATCCAGTATTTGCTCCAGAGTGCAGTCCTGCTTGGATGCCTTCGCCGATCTCAAAATCTTCTTCAAAGACCTGACGGATAAGATCATAGTTTTTCTGGAAGTACCGCTCGGCTTTTTCGGTCTGTGGCACTTCATTAATCAACATCATGCATTGGAACACACAGGTATCAATTCCTGTTGGAATGATCGTGTGGATATAGATGTGGTCTGTCATTACCTGCACAAAGTTAGCAGGGAATATATAATTCTGCGTCATGAAATTTGATCGATAATCCCATGTGTCGGGATGCTGATCGCGCAGTTCTAAAACCTTGGGCAATGGAACAGCGTGGCGCACATGCGGATCAAAATTTATCTGAACGCTTTGGTTGTCCAAATACCCGGCGCAAGCCGTATCACGGTGGGCATAGCAAAAATGATAACTTTCTTGGAACGCCTCTAGTAAGAAACGCCAGCTCATTTTCTTTTCCAGAGTCCATTTGCGGTACACATGCTGATTGCTCATATCCAAGCCAGTCATCTGTTCCGCCATAGGCTGCAACCATGTATCGATGTCGATAGTGTGATCTTGGACAGATGGCACCACCCAAATCAAACCAAAGCGATTAAATACAGGCAATTCGACCAAGCCTCGTTTTGATTTATCTACTCCATCAAATCCGAACGCCTGCGGAATACCGCGTAATTTACCGTCCAAACTATAGGTCCACGCATGATAAGGGCATGAAATCGTGCGTGCCTTACCGCAGGGTTCTTTGGTCAGTTTTGCGCCGCGGTGACGACAGACATTCAAAAATGCCCGCACGTTGCCGTCTTGCGCGTGAGTCACAAGGATTGGCACCCCAAAGTGGTCATGAGTGATGAAATCTCCTGGCTCAGCCAAATCAGACACGTGGCCAATTATTATGGGGAAATTACGAAAGAGAGTGTTAACCTCGGCTTCATATTGTTTGGGGTCTGTGTATTTAGCTATCGGGTTGTCCATGACCTCAGGCACCATATGGGTGGTACGCGCCTCTGCGATCCGCAGAGTTTCCTCAATTAAATAGCGTTCTTCAGCGGAAATGCTCATATCACGCCCAGTCATAGTCCCTTACAAGCTGCTCTACCACTTGAGCGATGGTTTCACGATGCACTACGCTTCCCACGCCCTGCCCCGCGCTCCAAACGGTCTTCCATGCCTTAGAACCTTCATGCATGTCTTGAGAAAAATCAATCTTAGCCGTGCTGGTCATGTCCTCCGGGCTGAAGCCCGCAGCTTCTACGCTAGCGCGCATCCAATTGCCTAAAGCGCCTGTGATCGCTCGTGACGCAATCAAATCTTGCATGCTGCTGTCCCAGACCATCTGACGATAGGCATCATTGATTAAGGTTTCCTCACAGGCCAAGAACCGTGTTCCAAGATAGGCAAAATCTGCGCCTAAAATCTCAGTCGCTTTTATGGCACGGCCAGTGGAAATACCTCCACCAACGATCAATGGGCCATCAAAAAACGAACGCACTTCGTCAATAAAGGGCATCATGGCGTATTCCCCCGTATGACCACCAGCCCCTGCACAGACAAGAACTAAGCCATCGGCCCCTTTGTCTAAAGCCTTACGCGCAAAGCTGGGGGAATTGACATCAGCAAAGACCAAACCGCCGTAGCCATGCACCACACCTGTTACCCGATGCGGCCCGCCCAAGGCAGTAATGACTAATTCAGGCTGATATTGTTCGACTAAGGCTAACTCATTATCAAAACGGCCATAGCTGGTGTGCGTGATCATGTTGATCGCCCAAGGCACGTCTTGATCCGTAACCATTTCAGACATCTGGTCTAGCCAAACTCGAAGCTCATCGCTTGTGCGGGCGTTAGTTGTAGGAAAGCAGCCCATCACCCCTGATTTACAGGCCCTGATTACCATCTGTGGTCCAGTGACTAAAAACATTGGAGCGCAAATCGCTGGAATCCGCATCCGCGACTTAATCAAGGAAATGGAGGAATTTGTCATCGTGTTATCTCCTGCTCCCAAAGTGGGTGCGGATCGCTGCTACTGTTTTGCTATGTCTCGGCTCAGAAGTCACAGAATTTATCATGCTGAACACTGAAAAACTTACGGAATGGAAAAGTGTCGCTAAGCTACAAGTTACAATTGGAACATGCATTATGACACGCACAACATAGCCATCTGCGCGTTAGTCAAAAAACATGTAATCGTTGAGGGTATTTCCATTTCTAAATCAGCTGAATTTTCCAAGGCTAACCGCAACTTCACTTTATCCAAGGACAAAAATCTGAATTCAAAAGATCTTTAACCTCATCTATGTCTCGCAGCCGATCGGCATACGCAATACGCCAAGCATTTGGCATCTTTCCAACCGTCTCCTTTAGAGTAGTTTCTCGCGACCAACGTATATCATCAAAACACCTGAGTGACGGTGGCCGCTTACAGCCAACAAGCCAAAACCCGCCATCCTCAACCGGCCCAAACACAAATTCTGAGCGCCTACAAGCAATGAGCGCACGCCTCAAAGATCCAGGGTCTAAACCTACAATATCAGCTCCAATCAAAACACGAGGGCCAGGCGGCGCTCGTCTTAAGGCAGCTGCCATTCTTCGACCAAGGTCTTTTCCTCTTTGATCTAGACGCGGAAGTCGATTCACACCATTCGACGAGAATAATGAACCTGGTTTGGAGCAGGCCGATACCGGATCTAGCACTAACAAAGTCTTCCAACCCAGTTGCAGTGATACGGTTCTGAGAGTTTTACGAAGAATAATCTTGTAAATTTGATTTGTTCTGACAGCACCAATACTCGCTGCCAATCTTTGTTTTCCATGCCCAAGTCTTGGTACTCGGGCAAATAATATAACGGTGCCAAGAGCTGATTTAGTCATAAATCCGTACTATCCATCGGGGAGGAATACCCAAGAAATAGAGTGATAAGCATAAGAAGTTACGGACCGAGCGGGTTATCCATCCTCTCTGACGGTATCGCGTAGCTGAGGTTACCACATGTCCATTCATTGCCCTCAAACGAGATCGACCAATCCGCCTCACAAAATCGACATCTTCCATCAAGGGTAGTGCGCGATATCCCCCCAATTCATTGTAAAAATCACGATGGATCAACAAACCTTGGTCGCCATATGGCAGTCCAAAAAATCTGGAGCGCCAGTTTGCAAGACGACTTATAAGACTTGATATAGCTAAATCATCATCAAAACTTAATTTGAAATACCAAGCACAATCGCCTTTTGGTCCCCCACGAATGTGCGCAATTAGAGCCCGCCGAGCCGCTTCAGTGAGGGTGGTATCAGCATGGAGAAAAAGTATCCAATCTGCAGTGACATAAGTAGCTCCAGTAGCGCACTGTAAACCTCGTCCCTTAGTTGTTGAAATAACCTTCGCCCCTGCCTGTTCTGCTAATAGGCGGGAATTATCACTTGAACCGCCGTCCACAATTATTAGTTCATCTGCTAGCATTTTCACGGAAGTGAGCATTTCGTTAAATCGAAAACCACCATTTAATACTGGCGTCACTATAGCCAGAGACATCCCCCACAACCCTCTTCTGAATTTTTAATAAAAATACTAATCTTTTTAGACATGACTGATACACCCCTTCATTTTAAACAAGCTGTAGAAACAGCATTAAAAGATTATGATTTAGATCTTCATGAGCTCACGTCAGTTCAGGGAAACGGCGTTTCACACTCACATTTTCAGCTTGGTTCATCCAAATGGTTACTCAGAGTACCGCGTTTGAGCCAAATGAACCTAACCCCTGAAGCACAGCTAATGTTACAAAAGGCTGGTTTTGACCGCGCTAAAGCTTCCGGTGCAACGCCAGACCTACTCACCATCATTCCAATTAGCCAAGAATTGCCCCGAGGCGCATTGGTTGTTGAACGAATTGCGGGAAGAATTCCTAATAACCCCTCCGAACTTCCCTGTTTAGCCCGCAGCTTAGCTGCGATCCATTCTCTTCCCTTACCGCTGTCAGAAGCCCGCGCTCCAATTGAAACGCATCAAAACCCCCTTGCTTCAATCGTCCAGCAGGCCGAGACAACGTTAAAGTTGTACCTGCCTCAAACAAAAATTGGCCCCAAAGCAAAGGACGAAATAATTTCTAGGCTAAATGATGTTCTCAGTATGGTTCAATATCACTCAGAGATTGCGCCAGAAGCACTATGTGTTAGCGATACCCATCCTGGTAATTTTATTATTCGCCCTTCTGGGGATGCGTGCTTTATCGATCTTGAAAAACCTGTTTATGGCTGCCCCGCGTTAGATCTAGCTCATACGGTAATTAAAGTTGCTGCCGGATGGGATCCCGATGCTTCTATGTCTCCCAATTTGCGTGAAAGAGACTCTTTTACCCAAGCTTGGCTCGAAAGCGTTCCAGAGAAAATGGCAGATACTAACGCACAACGCATAAAGCCATTTCGTCAAGCTGTTTGGCTAAGAACAATTGGTTTTTTTATGCGATGGAAGAAGGAGTCTTCCATGAAAGGTGCTTGGTCCGCTAGCCGCCTTGGAACCCGTGCTGCAGAACATTTTCTGAAACACGTAGACAATTCACTGCAAGATGATGCGATTTTAGAAGCATCAGAAGCATGGTTATCCTAGCTCAAAGATATAAATAAGCTCTCACACAACATATAATACCAGACCTCATTAACCTCTGTTAATTGTCACTTTTTCAAGATTTTTTAATGTAGGACAATATTAATTCGAACTGCTTTTTCCGCATATATCTTTGTGCTGAAGTTAAAATGCTTGTGAGCATATTAAAACATGATGTGGAATTTTATGCGCTGCACGTTTGATTATAATTTGCTAACAGGTAACTATGTTTCTTCATTTGACAGAGGAGATGATAATGGCAATTGCCGGCAAAAATGCTCCCAGTTTCAGTGTTCTAAATCAGGACGGGGTGACAGTGTCGCTCGCGGACCTGGTGGGAAAAAGAATTCTGATCTGGTTTTACCCAAAAGCAGACACACGAGGTTGAACTATTGAAGGCAACGGGTTCCGTGATCGAATCCAAGATTTTCAATCAAAGAACGTGGTAATTCTTGGGGTTAGTTTTGATACTCCTGAAGATCAAAAGGCATTCAAAGATAAATTTGATTTCCCATACGATCTACTTGCAGATACCGATAAAAAAATGTCGATCGCATACGGCGCTGCTGACCCCTCATCTGAAAAACCGAAGCGTATCTCGGTTTTAATAGATGCGAATGGTTTGGTCGAAAAAATCTTCGACCCAGTGGTACCAGCCGAACACCCTGACGAGGTATTGGCAGCTTTATAAGAACAGTATTGCGGCTAGCCACAAACACCCTCTTTTGCTTTCTGCAGAAGAGGGTGTTATCCGATTTTTGTCGATACTAATTGCAATAAAAAAACTTTTTATGGCTTAACATGATCTCTGTGCATTTCATTAATAGGATGTGTATGACTAAAAATTACTGTTGAACCAACTTCTAAGCATATTCTTTTAATTACTTTCTTCCTCTATCTTTGCAGCATCAAAATCGAACCAACGCTAATGACCAATTTAGATTTTCCACTCTTAAGAACGGAGCATACGCATGCCTTTTGAATTGACGGGTAAAACAGCTGTTGTAACAGCTGCAGGCCAGGGTATAGGCCGGGCTATTGCGGAAGCTTACCGAAGCGCAGGAGCTCGCGTAATTGCTAGCGATATTGATGCTACAAAACTAGACGATGTTTCTGGGATGGAGATATTTCGATGCGATGTTACCGATTTTAATAGTGTCGCTGCATTAGCTGATTTTTCTGGTCCAATTGACATATTGGCAAATGTAGCAGGTTACGTACATCACGGAGATATACTCGCTGCAACCGAAGACGACTGGGATTTTGGGTTTGATCTCAATGTGAAATCGATGTTTAGAACAATCCGCGCTTTTTTACCTGGAATGCTAAAATCGGGTGGGGGATCAATAGTTAATATGGCCTCTGTCGCTTCGAACCTAGCCGGTGTACCGAACCGACTTGTATACGGGGCGAGCAAGGCCGCCGTCATAGGATTAACCAAGCAAGTTGCTCGGGATTTTATTGCCCAAGGCATACGTTGTAATGCCATCGCGCCAGGTACTGTCCAATCTCCATCTTTGGATGACCGGATCAATGCTTTTGATGACCCCACTCAGGCAAGAAAAGACTTTATTGCTCGCCAGCCCCTTGGGCGATTAGGCACCCCTGCCGAAATTGCAGCAGCTGCACTGTATTTGGCCTCAGATGAAGCTGCTTACACAACTGGAACGGTTATCGTCGCTGACGGTGGCCTCACAATTTAGGAAAAAAAATGAACGAAATTGATCTTCGGAATCGCCACGCGGTCATAACTGGTGGAGCTCAAGGCTTTGGCTTGGCTATTGCTGACAGAATGTTGGCATCAGGCGCAAAGGTTTCTATGTGGGATATAGATGCAGCCGAAGTTGAGGCTGCTGCAAAAACCCGAGATGGCACGTTAGGGATTCAATGTGACGTAACTGATCCTAGCGCTATTGAAATCGCTTTGGCAAAGTCTAGGGATGCGCATGGACCTGTTGATATTTTAATCAATAATGCAGGTATCGCGGGCCCCTCTCTAGCAGTTAAAGACTATCCTATCTCTGAGTGGAAGAAGGTAATTGAACTCGACCTAAATGCCGTCTTTTATTGCTCGAAGGCAGTAGTACAAGAAATGATTGATCGAAATTATGGACGGATTGTAAGCATCGCATCCATAGCCGGCAAGGAGGGCAATCCAAATGCATCGCCCTATTCAGCAGCAAAAGCCGGTGTAATTGCCTTTACAAAATCTCTGGGTAAGGAACTTGCTGCCCATAACATAGCAGTGAATTGCATTACTCCTGCCGCCGCAAAAACGCGTATTTTTGACCAAATTAGCCAAGAGCACATCGATTACATGCTCTCTAAGATTCCTCGCAATCGTTTTGTTACGGTGGAAGAAGTTGCAAGCATGGCCTGTTGGCTAGCAAGCGCTGAGATGAGCTTTACTACAGGCGGTGTGTTCGACATTTCCGGCGGACGTGCAACGTACTGATGCCAGCCTAAAAACTGCTCTGGGTATGAACTACCCACCATTGAAGTGCTCATAAATGCGCTGAGCTAGAGCCGCGGAAATTCCTGGCGTTGACTGGAGATCGTCAAAACCAGCTCTTGATACTGCTTTTGCTGAACCGAAGCGCAGTAACAGAGCCTTTTTGCGTGAGGCTCCTACGCCAGGTACATCGTCTAATGGGTTTTCCGATATTGCCTTTGCTCGTCGCTTACGCTGAGCGCCTATCACATATCGATGGGCCTCATCTCGAAGTCTTTGCAGGTAATGAAGAACCGGAGAATTCGGAGGCAAAAGAAAAGATTCTCTACCCTCCACAAAAAAACGTTCGCGACCAGCGTCACGCTCTAGACCCTTAGCTATTCCAATTACTGGAATATTATCAATACCAATTTCAGAGAGTGTTTTCCTCACTGCAGACAGCTGCCCCTTACCACCATCTATCAGTAATAGATCTGGCCAAATAACTTCTTCACCTGCCTCCTCCGCGCGCTGCGCCCGCTTGAACCGCCTGAACATAACCTCTCGCATCATGTCAAAGTCATCATTACCCGCAGCACTACGGATGTTAAATTTACGGTACTGATTTTTCTCAAAACCAAGCGGCCCTGCTACGACCATACCCCCAACCGGATTAGTCCCGCTTAAATGTGAGTTATCGTAAATCTCGATCCGATCTGGCGTTCCATCCAACTCAAACGCTTCAGCTAATCCATCAAGAAGCCGACGGTGGGTCGCACTTTCTGAAAGACGCCTACCTAGTGCGTCTTCTGCATTTGAACTTGCATGCTCAATTACTCGTCGCTTTCTACCGCGACTTGGTGCCTTTATTTGAACACGCCTCTTTGCTTTTAGGCTCAGGGCCTGTTCCAGCAAATTCACCTCACTGGGCATTATAGATGTAAGCACCTGAGATGGAGGAGAGCGATCACTATAAAATTGCCCTAGAAAAGCAAGCATTGCGTCGGCTGGGCCCAGGTCCTGCACCCGACTTGGAAAAAAGGCACGACCTCCAAAATTTTGTCCGCCACGATAGAAGAAGACCTGAATGCAGGTTTGCCCCCCTTTTTCAGCTAGCGCAAAAACATCTGCATCCCCAACGCCCTCAATATTTATATCCTGGTGACTACTAATATGTGCAAGAGCGCGAATTCTGTCCCGGTATGCAGCTGCAGTTTCAAAATCTAATCTCTCAGCCGCACCATTCATTCGCTCAGCCATTGTATCGTGTATGTTCTGACTATTTCCCGTCAAAAAGTTGAATGCTTCTTCTACGAGGCTGGCATACTCATCTGTTGATATTTTTCCAACACACGGGGCCGAACAACGTTTTATTTGAAACATTAAACATGGTCGGGTGCGCGCTTTAAATATTGAGTCAGAACAAGAGCGCAGGAGAAATGCTTTCTCCATTGCTGTTAGTGTGCGATTAACCGATCCCGCTGAGGCAAAAGGGCCAAAGTAATTTCCTGGCCTTTTCTGAGCTCCTCGATGTTTTATAAGTTGCGGGAATTCATGATCTCTTGCGATAAGAATATGCGGAAAGCTTTTATCATCTCGCAACAGAACATTATATCGAGGCATTAATTGTTTGATCAAATTGATCTCAAGCAATAGAGCCTCAACTTCTGTGTGGGTTGTTACGATCTGCATCGACCGGGTTTCCGAAACCATTCTGCGCAGTCGGTTGGGAAGTTGTGCAAATCGGGTATAGGCTGGTACACGTTTTTTTAATGAACGGGCTTTGCCAACATACAGAGCTTCACCTTGCTCGTTTAACATTTGGTACACACCTGGAGAAGACGGCAACGTCTTCACGACTTCTTGTATAATACTTAGCCCAAGTTCCATCATTCCAAGAGATTTAGGAGAGACAGTCTCTTCCACGCCAGCTCGGTTTGGAGCTAACTTTCCTTCCAATTGAACTTTTGAGTCGGAATCTTCCATGAGCTAAGTCATGGATACTAAATCGGCCTAACGTCAAGCCTTTGAGGGCTTGAAATACTTCTCAAGAAAAGTCCCAAGAACTCCCTTTGGCAAGAAAATAATAAATAATACAAGCATGATACCGTAGATCGTATTATCGAGACCAAACGGCCGAAAGCCGAGCAAATGCTCTAGTTCGCCTATATTAATGCGTAATATTTCCGCTAGGATAATAGTAATAATTGCCCCTACGGTAGGCCCAAATTGTGTGTAAATGCCTCCTGCAACAACGGCGAATACGATCTGCAAAGAAATACCAACTCCGGCAACAGTATCGGGAGATACAAATAATTGATACTGGCAATACATAGCTCCAGCAAACGCTGTCATTACAGCACTTAATACTGTGATCTTTAACTTCTCTTTTGTAACTTGCACCCCTACCGCAGCTGAAGCGTCTTCATCTTCTGAAATTGCCTCTAAAGCATACCGCGCCATGGAACGATCAACTGCACGCCATATTAATAGTCCAACTATCCATGCAGCCAGTGCCAATAGGTAAAAATGCTCTTTTTCAGGAAATTGTAACGCGTAAATTGAAAAACCTTCACCACCATGCGGTTCTGGTGTGTACCCAAGAGAACCCCCAGTGTGATCACGAGTTGCAATAATGACCTGTCCTATAATAACCGACAAAGCCAGGGTAACGAGAGCAAAATAGTGACCTACAATTCGATACTTAAAGCATGGATAACCTACTAAGACAGCAAAAGCAGCCGCCAAAAGTAGAGATATAGGAATCCCTATCCACGGCGTTAACCCTGCATGATTCCAGAGTAGAGCCGTTCCATACGCACCTATACCCATAAACGCACCATGTCCAAGCGAAACAAGCCCAAAGCGCCCCATCACCGACCAACCTGTATAGGCAAAGGACCAAATTAAAATAATAATCATTATGTGGAGCCAGTAGGGAGGAATTCCAACAAAGGGAATGACAGCCAATACAAAGGCAGCGAGTATCATCATTGAGAGACGGTTCATGATTTCCTCGCAAACAGCCCTTCGGGCCGGATAAACATAGTTATAACGAAGACACAGAATGCGAGAACTGTCCCCCATTCTAAATCCGCAAAATATCCTCCGATCGCAATAAGTTCTGCGAAGACAAACGCTGCGAGAAAACCACCAACCATATTACCAAGCCCACCCATCACGCAGATCATGAATACAATTGGGCCAAAACTAATTCCTACAAAAGGATGAACGTCAAATTGTAGGGATAGTAGGCACGCAGCAAGTCCGGCTAACCCACCGCCAATTGCGGATGTAAGTCCATAAAGTCGGTTTGCATCCACCCCCATCAAGATCATGATATCCCGATCTTGACTGATCGCTCGGATAGCCGCCCCCATGTAACTGCGAGAAAGGAAAAGATACATTGCAACGACAGCTCCCGCCGCCACCAAAAATGCAACAAATTGAGATGTTGAGATATAGATATCTTCAGATAACTGAAAAGATCCAAGGCTGACCCCAAGGCTAAGAAATTCAACCCCAAAAAACAAAGTCGCAATGCTCTGAAGGAAGAATAGTACTCCTCCAGTAGCAAGAAGTTGGTTGATCGGTGCTTTGCCTAAAACGTGGTTAATGACAACCTTATGAAGAACTAGACCTAAGACCGCTACGATAAGAACCGCTATTAGCGCTGCGGGGATTAGCGGAAGGCCATAAAAAACATGCATGAAATAAATTGTATACATACCAAGCATTACGAGCTCAGCGTAGCAAATCCATACAACATCTATAACGCCGAAAATCAAGTTAAGACCCAACGATAGCAGCGCGAGAACACCACCATAAAGAAGACCATTTAGGAGCGTTTCGACAAAGAAAACGCTGAACACGTATTCATTTAAAAATTCCATACGTCCCCCCGACCTTAAACGCCGATATATGCTTTACGAATGTCTTCACTGCCCAATAGTTCCTCTGAGGAGCCACTGTGGCGAATGCTTCCAGCTTCTAGCAGATAAGCTCGGTCTACCACCTTAAGCACTTGTTGCACGTTCTGCTCAACAATAAGTACTGTAAGCCCATCCGATCTAATACGACGTATCAAATCAAAAACTTGCTGCACTATTACTGGTGCAAGGCCAGCCGACGGTTCATCCATTAAAAGTATCTTAGGATCTGACATTAAGGCACGCCCAATGGCGCACATCTGCTGTTCACCGCCAGACATTGTGCCCGCAAGCTGATCTCGACGCTCTTTCATTCGTGGAAAGAGTTCATAAACAAATTCCAGCCGTTCTGAGAACTTATTCCTAAACGGTGGCGCGTAAGAGCCGACACGCAGATTTTCTTCAACGCTCATACGCGGGAAGAGTCGTCTGTTCTCCGGCACATGAGCGATACCAAGCTCAACAATTTTGTGCGGTGCTATTGAACGCGTATCCTGCCCTTCCATAACGACTTCCCCACTTTTAAGAGGAATCATTCCAGAAATGGCACGCATCAGCGTCGACTTGCCGGCTCCGTTTGGCCCAATAACGGCTACTGCTTCACCAGCTTTCACTTCTATATTGGCATCAAATAATGCAGTGAAGTCACCATACCCAGCTGTGACGCCCTTAATTTCTAACATCGCGTCAGTCCGCCCTTGCCGCTGCAGCTTCGGCCGCAGTTTCATCTGATCCAAGATAAACCTCGATCACTTTGGGATCCTTAGCTACATCTGCAGGCAAACCCTCTGCGATTTTCTCCCCATGGTCCAACACCATTACCCGGTCAACAACTCGCATTAGGACGCCCATAATGTGCTCTACCCAGATGATTGTGATACCAAGTTCCGCTCGAATGTTTTTTAACATGTCAGCGGCTTGATCCATCTCGGCCTCGTCAAGCCCACCAAGACTTTCATCACAAAGCAGTAAAGACGGCCTCGTTGCTAAAGCCTTAGCCAATTCCAATTTTTTGAGGCCCGCAGCGCCTAATGTTGCAACATCAGCATCGCGGGCGGTGGGTAGCCCCACCATTTCTAATGCATCGTGCGCTGCCTTTTCTGCACTAGAACGAGAGATCTCACCAGAAGCACCGTAGTAGCCAGCTAACATTGCATTCTCAAATATTGTAAGCCGGCGAATGGGCCTTGGTATCTGCCAAGTTCTACCCACACCCATGCCACAAATTCTATGTGGAGGCACACCGGCTATCTCCTGTTCATTGAGAACAACAGATCCCCCATTTGGTGACAACGCGCCCGAGAGCATATTGAAAATTGTGCTCTTCCCTGACCCGTTTGGTCCGATCAGGCCTAGGATCTCGCCTTTATCAACCTGAAAATCGACATTATTGACGGCCGTGAAGCCACCGAAGCGCTTCGTAAGCCCTTTGACGGACAACACGACCGTATACTCCTCTAGCCGAATTTAATCTTCTTACTTCGAGTAAGGCGAAGCAGAAGTTAAAGGTAGGATAGGGTCAATCGTTTGCAGTGCCTTTGGCCAGGCAATTTTTACTTCTCGATTGACATACTGCATGACTACAGGAGAAGCCCGCAGGTTTTGACCATCCATTGCCGTCTTGCCTGGCTCTGGGAACTTAACACCAAATCCAAGGAGTGTGCCTCCTTCAGGGATATCGGTTTCAAGAGCAGCCTTGCGAAGTGATTCTGAATCAATGCCGCCGTATTTCTTGATTGCTCGAGGGAGCACGTCCGAAAAAAACACGTGAGCATTAGAAGCCGCCATACCAACATGAGATGACTTGACCTTTGTATCCGGCCTAGCAGCCATATATTTCTCACCTACCATGGCGGTGACATCACCTAATCCAGGTTTCAGAGAAGCCGGATTCAGTAGCCAAATAGAAACTGGGTCCACGTTGAAGAAATGATCTACATCCGTCCCCAGTGCATCATAAAGTTGATCAACGACACCATATCCTGCTCCATGGCCAACAAGCGCCTTGAATTTCAAGCCACGCTCTTTGGCTTGTCGAAGAAAGAGTGTGATGTCTGGGTTATACCCAGTGTGCAGGATTACATCCGGTCTTGCACGCTTCAACTTTGTAACCAAAGCAGAAAGGTCAGATGCAGTTGCTGCATAACCTTCCTTTAAAACTACATTCATACCGAGAGCTTTAGATTTAGCTTCGTTTCCTCCGGCAACACCTGATCCATAAGGACCATCTTCATGGATGATTGCAATTTTAACTTTCTTAGCATCCATCCCGAGCTTTTCTTTGGCATTCGCAGCTATGAATTCAGCGGATAATTCTCCGAACATTCCGCCATGCACCTGCGGACGGAAAACGTATTTCAAGCCCCGGTCTTTTAAAACTGCTGGAGAAATACAAGTGGTAATCCACATGAATTTCTTAAGACTATCTACCTTGGCTGATACTGGAACGCATTGCGCCGAAGAATAGAACCCGAGCAACATATCTACTTTTTCCTGCTCGATTAAACGAACAGCTTCATTAATGGCTACATCTGGCTTTGACTGCGCATCTGCATAAATTGCGTCAATCTTATAACCTTCAACGCCGCCTTGCTCATTGATGTAGTCGATCATCGTTTTAGCACCCAAAGCCTGGAGTTCTGAGCCACCTCCAGCTAGCGGGCCTGAGTAATCGTAAATAACACCAATTTTAATTTTTTTATCTGCAGCTGTTGCTGGTGAAGCAACAAGCGCAAGCGCAGCAGCCCCAATAGCAACTCTCTTTAAAAGGCGAGATACTCGCATTGAACTTTCCCTCCCAAATGCTTCCACTAATATGCGGAATGCGATCTTTTTATAAAGTTTAATGCAATTGCGAAGGATGGTTTTACAGATGTCAACCCCTTTAGGGTAATTTTAGCGCCTGTTCCAAATCAGCGATCAAGTCGGTTACTTCTTCAATACCTACTGAAAGTCGCAGAAGATCCTCTGGCACAAGAGTAGTTGGTCCTTCTATCGAAGCTCTATGCTCAATAAGGCTTTCCACGCTCCCAAGAGAGGTCGCCCTCTTCCAAAGTTTTACCTTTCCAGCCACCGAGATGGCAGCATCTGCCCCCCCTTCAATCCTGATAGAAAGCATACCACCAAAATATCCAGACATCTGCTTTCTAGCCAAAAAATACTCTGGATGTTCCGGTAGGCCGGGGTAAAGCACTTCACTTATACGCTGATGATTCGCCATTCTTCGCGCGATCGACAACGCGTTTTCACAGCTTTTGGAAACACGGAGATGGAGCGTTCGCAAACCTCTTAATAGCAACCAAGCCTCAAAATGACCAACAATTGGACCTACGTCATGACGATAGGATTGGACCCGATGATATAACTCCCCAGTGTGCTTAAAAATCAAAGCGCCCGCAACGACATCAGAGTGACCATTAAGATATTTTGTAGCTGAATGCATAACTATATCCGCTCCAAGATCGAGCGGACGGGACAATATAGGCGTCGCTACTGTTGAATCTACGGCCAGCACCGCACCGGCTGCGTGAACGGTATCTGCGAGTAACTTTATGTCGGTGACACGCCACATCGGATTTGAAGGTGTTTCGATCCAAACAATCGCTGTTTGTTGAGGCCTTAAAACTTTCTCTAGAGCTCCCGGAATGTGTAAATCTGCAAAGTCCACACTAAATCGTCCAATCGCTGCTCTGTCTGATAACCATTTGTGCAACCCCCAATACATTATTCGTGGCGCAATTATGTGAGCTCCAATGGGCAGTGACTCGAAGACAGCGGTAGCTGCAGCCATACCAGATGCGAACAATAACGCCTCTTCTCCATTTTCAATCCGAGCTAAAACCCGCTCTGGAACCCGAACCGTGGGATTATCGTCACGGCCATATACAACTCCAGCAGGATAGCTGTTGTCAGGAGAGCGAATGTAAGTCGCAGAAACATGAATAGGTGGCACTACCCCACCAAATTCAGACTCAACTTCCCCAAGTGCCTGGGCAAGAAGAGTTTCAGCTGACCAGCTTTCGGACATATCTTTGAGTTCCCTACATTCAGCATTCGATTTAGGATAATGCGTTTTTAATTATCGGCGGAGTCTAT
>Ga0255762_10001869_pt1 | contig 17633 bp, 14 predicted proteins | sample 101ome_16_FD_179962 | JGI IMG/M metagenome (GOLD analysis project Ga0255762, IMG submission 179962) | Coastal salt marsh microbial communities from the Groves Creek Marsh, Skidaway Island, Georgia - 101401AT metaG (version 2) | ecosystem: Environmental > Aquatic > Marine > Intertidal zone >...
CTAAAACACCGCCTTTACCTCCCAAGATACTAACACCACCTACAAAAGCTGCTACAGTTCCAGCTAAAAGTAAATACTGCAAACCCAAGCCTTGAGCTGTACCAGATTTTAAACCAATAACCGTACCCGCAAAACCTGCACAGAAACCGGAAAGAGCAAAAGCTATAATCATGGGACGTCTTAAGGGAATACCAGCAGTTAAAGCTTCTTTACGAGCACCACCAATGGCGTAAATCTCTCTACCATATTTTGTATAACGCATAAAGATACCAACACAAATAAAAATGAAAATAACAGTGAGACTTGCTGGAGAAAAATACATTAAAATTTTTGTCGTAATAAAGTCAGGAACTCTAAAATCAGTAAGCATTACTGTTTTTTCTTCAGCTATTAATAAAGCTACACCTCTAAGTAACATTAATGTACCAACGGTTATTACAATTGCTCTAATTCTAATAAATGCTATGACAAAACCCTGAGTGGCTCCGATTAAAGTTGATACCGATAATCCAATTAACATTGCCAATGGCGCTCCCAAAGGGTCAGTAAGCTTTACAACAATGACGGCACAAAGAGCAGCATTAGATCCAATAGATAAATCAATTTCTCCTGCAATAATGCAAATAGTTAATGCCAATCCTACTAAGCCTAAAACAGCAAATCTCTCTAAAATCGCAAATGAAATATTATGACTAAAAAATATTTCAATGTTCATAGCAAAAAAAACATATACACAAAAAGACAATAAGATTGCAAAAGATAAATCCACGTCTTTGGTTATTCTTTTCATAAAGTTTTCCATCATTCTTGCGCCCTACTTCCTTTAGCAAATAAACCAAATACAATAATACTAAATACAATCATCAAACCTACTCCAACAATTCTTGGCCCACTGTTAAAACCTTGTAAAACCATCATATTATCAACCATTGCAATGAATATGGCTCCCAAGCTTGTTCTCAAAGAGGATCCATAGCCTCCCATTATTGAATTTCCCCCTACCATTACAGTTGCAATAACTAAAATTGTCATATCGCCGGAAGATCCAAATTCTGCGGAGAAGTAATTTGATTGCGCACTATCCATTTGGGCAACAAATGCTACAGCCACAAAGGCACAGCAAACCGAACAAATAGTGAATACAATTATTGCCATTGAGAAATTTTCATGACCAGTAGCTTTTCCTGCAGCCTTATTCGCCCCAACTAAATAAACTTTTCTTCCAAAATTTGTATGTCGTAAGACTATCTCTGCAGCAATTGCTATGAGGATAAATGACCATGTAATACTCGGCAGACCTAAAAATGAACCAGTTCCAAGCCACTCAGCATCATGTGGTCTTGTGAAATTGATAACAAGGTTATCACTCCACCAAGCGCCTATACCATAAAGTATCCCTGCACCACCAAGAGTAACGACGATGGGATTACCTCCCATACCCACAAAATATCCTTGAATTACTCCACTCACAACTCCCACAGCTAGAGCTGCTAGAAGAGAGACCATAAAATTTCCTGCTAGGTCCGGTGAACCAAATCCAGTAGCCATTCCCATTGCAAAGGTAACACCACAAATGGAAGCTGTCTCTTTGAGTGATAGTAAAAAAAAGTTTCCTGAAAGTGTTACAAATGTTAAGCCAATCGCCATGATACCATATAGAGCTGCATCTCTGATGATTGCTTTAAAATTTGTAATTGTTAAGTAGTTATCTGTAAAAAAAATTCCGTAAACAAACATCACAGCAAAAAGAGATAGCAATATAGCCAGAAGTGTTCGATCTTTATAAAATTGTAAAAATTTAGCAGAAATTGGTTGTTGGCTTTCTTGAATAACTGTGTTCATAGGTTTGTCTCATTAAATGGGTCAGTAATTTCTTTCAAGATAGTGGGTGTTTGTATATTTTCTAAACGATGTTCATCAATCATCATTCCTCTATAAAAAGTAATTACACGGTCCGGCAGATATGTAATTTCCTGTATGTCAGTTGAAGCAAAAATAATAGTAATTCCTCTTGCGGCTAGATCTCTCATTCTTTGATATATTTCAGACTTCGCCCCAACATCAACGCCTCGAGTTGGTTCATTAACTAATAGAACATCTGGTTGAATTGATAACCACTTACCAAGAGCTACTTTTTGTTGATTTCCCCCACTTAAGAGGCCTGACTCGTCAAACATTCTTTTTACATCAATTAGAAATTCTTTTGCTAAATTCTTAGAATAATCTTGCTCTGTGCTTCCAAAATTAAAACCGTATTGAGAGATAGCATTCAAAGCTGGAGAAGTGAGATTTTCAAATATGGGTCTTCCCAAAAACAAACCATCTTTTTTTCTATCAGAGGAACAATATGCGATTTTTTTCTTAATGGCATGGCTAGGAGACTTGGGTAAAAATGTTTCACCGTTTAAAGTTAACGAACCAGAGCGTGATTTAAGAGCACCAGCAATAGAGGCTAGAACTTCACCCGCTCCACTTCCAAGCTGACCGGATAATCCTAGTATCTCGCCTTTATAAGCTGAGAAACTGATGGGTTCTAAAACACCATCAGGCCACAAATCTTTTATTTCAATTTTGGGATCATTACTAATATGATCTGCCTTAGCAGGAAACATATTTGCTAATTCCCTACCAAGCATAATCTCAACTAATTTATTAACATCAATATCTTTGGTTTGCTGCACACCTTGACTAACTCCATCTCTTAAAATTGTAATTCTTTTTGTAATTTTAAAAATTTCATCAAGTCTATGACTGACATAAATGATTGATTTACCATTTGCGGCTAAGCGCTCAACCATTTCTAAAATTCTTCGGCTTTCAGCTTCACCCAATGCTGCTGTGGGTTCATCTAAAATTAATATTTTTGCCTCTCTAGAAATTAATCTTGCTACCTCAACTAAGTGTTGCTCACCTACGGAGAGCAAATTAATTCTTGTTCTGGGATCAACATCCGTTAAACCCACCTCATCAAGATAAGGACGAGCCATTTTTGATAATGTATTTAAGGTTGCAAACTTTTTGACTTTGGCTCCTGTAAGAAAAATATTTTCGGCCACAGACATGTTAGGTATCAAACTTAATTCTTGTTGAGCAATCGCAATTCCAGATTCCTCAGCCTGTGATGGGGTTTCAAATTTTACTTCTTGCCCATTAATTTGGTAACTACCTTTAAAGCCAGGATCAAAACCACTAATAATTTTAACTAGGGTAGATTTTCCAGCGCCATTCTCCCCAACAAGGCCCATAATTTCACCTTCATTGATTTCAAAATTTGCCTCTTTTAAGGCTTGAATAGCGCCAAAGGTGCGGGAAACATTTGAAATTTTAAGGATTGGATTTGAAGCCATATTCCTATTAATTTTATACCTTTTTTGAGAACTTAACTACACACAGGGATGAATTTCCCTGTGTGTAAAAATTTGAATTTATCAGCTCTTAGGAATTAATCCCAAGCACCTGAGCAAAGCTCATTGATACCGTATAACTTACCGTCAAATCCTCTAAGAGCAGTAAAGTCCATAGTGGCACCTGTCACTGAAGGGTTTGGTGTAAAGTTAATGTACTGAGCTAACTCACCGTTTTCCATATACTCTTTAACAAGAGCGATGGCTAACTGACCTTCATGAAGAGGTGATTGAAGAGTAGTACCGAATTGCTTACCATCAGTAATCATCTGCTTGTCACCATTACATACAGTACCAACAGTTATAACAGCATCGTTATCTACGCTACCGCTTTTACCTGTACCTGCATACCAGTCTACATTATAACCAGCTTCTTCAAGAGCTTTGATACCACCAGTTAGGATCGCATCATCCATTCCGTACACGAAATGAATACCTTGATCTTTAACTTTTGCGATTAGTTTTGCTGCGCCCTTATAACCATTTGCTTGACCGAATCCTTCACCGATATCTCCGATTAAATTTAGATCTGTACCCGCAATAGCTTGTTTGAATGCATTAATTGAAAGACCATATCCACCGTAAGAGTGTGGGTATGATAGTGCAATAACATTAAATCCATCACCACCAGCAGCTTGTTTCATCTTCATAGCTTTAACCATCATTTCACCTGCATTGTATGCACGAAGGCTATCGTCTGGTCCAGCATATCCAAAGATAAATGCTTTATCCTGCTCGTTAGGTAATTGATTAATCTTTAAAACCGGGACTCCAGTTTTAGCTAATTTTCTAAGTGAACCTAAACCAGCAACCGCATCAGGTGGCCACCAAATAAATACATCTGGAAGTGCACCACTTGACAGATATTGTTCAACTTGTTGATTTTGCTCAGCTTGGTTATAGTTGTTTTCAAAAACAGTAATGTCATAACCATATTGCTCAGCTGTTGCTTTAATTCCTTTTACGAACGCTCCCACGTAAGCCTCAGAAGACGCCGCATTAAAAGAAACGATTTCCACTGCTTTAGCAGAACCGAAAGAAAAGCACATCAAAACAGCTAATACTTTTATTAGTTTGTTCATCTATATCCTCCTTATATCCTTATGATTTAATTATTCATCATTTCAGAAGAGATATAATGACTAATATATTCAATTTGAATATTTTAGATAATTGCTATTAACTAAGATAAGATTGAGCCATGAATAGAAACGAGATATCCACTCTTTTAAAATTTGTAAGTAAAACAAGAGTGTTATTCAATAAAACTGTCTCTAATCAAACTATTGATGCTGATTGGAGAATATTTTCGTATGTCATTTCAAATCATCTTGAAAACAAATTATGTACCACAACCAGCATCATTCAGGTATCAGGGTTGCCTTTTGCAACAGGTTTAAGAAAAGTTAATAAATTAATCAAAGAAAAAAAACTAATTAAGAGATCCAAGACAAAATCTGGAAAATCTTTTTCAATACATCCTAGTGGAGATTTAATTAAAGAATTTACAGAGTACTTATTACTCATCAAAAATGAATTTGCCTCCCAACTTGGATTTGGTGGGATGGATAATAATTTTTATTTTGGAACTTCTCTATCTGCAGGAAATATAATTCCCGCACCAACTGTAATTACAAATCAAAGTAAGAAATTTAAAAGAATTCGATTTTTATCAAATGATAATCCTACCTTTAAGGTAATAAATAAAAATTTAGATTTCTTTGAATACATTTTTGATTGTCAGATTGAACTCACGATTGAGAGTGATTTAAAAAAACTTTTAAATAAAATTATTACAAATTCTCAATCAAATTTAAAATCTAAATTTGATATTGTTGCATTTAATATTCCTTGGATTGGTCAACTAGTAAATTTAAATTGTTTAACTCCTCTAGATAAGCATGTTGAAAAAATAGGTTTAAATTTAAATGACTTTCATTATTCAGGTATTCGTTCAAGTTCTTTCAAAAAACAACTTTTTGGAATTCCGATAGAGGCTATTCCAGATTTATTATTTTATAGGAAAGATTTATTCCAAAAGTATGGGATCAAACCTCCAGTAAATTATGAAGAACTGTTCACCGCTTGTAAAATTCTTAAAAGTGCCAACGAAATTGAAAGTCCTATATCTTGGCCTGCTAGAAAAGGCCAACCTTTAGCCACAAGCTTTATTTTAGCGATGGCCAACTTTGGTAAACCCTATATTAACTTAAGATATATTGGAGATAAGTTTTATGATCTTGACTCTGAAAAAATCACTTTGAGGGCAAATTTTTTATCTGATGCGGCTTTTCAGGCCGCCGAAATGCTTAAGGAATTGACTTCATATTCTCCTCAAAATATCTCCTCCCACTCTAATGATGAGTGTGTTGAATATTACAGCCAGGGTAAATCAGCAATGGTTTTCAATTGGAGTAGTCGTGCCCACCTTTTTGAATTAAATAAAAATTCCCCTGCCTATAATAAAACTAGTTATCTACCAAGACCTGCTGGGCGCCCCTCATTTCAAGTATCACCTATAGGTGGATTTTCTTTAGGTATTCCGTCCAATGTTTCTGATGAAAAAATTCCATCTATTATGGCTAATATTAGAAAGTTTGTTTCTCCAGAAATTATTAAATATTACATAGAGCACGGGAGTTTAACTTCACCAGTATTTAGTGTGGTGAACGATCCTGAAGTAAGAGCTTTGAGTCCAATTTTTAATGAAATCGACAAAATGGAAAAAGATGAAAAATTTGTCGAATGGGCCAGATACCCTTTGCCCACTTATTCAAATATTATTGAAGAGGTTGGCAATAAAATTTTCAATTACCTTTTTCTAAATGAAGATCTTAATTCAACTTTAGAAAGTTGCCAGGAAACTGCACAGAAATATTTAAAATAATTATTTGATTTCCATTTTTTCAGCTGGCTGAGGTGGTGCAAATGGATACCCTCCCCAAACTGACTGATCAAAGTTCACAACTGATCCTGTCATCATTCCTGAGTCATCAGATGCAAGAAAGGCTACAGCTTTAGCAACCTCTTTTGGATCAAGTAATCTCTCGAATGGCTGAGCTTTTGCTGCATCTTCTAACCAATTGTCAGGAGCATTGTGATATTTTGTTTGAATTTCATGCTCACCATCTGATGCCATCCATCCAATATTTAATTGGTTGACGCGTATTTTATTTTTAAGCAGAGCAAAGGCAGTATTTCTAGTTAAAGTAGCTAACGCCCCTTTAGAAACACAGTAAGTGGAAATAAACGGCTGCCCGGTCATCGCAGCTACTGAACCAATATTAATAATGGAACCTTGAATATTTTGTTCGATCATAATTTTGACAGTATCTTGAATCAAAAAATATGGACCTTTTAAGTTAACGCCAATCATCTTATCGAAAAGTTCTTCTGAGGTATCAACGATATTACCTCTATCAGTTATACCGGCAGCATTTACCAGAACATCTATCTTTCCAAATTCTTGTTTAGCAACTTTAACTGCATTTCTACATTGATCTACTTCTGGTAAGTCTGTTTTAACAAATACAATTTTACATCCCGTATCCTCAAAAATCTTTTTAGCAACCTCTTTTCCTTTTTCCTCGGATCTTCCAATAGTAATTATTCCAGCAGCACCGTTCTCCGCTAAACGATGAGCTATCGCTGCTCCCAAGCCTTGTGTTCCTCCGGTTATAAGAGCAACTTTTCCATCAATTTTATTCATGACTGATACCCCTCAATTTCATATCCATAAATATTTAAGCACTCGACTAATTCTTTGTTTCCAATTTTAGCGTACTCCAAAGGATTGGCTTTAGCCGGATCTTGCTCAGCTTCGACAATAAACCATCCCTCGTATTCATTTTCAGCTAAAGTTTTGACGACTTCTTTAAAGTCAATACTACCATCTCCGGGTACTGTAAAAGCACCCTTTAATACAGCATCAAGAAAACTCTCTTGGGTACGGTCTAAACTGTTGACCACATCTGATCTAATATCTTTGGCATGGAAGTGGTTCATTCTTTTAGCATACTTATTAATTACATTAATAGAGTTACCCCCTGCAAAGGTCATATGCCCAGTATCAAAAAGCAAATAAACAGCCTCTCCTGTATGGTTCATTAAAAGATCAAGTTCTTCTTCGGTTTCAATTGCAGTACCCATATGATGATGAAATGAAATAGGCATACCAAAATCAGCACAATACTCTGCAAAGGCCGTTAGTTTTTTTCCATATTCCTTAAAATCCTCAGGATGAATTTTTCTTTTTGTATTAAGTGGAGCGTGGCGGACATTTTGTATAGTTCCGGCAGTCTCTCCATAAACCAAACACGGTGCGTTTAAATCTCTAAATAAAGTCAATTGCTCGAGTGCTTGATCTTTTTCTTTTTCAAGATCATTGTCTAGGATAGTTCCAGAATACCAGCCAGATGCTAAATAGAGTTCATGTTTTTTTAAAATAGGTCCAAGTTCGCTTGAAGTTTTTGGGAATTTTCCTCCTGTCTCAACTCCAGAAAAGCCAGCAATTTTTGACTCACTTAAACATGTCTCAAGTGTTGTCTCTCCTCCTAGCTCAGGTAAATCATCGTTAGACCATGCGATGGGAGCAATCCCAAGTTTAGCTTTCATATTAAAATCCCTTTGAAGAAAAGATCATACTTAAAAAAATAATTTTGTGAAAACTTTTTTATTTTTTTAACAAATAAGTAGTTTATAAAAATCCTTTATGAAAAAAATTAATATCGCAGTGCTTGGTTGTGGCAGGATTGGCCAAATGCATGCTCGAAATGTTGCCCTGCATGAAATGACTTCACTTGCCTGTGTCTATGATATTAATGAAGAGTTCGCTAACAAAGTTGCCTCAGAATTAGGAGTATCCGCTGTGACTAATGATAGTGAAATTTTCTCTAATGCTGATATTGATGCTATTCTGATTGCCTCCCCCACAGATACTCATATTGAATTCATTGAAAAATCAGTCGCTGCTAACAAGCCAGTTTTATGTGAAAAGCCAATTGATCTTGATATTAATAAAGTAAATGAGTGTGCAGAAAGATTAAAAAATAATTCCGTGCCTATCCAATTAGGTTTCAATAGACGTTTTGATCCTGGGCATCTAGCTGCAAAAAATTCTCTAGTGAATGGAGAAATTGGAGATCTTCATCAATGCATTATCACCTCTAGAGATCCAGGACTCCCTAGTTGGGACTACTTGAAAGTATCTGGTGGACAATTTCGAGATATGACCATTCATGATTTTGATTTAGCAAGATTTATGTTAGGTGAAGAGCCAATTCGAGTCTTTGCCATTTCCAACGCTTTAGTAGAACCTAAAATTAAAACAGAGCTAAATGATAGCGATACATTAATGGTAATCATGGAGACCGCTTCAGGCAAACAATGCAATATCATTAACTCACGTTCCGCCGCTTATGGGTATGATCAAAGAGTAGAACTCTTTGGTTCCAAAGGAATGGTCATCAGTGATAATCGTAAAGCGCATGAAGTAAAAAAATACTCCACAGAATTTGTTGAAAAAAAAGAACCCTACTTAAATTTCTTTATAGAAAGATACCAAGAGGCTTACATGAATGAGATAACAGCTTTTGTAGAAGCTATTGTAAATAAAACATCTCCTAGCGTAGATTTTGAAGATGGACGTAGGGCGCTAGTTTTAGCGGAGACAGCCTATAAATCAATCGCAAGTGGTAAAATTGAAAATATTGATTAAAAATACACATTAATTAATGATTGATAAAAAATTGTTATTATTAAATTTTTTCACTACTTTAGCTTCTCATGATTAAAAATTTAGTAAAATCAAAATGGGCTAATAAACAAGTTGTTCTAAATAGTTTTTTATCTATTCCCAATTCTTTCACTGCAGAGATTATGTCTGAGCAAGGCTACGATGCGCTCACTATTGATTATCAACATGGAATGATAGGTTTTAATGATCTTCTGACTATGATCCAAGCTATTCGACATAGTGGCGTAACCCCCATTTGTAGAGTTTCCGGACTAGATCATGCAGTAATTTCCAAAGTAATGGATGCCGGGGCGCTAGGAATAATTTGCCCTATGATCAATAATCGAAAACAAGCTGAACAATTAGTTCAAGATTGTAAATACCCGCCCATTGGAATTAGAAGTTTTGGCCCGACAAGAGCTAACTTTTCGGTTAGTTCTAATTACTTTTATGAGGCAAATGAGAATACATTTTGTCTAGCAATGATCGAAACTCAAGAAGCATTTGATAATTTAGAAGATATCGCTTCTACCCCAGGTCTTGATGGTCTATACATTGGAACTGCAGATTTAACTATTGGACTTAATCAAGGAAAATTAGTTCCTGGTTTTGATCGAAAAGAACCAGAAATGATTGAGGCTAAAAAGAAAATTCTAAGCACTGCTCATAATCACGGGAAAGTTGCATGCTTACATTGCGGTACACCCGAATATGCTGCTCAGGCTGCTGAATGGGGATTTGATTTAGTGACGATTACAAATGATGTCAGACTACTAGCTGGTGCAGCTGGCGCTCATGTCAAAAAGTTCAAAGAATTGACTAATCAAGAACATGACGAGTCTTCTAAAGACACTAATCCGAGCTCTTATTAAAATTTAAACTGCTTCGAGTTCTTTGGCAAGGTCACCGATTTCGGCACCACCCGCCATTAATCGTTTAATATCTTCTCCACCTAGTTCTGAAGATTGACCCGCGCCAATGACCTCACCCAAACTTAAGAAAGTAAAACGATCTGCAATTAACCTTGCGTGGATTTCATTATGAGTAATAAGAATAATTGCAATGTTTCCAAGTTGTTGAACTTTTTTAATAGTTTTTAAAACTTCCATTTGCTGTTTTTGGCCGAGCGCAGAAGTTGGTTCGTCCAGAATAAGAACTTTCGCACCAAAATAAATCGCTCGAGCAATAGCTAAAGTTTGTCTTTGTCCACCTGACATTGTTCCCACCAACTGAGTAGGATCTGAAATATTAATTCCAATTTTACCCATCTCTGCGATAGCTATTTCATTCATAGCTTCGAAATCTAAAATACCTAAGGGGCCTGGTCCTTTTTTCAGTTCATTACCTAAAAAGAAATTTCTGGTAACTGAGGTAAGAGCATTAAGTGCCAGATCCTGATAAACAGTACCAATACCCGCTGCTGTTGCCTCTCTTGGAGACCCAAACTTCACTTCATTTCCTGCAACTTTGATAGTTCCAGATGTAGGTTGGTGCACACCAGAGAGAACTTTAATCAATGTAGATTTTCCTGCTCCATTATCACCGAGTAACGCATGAACTTCTCCTGGTAATACATTAAGGGAAACTCCGTTTAATGCGGTAAAAGTACCAAATTTCTTAACTAAATCAGTAATTTCAATGAAAGGTATTTTGTTATCTGACATGGTTATATGCTACCTATGATACGTTTTCGAATATTTTCGTTAGTTAGAGCTGATGCGATAATAACAAGACCTAGGAAGACACGATAGAAAGATCCATCAATACCCGGGATATAGAAAAATGCCTCTTTTGCAATTCCAAAGATAAATGCACCAACACATATACCCAGTATAGTTCCAAAACCCCCGGTCAGTACAACCCCACCGATCACTGCTGCTGCGATCGCCTCTAATTCTTTTAAGTTTCCTTTTGCTGCATCTGCTGTATTCACCTCAAAAACCTGGCAGGTCGCAAAAACAGTTGCACAAAATGCTGAGAACATAAACAAAGCCACTTTCACTTTATCTGTCGGCACACCATTTGCTTTGGCCGCACTTAAGTTACCACCAGTTGAATAAATCCAGTTACCGGCTTGAGTACGACTTAATACAATATAACAAACAATAGCGATAATAAGCCAAATCATGACACAAGAATAAAGCCCAGGTGCAAATTGATTTCCAAAATTATTCGTATTCCAATCAATAGGAAAATATAACCAATCAAACATTGGCTCTAGAATATCACCACCAAAGAAGTTAGCGACGGGCTGTGCTGAATATAAAGAGTCAATGTAAACTTTGGCAACATCAATTTCAGTAACAGTCTGGGGGACCACAGGATCAATTTGGAAATTAGCAATTTTCTCTTGGATCATTCCCACCATATATTCGTTTCCTGTGGATTGAGCGTTTGCTAGGGCCTCTTGTAAAGGTTTTGTTCCTTTATCAATTAATATTTGCGTTTTAGCATCGGCCACTCTTTGATATGTGTATTCTAATCTTTCAGTAATCTTTGCGACTGTGTCTGCAGGTAGAGATTGTGCCATGGAAATAAGATCAGCCTCAGGTAAGGCTTTGGCTTTTTCTCTAACCATCTCACCGTGACCAGGTACATTAACAATATTTTTAATATCAGGAATTTCGGTAACAGTTGTGGCCCCTTTCGCCTGATCTGGTCGGTGGTTAAATGAACGAAGAGATACCTCCGTCAATCCTCTAAGAAAAAACAGCCCACCTAAAGTAACGATGAAAGAAGGTAATCCAGATTTGACAACAATTGTTCCTTGAATCCATCCAAAGAAGAGAGTGAATATTAAAGTAATAAAAATCGCAAGGATCGGAGAGACATCCGATATATGAAATAATGTAAAAAATTCAATGTGAAATCCACCTTCAAAGGAAAAATATGGAATAATAAAAGAAAAACCCCATCTCAAAATCATTGCCATACAGGCTCCGGCAAAACCAATCATGGAGCCGATGGATAGGTCAAACTCTCCAGCAATAATCAGCATTCCTGCTCCGATAGCAATTATTCCAAGTTGAGAGATAACTCGAAGAAAGTTTCTTATTCCAAGAGCATTAAATCCTTCACCAGTAAAAGGGTTCCATGACATTTCTCCTGCAGGAATTGAGAAGTAACCCAACATTCCAAAGAGTAATAACATCACACCAATAGGACCAACTTCAGGTCGTGAAATCAGGTGTGTTAACCAGGTTTTCTTTTGATGTCTATCGGACTCTTGTCTTTGTGGGGTAGAAGTTGCGGACATATTTTTTTTTTAATTTTTCAGTTCTGTAACTAAATAATAATTAATTTTTTTTTAAAAAAAAAGTGGGTAGTTGAACTACCCACTTTTTACGATTTATAGATTAATACTATCTATCAATACCTGCTAAAGCAGCCACTGATGATGCATTTGACTTATCAACAAATCCTGGACCTGAAGGAATGTTAGCACCTGGTAATAGACCAGCGCCATTGTTGTATAAGTGCATCACGATGATAGGCATATAACCCTGTAAACGCTGTTGCTGATCAATTGTGAAAGCAACTTTACCCTCGTTGATTAAGTCCATCACTGGTGGGCTTAAGTCAAAGCAAGAGTGGTGTACAGACATACCTAACTCGTCAATAGCCTGTTGAACACCAACACAAACGTGTGGTCCAACAGATAATACAGCGTCAACATCTGGGTTAGCTTGTAAACCAGCAGCTGCTCTTGTTGGGATAGTAGCTGGGTCATTTGAGCTATCAACTAAAGTAGTTGGGATAGCTTCAGCATAACCACCACATCTATCAGTTAGAGCAGTGTTGTAAGCTTCTTGAATCATACATAGAGCCTTAGTAGCACCTTCTGCTTTAGCTCTTGCACCAGCTGACTGACCAGCTAAGAATTCAGGCTGACCAACGTGCATAAGAGCACCTAAAGAAGCTGATGACTCAAGACCTGAGTTCATTGTTACAACTGGGATACCAGCAGCAACAGCATCTTTAATAGCTTGACCTAAAGCTTCAGGATCAGGTAGAGAAACTACCATACCGTCAGGCTGAGTAGCTGCAGCAGCAGCAATTGACTTAGCCATATCGCCCATGTCACCTGATGGGTTGAAGATATATTCAAAATCTGCACCTACGTGTCTAGCAGCATCTTCACCACCTTTTTGCACAACAGGCCAGAAAGGGTCTTTACCCTCACCGTGAGTAACCATTACATATCTTTCAGCAAAAGCTGATAAGGATAGGAATGATACTAATATTGTAAGAATTATTTTTTTCATAAATTCCTCCTAAATTAATAACAAAATGATCATAATAAAAAATTTTCAACGATCCAAATAATATCTGATATTTTTCCTATGATAATTTGTCATATGTCTCAATGATTTTTGACTATCCTCAGACACTTATCAACAACTTAGTCAGTTTGAAGTCAGGTGTGTATTTGGGTCTCCCAACCTAAATAATTGTTACAAGACTCATATAATATGTCTGCGGTCCTAGACGCATTCATAACTACATGATGTTCATATCCATGATTGCATACGTATTTCATTAGTTCTTGCAAATTAGGGACTTTTGCAACGGCTCTTGTACCAAAAGTGTTTAAAGGATCATCGGTTAGTTCTCCCTCTCCAAAATAGCATTTAATTTTTCCCAAATTGTCGTCAGTTGAGATTCGTCCGTAAGTTAAGGGGCTTGCAGGCGTTCTACCATCGAGTGCCCCATGGGTTTTCTCCTCACCAAAGACACTCCCTAATATTGGTGCAGTGCTAATTTTTAAATCTGGTAGAAAACTCTTAGCCCAGTTTCCACAATGAAACAAAACACATTTCTCTTCATCTTCTTCATAATTATTATTCCAATCGACTAATGCGCTAGGGCTGTTAGAAGCTAGTTGCATTGCATACATTGTAAGTGTTCCGGTAACATCTACTTCACATGCACTGGGTAACATATTCTCACTCATCATGCTCATTGAAGTACAAACATTACATCCATAATTTTCCTGAATACTTGTCCAACATTGAATTGCGGTTGCGTCTAATTTATTTGCGTCTACAAATTCATTAAGAACAGCATCGAGTCTGGATAATTGTAATAATTTTTCTGAAGGGGTGGATGACGTATCCCCGTAGCCTGTAATTTTAGCCAAAGACTCTTTGACTGCCTTGCTATCATCTTTGAGTTCCTTCGCCTTTCCTAATACTTCAGATAAATCCATGGTCGTGACACTGATACCATGTCGCTCTAAAATTTTCTCACTATAACGGACTGTATTAAATGCTTGAGGTCTAGCTCCGACGGCACCAATACGAACTCGACGCATTCCTTTGACAACCTTACAAATTGAAATAAATCGATCCAATTCTTTATCAAATTCACTGCTCGATAAACTCAAAACATGACTTTGGGTAAGAGAGAATTTAATACCGTATTGGTATAAGTTGTTACAAACAGAAATTTTTCCACAATAAGCATCTCTTCGATTAGAGGGTTGCATCTTATCTAAGTCATCGGGTGTAGCTTGAATTAAAACAGGGACATTCAGGCCTGATAATCGAATAGTATCAGCAACACCCTTTTCATCTCCAAAATTAGGCAAAATCACTAAAATTCCCTCTATTTGCTCTTGATGGGCTTTAAAAAGATTAGCGCATTTTTGAGCCTCTAAAAAAGTCTCAACCCCGCCCAGTTTGGTGTCATTGTCCCCCAATAAGATTGGATTAATCTTTTTATTCTTAAAGATACTTAAGATCTCATTTCGAGCCTCAGTTATTAAATGATCAGGAAAAAAATCTCGATTACCTATTATTATACCTAATGTTGTAGACATCTAAGCCCTCCTCCAAATGTCTTATTATATAATAATTGAACTACCCTAAAAAGGGCATATTCTTGTTTTTTTTAGATATGCAATACAAAGAACTTGAACGTAAATCATTAGAGTATCGAAAGACAATTTTAGAAATAATTTACCGATCGGGTGCTGGACATACTGGTGGAAGCTTATCCTGTATCGACATTCTCAACGTTCTCTATAACAACATCATGGATATTACTCCTGAAAATTTTTCTTCTTTTGACCGTGACCACTTTATTCAAAGTAAAGGTCATTCAGTCGAAGCCCTTTATACTGTCTTGCAGGATTGTGGTTTTTACTCCCAAAAAGATCTCAACAGTTTAAATCAATTTCAATCTCATTTTATTGGCCATCCCACAAGAAAAGTTCCTGGTGTTGAACATAATACGGGAGCTCTTGGCCATGGCTTGTCAGTGGCTGTTGGCATGGCTTTAGGATTAAAAATGGATAAAAAGAAATTTCGGGTATTTACTTTATTGGGAGATGGAGAATTATCAGAAGGATCCATATGGGAAGCAGCAACCACAGCTTCAAAATATCAATTAGATAATTTAATTGTCATCATAGATAGAAATAAATTACAGATAACAGGCAACACAGAAGAAGTTAATCCAATCGAGCCACTTGCAGATAAGTTCATATCTTTTGGTTTTAGTGTTACCGAGACCCCTGGCAATGACATTTCCTCTTTGATGGAAATTTTACAACAAATCCCTAAGGAAAAAAGTAAGCCCAATCTTATAATTGCCAATACGGTTAAGGGCGCAGGTGTAAGTTTCATCGAAAATCAAATAGCCTGGCATCACAAAGTACCAAGTGAGTCAGAATATAATATGGCTATGAAAGAATTAGATGAGGCGTTGCTAAATGTCTGAAAATAAAATTGGCAAGCCTAATCTTGAAGTTTTTGCAGAAACACTTCTTTTAGAGGCCAAAAAAAACTCCTCTATAACTGTGGTTACCAGTGACTCTCGGGGTTCTGGAAAACTTGTTCCTTATGGAAAAGAACTTCCTGATCAAATAGTCGAAGTAGGAATAGCTGAACAAAATTTAGTAGGAGTGAGTGCCGGACTTGCTGCCTCAGGAAAAAAGGTATTTGCTGTATCTCCCGCAAGCTTTTTGACAGCTCGCTCTCTGGAACAAATTAAAGCTGATATTGCTTACTCTAATCATCCCGTTTGTCTGATTGGAATCAGTGCTGGGATTAGCTATGGACAATTGGGTTCCACACATCATTCAATTCATGATTACGCGGTTCTGCGCTGTATTAACAATTTAACTATTGTTGCGCCCTCAGATAATTTTGAAACTGCAGAAGTTATTAAACAGGCAGTTGATTATCCCACTCCACTCTACATACGATTTGGTAAAAAACCTATGATGGATGTTCACTCACAAAATGCATCTTTCAAAATAGGAAAAGCGATAATTACAAGACAAGGTGAAGATGTTCTTTTGATTGCTACGGGAGAAACTGTACAACGCGCTTATCTAGCAGCTCAAATTCTTGAACAGAATGATGTTCATGCAACTGTAATGAGCATGCATACTATCAAACCTTTTGATCAAAAAACTTTTTTAAGTGAAGCTAAAAAAGCAAAAGTAATTGTTAGTTTAGAAGAGCATAGTGTTTATGGTGGTTTAGGCGAGCAGTGTGCTAGCTTACTTGCTCAAAACAGCATCAATACTCGTTTTCAAATTTTAGGAATTCCTGATGAATACATGATTAATGGCTCCCAATCTGATGTTTTAGATCATTATAATATGAGTCCTGAAAAAATATCAAAAATTGTTTCTGACTTACTGAATAATAAGTGAGTTATATCTCATTAGACTCAAGCACTTCTTCTACAACGGTAGTTGTTTTTGATGATGACTTAAATATTCAAGCTAAATTTCAAAAAGAACATCAACAAATCTATCCCTCAAAGGGGCTAGTCGAACATGATCTTGAGGAGATTTATAATAATCTTATTGAGTTAATGAAAAAGGCTGCAGCAATATCACCTGAGCCTCAATTCATCAGTATGACTAATCAAAGAGAAACTTTTGCCCTATTTGACAAATTTACAGGCAAGCCTGTCAGAAATGCTGTTGTTTGGCAATGCACTCGAGGTGAGAATATTTGTGAAAATATACTGAATAATAAGGAATGTTCAGAGTTGATCACTCAAAAGACAGGGTTAAAAGCAAATACTTTTTTTTCAGCCAGTAAGCTTAAGTGGATATTAGAAAATGAACCGAATATCAAAGAGGGCTTACTAAAGGGAAATATCTTATTTGGAACAATTGATACCTACCTTCTCTACCGTCTTACAAAATGTCGAGAGTATGTAACCGATACTACTAATGCTTCTCGGACATTGCTGTTTAATTGTATTGATAACTCCTGGGACCCTAAACTTTTTTCTATTTTTGACATAGAGCAATTTGCTTTAGCTGAAGTCAGACCCAGTTCAAGTAATTTTGGTTCTAGTAATTTTGAAAATAGCTTCTCCAAAGAAATTTTAATATCTGGAGTTGCTGGCGATGCTCAGGCATCCTTCTTTGCTAACTTATGTTTTAATCTTGGAGATAGTAAGATTACGACTGGAACTGGTTTTAATATTCAAACAAATATTGGAACTAATTTTAAGGAAGATAATAA
>Ga0255762_10001890_pt1 | contig 17522 bp, 18 predicted proteins | sample 101ome_16_FD_179962 | JGI IMG/M metagenome (GOLD analysis project Ga0255762, IMG submission 179962) | Coastal salt marsh microbial communities from the Groves Creek Marsh, Skidaway Island, Georgia - 101401AT metaG (version 2) | ecosystem: Environmental > Aquatic > Marine > Intertidal zone >...
TTTTGAAGATGAAGATAAAAACTTATTTTCTGAATTGATGAGCTCATAAAATAGTTGATATGACTTCACTACATCAATTTTGTAATGAAGAAGCAGCTCTGCCAGCTGATAGTGTGCATTAGTATTGCCTTCATTTTTTGATTGTTCATACCATTTGAGTGCACTGTCAATATCGTTTAAACTCAGGTACTTTTGAGCTATCCAGAATGACCATTCACTATTATTTGTATCAATCTGTAATTCTATTGCTCTATCAATATTATCATTAATCAAAAGACTCCTGAATTCTTCATCATTCGTTTCAGCTAAAACAATAGATGATTGAATTGCTAATATATAGAGAGATAAACAAATATATTTGAAGAAATATTTCATGACTCAATCTGTATTATTCAAGATCTTCTTGCCACTTACCCAATGAAGCTAGACTGTTCATTTTTGCTCTATGTTTAAATGCTTGCTGAGCTTCCGGTATATTTTCTTCTTTTCCTTTCCATTTTAACAGGGCGCTTTGTTGTAGAGCTCTACCATATGAGAAACTAAGTTTCATATCATTAACTTTAAGTTCATTCATTAGAGATAAATGCCTTGTTGCTTCGATATCAGACTGCCCTCCAGATAAGAAGCAAATACCGGGTACATCTTTTGGAACAAATTGTTCTAGACACTTTAATGTTTGTTTTGCCACATCTATAGGACTAACTTTTTCTGAACAATGGATTCCAGGGATGATCATATTTGGTTTAAGGATTATTCCATCTAGTGCAACATTGGCATTAGTTAATTCATCAAAAACCACACTCAATGTTTTGGAAGTAATGTGAAAACATTGCTCTATTGTATGATCCGATTCATGACTATCCATTAGAATTTCAGGTTCAACTATCGGTACTATTCCTACTTCTTGACATAAAGCTGCGTATCTTGATAGTGCATGAGCATTAGCTGCAAGCGAATAATTAGTTGGCGTACTTTCAGTAATTTTAATAACAGCTCGCCATTTTGCAAAAGTTGCACCTAAACTGTGATACTCCATGAGTCTTTCCCTAAGTCCGTCAAGCCCTTCTGTTATTGTTTCATTATTAAAAAGTGCAAGATTTTTAGCTCCCGTATCAACTTTGATTCCAATCAAAGTATCTGTTTCTCTCAATAAATCAGTTATTTTTCTCCCATCCCTACACTCCTGTCGGATTGTTTCATCAAATAAGATTACTCCTGAGATAAAGTGATGCATAGCATCCATCGTGCTAAAAAGCATTTCTCTGTAATCTCGGCGACTATCATTTGTGCTTAGAACAGATATTTGATCAAATCTTTTTTTTATTGTTGCGGTGCTCTCATCAGCAGCAAGAATTCCCTTCCCATCAGAAACAAGCTTTTGAGCTATTTGTTTTAAATTTTGTAACATATCAGCCTCCTTCTTTATTATCAATTACTGCGCGAACACCTGGTAATTCTTTTCCTTCTAACCACTCCAGAAAGGCACCGCCTCCTGTTGAAACATGAGTGTAGGAATTATATGTGTCAGCAATATTAATTCCATATATTGTATCACCACCGCCAACAACCACAGACGTATTATTTTCTATACATATTTTAGCCAATTTTTTTGCAACGTATACAGTTGCTTCTTCAAATGGTTTGAACTCAATTGCACCAAGAGGACCATTCCAAATTACTGTCTTTGCGTCAGCCAATAGATCACCTATAATCTTAGATGATTCAATGCCAAGGTCAAGAATCATATCATCTTGATCAATTTGATCTAAATTTTTATTTATTGCATTTGGATCATCTTGAAGGGTTTTAGAAACTTTTGCATCTGTTGGGAATATCAAGTTAACATCATTTTGCTCGGCCAAATTTAAAATTTCATTTGCTATTTGTAAGCATGACTCCTCATACAATGATGCGCCAATTGATATCCCTCTCACTTTAAGAAATGTGTTTGCCATTGCGCCACCTATGATTATTGAGTCAACTTTCAAAATAAGATTTTTTAATAACTGTATTTTTGTAGACACCTTTGAACCACCAATAACTGCCATTACAGGGCGGTTTGGATTTTCAAAAATTGACTTTAAAGCTTCTATTTCCTTTGTCATACAAATACCAAAGTAACTTGGTATAAATTTTGGAATACCACTAAGTGATGCGTGAGCCCTATGTGATGCAGCAAACGCGTCATTTATGTAAACATCACCAAGTTTAGATAATTTATGAGCAAAGTCTTGATCATTTGCTTCTTCATCTGGGTAAAATCTTAAATTCTCAAACAAGAATATTTTTTCATCATAGCTGTGAACATCTTCATCGAGGTTATTTATCAACCTGACAGGCAACATGATTTTCTTCTCAAGTTCGCGTGCTACTGGTTCCATAGATAAAGAAATATCAATTTTACCCTTCGGTCTTCCTCTATGTGTAAGAATTATGATCTTCGCTTCTTTTTCAAGAAGTGCTTTTATTGTTGGGATAGACTCATCAATTCTTGTCGTATCAAGAATGGCTTTTCCATTGGTTGGAACATTATAGTCAGTCCTCAGTAATGCTACTTTATTTTTAAGATTTTCATTGTGAAAGCTTTTTACTGGGTCCATAAATTAATTCCAGAATTAAGATAAGTTGCCAATATGTATTGCCATATCACACATTCTATGAGAAAAGCCCCATTCGTTATCGTACCACGCCATTATCCTGCCAAATCTTTTGTTTATAAGTTTTGTTTGATCTATGGCTAGAATTGCTGAATGTTCATCATGATTAATATCAATTGAAACAACTTGTTCGCTGGTTACACGGATAATTTTCTTAAAGTCATTTTCAGAGGCGTAAGAAAACATATCATTGATTTCTTCAATTGATGTATCGCGGGAAGCAATAAAATTAAGATCAATAACTGAGACATTTGGCGTTGGAACACGCATTGCCACACCATCAATTTTCCCATTTAAATCGGGTATAACCTCTCCAACAGCTTTAGCTGCACCAGTCGTTGTAGGGATAATTGATTGTGCTGCAGATCTTGCTCTGTATAGGTCTTTATGATTCCGATCCAGTGTAGGTTGATCACCGGTATATGCATGAATTGTAGTCATAAAGGCTGAATCAATTCCAATTGTTTTATGAAGTACAGCTGCTAATGGTGCCAAAGCGTTTGTAGTGCATGAGGCGTTGGATATAATTATATGATCTTTATTAATTTGGTTTTGATTCACTCCAAAAACTGATGTTATGTCAGCATTCTTTGCTGGGGCTGATATTAAAACCTTTTTTGCACCAGATTGTATATGTTTCATAGCGTCTGTTTTATTATTGAATTTACCTGTACATTCCAAAACTATATCAACACCCAACTTACCCCATTCAAGCTCTTCTGGATTTCTATTTGAGAGTTTTTTTATTTTCATGCCATTAATCTCAAAGTTATCATCATTGATAATTTTGATATCAGAATTTAATCTGCCATGTACAGAGTCATATTTTAACAAGTGAACGTTTGTATTTATTGGCCCTGAGTCATTAATGGCAACAACCATAATTTCTTTTGCATGACTTTCAATAATAGCACGAAGTACATTCCTGCCTATTCTACCAAAACCATTGATTGCTATTTTAACTGTCATTTTCTATCACTCATTTATTTCTCTATTATTCATGATTATATCAATGATATGATCTTTTGTGAGTCCAAAATGTTGATAAAGTTCTTTATATGGACCACTTGCACCAAAAGATGACATTCCAAAAAATAGACCATCATCACCCAGTATTTTTTCCCAACCTTGCGATATGCCGGCTTCAATTACAATATTTTGTTTGGCATTTTTTATTATACTACTTTTGAAATTGTTATCTTGATCATTAAAGAGGTCGAGGCATGGTACAGAGTATATTGCTGCTTTTATACCAGATTCGGTAAGTGAGTTATAAGCATCAATTGCTATTTCTACTTCTGACCCACTTGCAAAAAGTGCATAATCTGGGTTATCTGAATTGGCTTTTATTAAATAAATACCTTTTTCGCAATTATTTACATTAAACTGTTCTGATATCTCTCTAAACTCATATAGATTTTGTCTTGATAGAGCAATGAGATTTGGCCCATTCTTATTTTTTAAAATAAGTTCCCAACATTCAATTGTTTCAACAGCAGAAGCTGGTCTATATACATATACATTTGGTATCGCGCGTAAGCTTGATAGATGTTCTATAGGTTGATGCGTTGGACCGTCTTCACCAAGTCCAATTGAGTCATGAGTGAGGACATAGATATTATGCTGTTCCATCAATGCTCCAAGCCTTATTGCAGGACGGCAATAATCGGAGAATATTAAAAAGGTACCTCCATATGGAATAAATCCTTTATGGAGAGATATACCATTCATTATCGCACCCATTGCATGCTCACGAATACCATAGTGAATATATCTACCACTAAAATTCTCTGCTACTATTTCATTAATATTATGCGTTTTTGTATTATTTGATCCTGTTAAATCTGCAGAGCCGCCAACTAAAAATTCTGTATTTTCATTTATGCATTGAAGAGCAATCTCAGATGCCTTTCTAGTTGCAATATGGCTCTTTGTGGTTAGATAATCGTGTTTTAATTCTATGAGTGACTTGTAAACATTTTGGTTTAGGGTACCACTGATTTGACTGTTGTATTTATCTCGGATTTCCGGCGGTAATTTTTGGATTCTTTCTTCCCAATCTCTTCTTTGCTTGCATCCCTTCAATCCAATGTTTCTCCATTCTTCAAGTATTTCACTTGGAACAGAAAATTTATCATAATTAATACCAAGTTTATCGCGAGTAAGCAGGTACTCTTCACTTCCAAGTGGGGAGCCATGAACACTCGATGTACCCTGTTTGTTAGGGGATCCATAGCCAATAATTGTTCTGCACTTGATCATGGATGGTTTTACAGATTTTATGCTTCGATCAAGCGCATCAGCAATCTCATTTGTATTATGCCCATCTATTTCAATTACTTCCCATCCTGACGCCTCAAATCTTTTAGTTTGATCAGTTGAGTCAGTTTTTGAAATTGGACCATCTATGGATATTTGGTTATCATCAAAGATCATAATTAGTTTATTCAAACATAAATGACCTGCGAGTGTTATAGCCTCTTGAGAAATTCCTTCCATCAGATCGCCATCACCTGCCATGACATAAGTCATGTGATTAACAATGTCGCTACCGTATCTTGCTGATAGCATTTTTTCTGTTATTGCCATACCTACTGCATTCGCAACGCCCTGACCCAGCGGACCCGTTGTAGTTTCAATACCTTTTAAATGTCCATATTCTGGATGGCCTGCGGTTTTAGATCCCAGCTGTCTGAATTTTTTTAAATCTTCAATTTTAATGTCATCATAACCGAGCAAGTATAGCAGTGAATATAGAAGCATAGATCCATGTCCTCCAGATAATACAAACCTATCACGATCATGCCAGTGGGGATCACTTGCATCATATTTAAGAAATTCTGAGAATAGGACTGTAGCTACATCTGCCATGCCCAAAGGCAATCCAGGATGTCCACTGTTTGCCTCTTCTATTGCATCAATGGAAAGAGCCCTTATTGCATTTGCCATTTGTTGATGTGCTGTACTTCTTGCCATTTCTCTCACAAAGATTACTTGATCTTTTTTTATAATTAATCAGATGTTTTATCAAACAATATTTGCATAATCACTTCTCTTTTCTGTATAAAATGAGCAGGAAAGGTATTGATTTTAATAGAAAACTTATTTTTTTTTTATTGCAATTTACTAATCATTAATATTAATATTTAAGTGAAAGCTTCAATAATTCTATAATGAAAAGCTTTGTATTCAAATATATGAGATTGAGATGAACCAGCAAAACTTCAAAGTAGGGACTTATGTTGAGACAAAAAAACTCAATGATATAAGCCCAAGACTTGCAAACGCTATAGAAAATTTAAATCTGGCTGTTGACAACCTTAGCAATAAAAATTTTGCTTTCGAAAACTCAAACTCAGAGGAAATACAAAATCTAAACAAGAAAATTTCAAAATTAAATGATGAAAACGTTGACTTGCTATTTAAAATTGATGATTTAAAACGTAAGAATTTGAAGCTTGAGGATGCAAATAGGTTAGTTGATGAAAAAATCACAGAAATGATCAAGAATTATAGAGATTTTCTGAATAAAGCATCCTAGTTTTTATGATGAAATGCCAGGGCTGAAACAATGGGCAAGGTCACAGTCAATATAAATAACAGAACTTTTCAAATAGCTTGTGAAGATGGTGAAGAATCGCGCCTAAAAGAATTAGCATCCTTTTTTTCCCGTCATGTTGACCAGTTACAAGGTAGGTTCGGCCACATAGGTGATGCTAGAATTTATGTTATGGCAGGACTTCTCATTGCTGATAAACTATCAGATGCTCTTACACAGATTGAAGAAATACAAGAAGACATCAAAAGATTACAAAAGAAAAATGATTTGCATAAAGAGGATAGCCACAATCTAGAAGAACTTCTAATTAACGATATTGAAGTATTGACCCAAAAGTTAAACGAGATCAGTAAATCACTCACTTAATTGTGCAAAATAAGAATGAATTCTCCAAAAATAAATGATACACTCGCAATAGCTATGCGGTTCGTGAGATCATTATTCCTGGCGCCATAGCAATTCTAAAGGGAACTGACGCTGATTTGGACCGTGGTCCATATCATTTGGTGCCCACCTAAATATTAGGAGCCGAGGATTGCAGCATCCACGACCGTGTGGCCTTTTATAGGTATGAATTTTTGCATAAAGTATTATCCCAAAGAAAAAGTGAGCTGAGAAAATCTGCAATATCTGTGAGGCAACAAATGGATGCCTCTACGCGGCATTTTTTTGAATATAAAATAATTGACGTATTCAAAAATATAATTACTTCCGGAGAGATTGTGGCTGGCTATTTCCCAATAAATAGTGAATTTAATATCTTACCTCTATTGCAATCTCTTAAAGAAAGAAAAAATACAATCGCTCTGCCTCGTATAACTGAGAATAAAGTGCTTGATTTTTGTAGTTGGAATTTAGATGAGAATAATCTAATTAAAAACCAATTTTCAATATTTGAACCCAATGGAAGATATTCCATAATTCCAGATAAAGTGCTTGTTCCTGGAGTGCTATTTGATAGAAAATATAATAGGCTCGGTTTTGGTGGTGGCTACTATGACAAGACAATAGAGCAATATAGGATAGAATATCCAACTAAATTCATAGGGATATGTTATCCAAGTCAAATTGTACCCGATCTGCCTGTTGAGGAGTTCGATCAAAAAGTTGATTTTCTTATTGATTTAGAAGAAATATAAAGTATTTCTATAATTGAATTTATGATTGAGAATATATGAGAGCTTTATTTATTGGGGATATAGTTGGCGAGTCTGGAAGAAGAGTTGTCATTGAAAATATTCAAAAAATTAGGGACAATTACAACCTTGACTTTGTTATTGCAAACGGTGAAAATTCTGCATCCGGATTTGGTATAACAGAAAAAATACTTCATTCCCTTATAGATTCTGGTGTTGATGTGGTTACAACTGGGAATCACATATGGGATCAAAAGGAAACACTAGTTTATATAGAAAGAAATAACTGTCTTCTTAGGCCAGCTAATTTTCCAGACGGAACACCTGGTAAGGGCTCCTTTGTTTTTAATGCAAAAAATGGAGAAAAAATTCTTGTCATTAATTTAATGGGAAGAGTCTTCATGAATCCTCTGGACGACCCATTCAAAACTATAGACGAAATATTATCACAAACTAACTTACAAAATAGTGTGGATGCTATTTTTGTTGATTTTCATGCAGAGGCAACATCAGAGAAATTAGCAATGGGCTATTATCTCGATGGTAGAGTAAGCATGGTTGTTGGAACTCACACTCATGTTCCAACCGCAGACTCTAGGATACTATCAAACGGAACAGGATATATTTCAGATGTTGGTATGAGTGGGGATTACGACTCTATACTTGGGTTCAAGAAACAAAATCCACTAGAAAAATTTATTACCTCTATTCCAAGCGGCAGATTTATCCCTGCTTCAGGTGAGGCGACATTATCTGCTATTTTATTTGAAACTAATAATTCAGGATTAGTAAACAAAATTAAACCACTAAGATTAGGAGGATTATTGGGAGAAGAACTTCCCGAATTCTAAAATCGTTATCAATTTTTCACACTGAACTTTTAATTAACTAATTTTATCTTATTATAGATTGAGGAAAGAATATGGCAGGACATTCAAAATTTAAAAATATCCAATACAGGAAGGGTGCGCAAGATAAGAAAAGAGCTAAGGTTTTTTCGAAGCTTGGAAAAGAAATTACAGTTGCTGCCAAATTAGGTTTGCCTGACCCCGCTATGAATCCAAGATTAAGATCTGCAATTCAAGCCGCACGAGCTCAAAATATGCCAAAGGATAATATTGAGAGAGCCATTAAAAAAAGTCAGGATGCTGGGGGAGCAAATTTCGATGAAGTTAGATATGAAGGCTTTGGACCTGGGGGTACGGGTTTTATTGTTGAGACACTCACAGACAACAAGAATAGGACAGCCGGGGATGTGAGAGCTATATTTACGAAATCAGGAGGAAATCTTGCAGAAAATGGTTCAGTCTCTTTTTTATTTAGTAGGGTTGGAATAATTGAATTTGATAAATCACAATCAAATGAAGAAGATATAATAGAGGCATCAATTGAAAAAGGAGCGGAGGATTGTGATATATCTGATGAGTCTTATGAAATCTATTGCGATCCTGCAACTTTACACAGCCTTGGTGAGAGCCTTGAGGCAATGTTTGGAGAGTCAAAGTTAATGAAAATTATATGGAAGCCGGAGAACAATATAGAAATAGATCAGGAAACTTATGCAAAACTCGAAAGGCTTTTAGAGGCATTAGACGATAATGAAGATGTTCAAGATATATATTTTAATTTTGAGATACCAGATGAGTTTTTAAGTTAAGCTAATAAGTATGCATGCGAAAAAAATTTTAGGAATTGACCCAGGACTAATAAATACAGGGTGGGGTGTGATTTCCATAAATGGGAATTCAGTTAGTCACATTGACCATGGCTTAATAAAAGTTCGAACAGATATTGATTTAGCTGAGCGTCTATTATTGATTTCCCAAAACTTAACAGAAATTTTATCAAAGCATAATCCGGATGAATGTTCTATAGAAAAAACATTCGTAAATAATAACGCTCTATCCAGTCTAAAACTTGGGCATGCAAGGGGTGCAATCCTTCTAACTATAGCAAAATACAAGATTAGATGTTTTGAATATGCTCCAAATCAAATTAAAAAAAGTGTTGTTGGGAGAGGTCATGCTGATAAAACTCAGATTGCTCATATGGTTTCGATATTGCTATCAAAAAAAATTGAGGGCGTCAGTGATGTTTCTGATGCACTTGCCATTGCAATAACTCACGCATATCAAAATCACAATCGAATTGTAGAGGCTACTCAATGATAAGTAAGTTAGAAGGAATAGTGGATACAATTAATGAAAATTCAGTGATAATTGATATCAATGGTGTTGGGTATGAAGTTTCATATCCAGAGAGAGCAATTGATACTTTAGTCGAAGGTTCAAAAATTTCCGTATATATAAAGACAATATTTAGAGATGATACTATTTACCTGTATGGTTTTTCGTCAATTGAAGATAGAACTTTTTTTAATATGCTTCAAACTGTCCAAGGTGTTGGAGCAAAACTAGCTATGACCATAATTGGTTTTTTTGAAACTGAGGAAATTACAAACTATATTAGTTCTGCAGATGAAAAGTCAATAACTATGGCGCCTGGTGTTGGTGCGAAAGTTGCAAAAAGAATTATCACTGAATTAAAAGATAAATTTATAGATAGCTCCCAACAAAGCACAGATAATTATTCAACAAAGAGAAATAATATTATATCCGCTTTATTAAATCTTGGTTATCCAAGAAGTGAAGCAGTTAATATTGTTGAACAGTTAAAAGTTGAAATAAATCAAGATTTAGAAATTGAAGAATTAATAAGGATGGCGCTGAGGAGAACTGTTTAATGGCTAATGATCACAGAATATATAGGCCACGTCTCTTAGAACAGTTTATTGGGCAAAACCCTGTTCGAAAAAATCTTAAAGTATTCATTGAGTCAGCAAAAGAGCGTGAAAAAAGTTTGGATCACGTTCTTCTAGCTGGTCCTCCAGGTCTTGGAAAAACAACATTAGCAAACATTATTGCAAATGAACTTGGGGTTAACATTAAAGTTACATCCGGACCACTTATAACAAAAGCTGGAGATTTGGCGGCTATCATCAGTAATTTGGAAGAGAGAGATGTTTTATTTATCGATGAAATACATAGACTGAATAGTAGCGTTGAAGAGGTGCTTTATGCAGCAATGGAAGATTTTGTATTAGATATCTTAATTGGAGAGGGGCCTGCGGCAAAGTCTGTTCGAATAGAGTTAGCTCCATTCACATTAATTGGAGCAACTACCAGATTAGGGTTAATATCAAATCCACTAAGAGAGAGATTTGGTATTCCTGTAACTTTAGATTTTTATAATGATGCTGATCTTAGTGAAGTCGTTAAAAATGCTTCAAGTGAGCTTGGAATAATAATTGATGATGAGTCTGCTAACGAAATAGCTTCTAGATCAAGAGGTACTCCAAGAATTGCGAATAGATTACTCAGAAGAGTTCATGATTATTCGGTATATAATAAAGTAGATATGATTAACATTAATTTAGCAAAGGACTCATTGAAAGAGTTAGAGGTAGATAACATTGGTTTGAATAGTCTGGACTATAGATATTTGGATTGTTTGATTGAAAATCATAATGGAGGTCCGGCAGGTATTGAGTCTATCGCAGCATCGATGGGAGAAGCTCGTGACGTACTGGAAGATGTCATTGAGCCATACTTAATTCAAAAAGGATTTATAAATAGAACCCCAAGAGGAAGAGTTATATCACAGAAATCGATTGTTGAAATAAAAGATAGATTGAAAAAAGATAATAAATGACAAATTATAGTCATATTTGCAAACTAAATTTGTTTCGTAAGATAAATATATATAATATTGTACATTGTTGAACTAATTTTAAGTTGAAAATAACATGGAAGAAACACAAATCGTTACAGACTTGAGTCTAATAGGTCTTTTCTCTGAAGCGGATATAATAGTAAAAATAGTGATGATTGGTTTAATGATAGCATCAATATTTTCATGGGCAATCATAATTGAAAAACTTGTTCTAATAAAATTAGTAAACAGGAATGCGATAAAATTTTACAGAGATTTTTGGAGCAGTAACATAAATGATATTGATGTAGCTTATAGAAACTCGAGAAATAATCCAATGGCAAAAATTTTCAATGCCGGGATTAAAGAGTGGAATACAACATTTAAAATTCACAAAAATATGTCAATAGATGGTGTAAAACAGAGAATTGAAAAAGCTATGAACGTTCAAATGAATATTGAACTTGATAAACTAGAAAAGAAATTATTATTCTTAGCGTCAGTTGGTTCAACAGCCCCATTTATTGGTTTATTTGGAACGGTCTATGGTATCATGAATAGTTTTTCAGCAATTGCGGCATCGAAGAGTACAAATCTAGCGGTTGTTGCTCCTGGAATAGCAGAGGCACTATTTGCAACAGCGATTGGACTGTTTGCAGCAATCCCAGCCGTTATGTTTTATAACAAAATATCAAGTGATATTTCTCGGGTTACATCAAATCTTGAAAATTTTAGCGATGAATTCATCAATTATTTCAGCAGGCAAATTGATGCACAAATGGTCGCAGATGATTTTGATGATAACTACGAAAGTCAAGATGAAGAGTATTAATATTCCTAAAGATGGCAGTAAGTTTAAAAACATTACCGAATAATCGGAGAAGGGTTAGAAAAAATAACCCTATATCAGATATTAATGTTACTCCACTTGTCGATGTGATGCTTGTATTATTGATTGTTTTTATGGTAACAGCCCCATTGTTAACTGTGGGTGTTCCAATTGAATTACCAAAAACAGATGCAAAGCAAATGAGTGAAGAGTCTGAGCCTCTTACAATTACTTTGGATAAGGAAGGGAATATTTATATCCAAGAATTAGAGATTCCTTTTGCGGAACTTGGTGAGAAATTAGAGGCAATTGGAATGGGTAATTATGATCAAAAAATATACATAAACGGTGACAAAAATATAAATTATGAAATGCTCATGAAAGTCATGGCAAAGATAAATTCAGCGGGCTATACATCAATAGGTCTTGTTACGGATATAGAAACATAATATGTTCTCAAGGCCTCTATCTATTTCATTATCCATCCATTTATTTTTTATATCCATTATTGTAATAGGGTTACCATCATTTGATAAATTTGATGAATTGCCAACATCAGTCATTGAAATAGAGTTAATTGTAAATGAATTATCAGAAGAAATACAAGAGCAAGATGACAATAATGTTGAATCAACTCAAGATCTAAAAAAATATAGCGCAACACCAAATATCAAGCCGTCTGATAGAAGTGACTCCACCAATAATATGAAGATTGATGCGCAAATTGAGACAGAGTCAACTATTCTATCTGATGAAGAACCAGAAGAAGAAATATCAGAAGTTTTTGCTACTCCAAGCGCAAAACCTGAATTAAGTAAATTGAATGATAAATTATTAACTAATTTAGAATACGATGAAAAAAAAGAGGAAAGTAAAGAAGTTACCGCACTTCTTGATAAGTTTCCTGATGATAGGAATGTTGGAGATGTTATAGAAAATGTGCCAGAAAAAAAGGAAATTGCTAAAAAAGCAGACACAATATCATCCGGAGATATTCTAAATATGAAAAGACAGATAGAAATGTGTTGGAATCCTCCAATAGGTGTAAGAGGGGCAGAAAATCAAAGAGTGCAGGTACAGATTTCATTAGCCAAGGATGGAAGTATTTTGAATGTAGAGCCAATTACGAGATCAACAAATGATGTCAGTAAAATTGCAATTGAAGCCGCAGTTAGAGCTGTAAAGCAATGTGAGCCTTACAAGCTACCAATCGATAAATATGATTTATGGAAAGAAATTAAATTTACATTTGATCCGAGAAATATGATGGGTGGATGATATGAGAACTAAAATTAGATGCATATTGACTGTTATAGCCATATTATTATTACAAATTAGATATCCGCAGGCAGCTCTAGAAATTAATGTCAATGATGGTAATTTAAAACCACTTCCAATTGCAATTCCATCAGTAATCGATAAACAGGGTTTAGAAAAAGATCTAGGATTTGATATATCTCGTGTAATTGCAAGTGACCTTGCTGGTTCGGGGTTATTTTACCCAATAAATCCAAAAGCATTTCTGGAAAATCTTAACTCAATAAGTCAAAAACCAAATTTTAATTCCTGGCGGGTGATTAACGCTGAAACTTTATTGTCTGCTGAATTATCATATAGGGAAAATGATATAGTGAGGATTGATTACAGACTTTGGGATGTTGTTGCTGAGAAGGCACTTGTTGAACAAACATTAACAACTTCAAGAAATAAATGGAGGAGCTTAGCTCATGTAATCGCAGACACAGTTTATACAAGGCTAACTGGCGAAAAGGGGTATTTTGATACAAAAGTTGCTTTTATTGCAGAAAGTGGTCCAAAGACAAATAGAATAAAGAGATTAGCTATTATGGATCAAGATGGGTTTAATCCCCGACTATTAACAACAGGTAATGACCTTGTATTAACACCAAGATTTAGTCCAAATTCGGAAGATCTTGTATATCTCTCATATAGAAATGGACAGCCACAGGTATATATCTATAACCTTGAGTCAAAACAGACTTATGTAGTTGGATCATTTCCTGGTATGACATTCGCTCCAAGATTTTCACCAGATGGTAAGAAGATTATTATGAGTCTTCAAGAAGGCGTTGGTTCTAATATTTTTGAGATGAATTTAAGTAATTTTGAAAGAAGAAGACTCACTAATACACCCGACATAAACACGGCACCGAGTTACTCTCCTGATGCAAAAAATATTGTATTTGAATCAGATAAATCTGGTACACAGCAATTATATGTCATGGATGCAAATGGAAATAATGTGAGAAGAATTAGTTATGGAACCGGAAGCTACTCTACGCCGGTATGGTCTCCTAGGGGGGACTACATAGCCTTTACAAAGATATCAAAGGGAAGATTTATGATTGGTGTAATGTTTGCTGATGGTAGTGGAGAAAGAATAATTACAGATGGATTCCATAATGAGGGCCCAACTTGGGCCCCCAATGGCAGGGTATTAATGTTTTTCAGAGAGTCACCAGGTGAGACAGGGGGTGCCATGATTTATTCCGTTGATATAACCGGATATAATGAAAAATTAATAGAAACACCTGGGTTTGCATCCGATCCTTCATGGTCAACTCTACTGAACTAAATATTACATCATTTGTTAACATTTAAGTGCTAAAGTTAAAATAGATTCTATATTTAAAGGGGAATAAGCAATGATATATAAAAAAGCACTCAATCTTTCCGTGACTTTTTTATTAATTTTTATCCTAACAGGATGTGCATCAAGGCAAAAGATAGAGCAAGTCTTGTTTGGCGGTGGAAATGATAATGAAGCTGACATCGTATCTAATGCAATACCTGGATCATCACAGGACTTCACAGTTAATGTTGGTGACAGAGTATTTTTTGCAACAAATTCGACTAGTTTAGATGATGATGCAATGGCAATACTTGAGAGACAAGCTTCTTGGTTAGAATTGTACCCTGAAATCGATATTATTGTTGAAGGTCACGCTGATGAGCGAGGAACAAGAGAGTACAACCTAGCTTTAAGTGCAAAAAGAGCTGAAGTGGCTGTTTCATATCTTGAGAGCCTTGGAATAGGTAGCGAAAGAATTGAAACCATATCATACGGTAAGGAAAGACCTGTTGCAGCGTGTTCATCTGAAGCGTGTTGGTCTCAAAATAGGAGAGCAGTATCTGTTGTAATTGCAGATAATTGATTTGAATTCCTACTAGATATTTGAAAAACATTCATATATTATTTTGCCATAAAAAATATGGAATGGTATCTATTGCCTAACTAATAAGTATGAATTTTGAAGACAAATTACCCCTATCAGATCATCAAATTGATGACTTATTCTCTCCATTGGTAGACACAAGAAGAATCGCGCTAGCTGTTTCAGGTGGTAGAGATAGCTTAGCATTGATGTTTTTAATCAAAAAATGGCTAGAAAATAATAAGTTTGATAAGGACGTTGTTGTTTTAACTGTCAATCATCAGCTGAGGGAAGAGTCAAATGCAGAATGTGCTGAAGTCGCATTGATTGCTCAAGGGTATGGTTTTCATCATAAGATTCTGATTTGGCATCATGAAAATATAAAAACTTCGATACAAGAGAAAGCGAGAAATGCCAGATACGACCTAATGATAAATTATTTAAAAGAAAATGGCATTGATACTCTAATCACAGGTCATACATTAGATGATAAAATTGAGACATTTTTGATGAGGCTATCAAAAGGAAGCGGATTAGAGGGTTTGAAATCGATACAGACAAGCCGTAACTTAGATGGAATAAACTTATTTAGACCATTATTAAAAATAACCAGAGATCAAACGACTAAAACTTTAGTTTCACAAAACATTGGATGGATTGATGATCCAACAAATACTGATGAAAAGTATGAAAGAATACAAATTAGAAACAACATATCAACTCTAGAAAAACTTAATATAAGTAAAGAAATGCTTCAGTTGACATTAAACAGATTGGGAAGGGCTCATGAAGTAATAAGTAATGTTACAGAAAAGGCTATTCTTGAAGTTTTACATTTTGACAGTCTAGGTTATGTGTCATTGGATTTTGATATTTTAAGAGCATATCCCTATGAGATTATTATTAAGGTCTTTGAAAAGGCTTTAATTTATGTGAATGGTAAAAGGGTATCTCTTCAATCATTAGAAAGAGTTTGTTCTGAAGTTATTCAAACAAGAAAGCCGAAGACAATAAATGGTTGTGTCATAAACACAAAGAAAAATATTATACATATAACAAGAGAGAATAGAGACATTGAAAGTTTTAATTTGAAAGTTGGTGATCTCCACGTTTGGGATAATAGATTTAAAATTTGTTTGAAGTCGTTTAATGAAGATTTCATAACTATAAAAAATTTAGGTAGATCAAAAGAATTAAAATATCTGTGCGAAAATACTATTTATGCAGACATTCCAATTTATGTCCTGAAGACACTACCTGGTGGATTTATAAAAGATAAGCTTGTATTAATGCCTAACATACACAATATATATAATAGCGGATACTTAGATGTTAAATTCAAGCTACAAGAGAAGAATTAAATTACTGTAGTTATTATATAAAGGATATTAAATTGGGTGGTTTAAAGAATATTATTATTTGGTTGGTCATCGGCTTACTAATGATGGCATTATACAATGTGTTTCAAACCTCAAGTGAAACAAGAGGTGTCACTGAAATAAGCTATACGACACTTATATCAGAAGTTTCTGGAGGAAATGTAAGAGATGTTGTCATAACCGGGGATGAGATTCGAGGATCATTTAACGATGGTTCCAGATTTCACTCATATACTCCTGATGACCCACAATTTATCGATAGACTGAATGACCAAGGTGTTATTATCAATGTGCAACCAATTAAACAAAGTGCATTATTCTCAATTTTTGTTTCATGGTTTCCAATGCTCCTTCTTATTGCAGTTTGGGTATTTTTTCTCAAACAAATGCAAGGCGGTGGACGTGGAGCAATGGGATTCGGAAAATCCAAAGCGAAATTGTTAAACGAAAAAAAAGGAAAAGTGACATTTGCCGATGTAGCTGGGATTGATGAGGCAAAAGAAGATTTAGAAGAAATAGTAGAGTTTCTGAAAGACCCAAGAAAATTTCAGTATTTAGGGGGAAAAATTCCGAAAGGGGCATTGCTTGTTGGACCACCTGGGACTGGAAAAACGTTATTAGCAAGAGCAATAGCTGGCGAAGCGGGTGTTCCATTTTTCACAATATCTGGTTCAGATTTTGTTGAGATGTTTGTAGGGGTTGGCGCAAGCAGAGTTAGAGATATGTTTGAACAAGCTAAAAGAAGTGCTCCATGTATAATCTTTATTGATGAAATAGATGCAGTTGGTAGACATCGAGGAGCGGGGCTTGGCGGCGGAAATGACGAAAGAGAGCAAACCTTAAATCAATTGCTGGTTGAAATGGATGGTTTTGAAGAAAATGAAGGTATAATACTTATTGCAGCAACCAACAGACCAGATGTTCTTGACCCTGCTCTACTTAGACCAGGTAGATTTGACAGGCAAGTAGTTGTTCCAAATCCAGATATCATTGGTCGTGAAAAAATATTGAAGGTTCATGTAAGAAAAGTGAAATTATCAGAGGAGATAGATCTGAAAGTTATAGCTAGAGGCAC
>Ga0255762_10001904_pt1 | contig 17473 bp, 16 predicted proteins | sample 101ome_16_FD_179962 | JGI IMG/M metagenome (GOLD analysis project Ga0255762, IMG submission 179962) | Coastal salt marsh microbial communities from the Groves Creek Marsh, Skidaway Island, Georgia - 101401AT metaG (version 2) | ecosystem: Environmental > Aquatic > Marine > Intertidal zone >...
GATCGCGATAGCCATAGCACTTTCCGTAACCGTGTCCATGGCAGCAGAAACTATAGGTGTTTTCATCCCGATGTTACGGGTGAATTTTGAGGAAAGATCCACATCACGTGGTAAGACTTCAGAGTAATTCGGTACGAGCAAAACGTCGTCGTACGTCAATCCTAAACTGAGAACTTTATCGTTGTTATTTGGCATTGCAATTCCGATTTGAATTGCGCTCAAAGGTACGCAATTAATCTGAAAGAAAACGGGCGGCCAGCGGCCGCCCGTAAGGTTTCATATTCTTTTAACTTTTTTAGAGCAACGTGAAGTTACCTCGGTCCTCTACAGGAACATCTTCGATACTTCTGTAACGAATGAAATAAGTGTAAATACCCGTTTGAGCTGGTTTCCCATTTATCATCCCGTCCCAACCTTCATTGAGATTATTGGTACGGAACACCTCTTGTCCCCAACGGTTTTGAATATACAAGGTGTAGCTATCAGCCCGTGCGAACACCCCTTGTGGTTTCCAAACACGGTTTTCGACCACATCAGATTTTGGATTGAATGCACTTGGGAACCAAAGACGAGCTTTATGAACAGTACAAGCCACATTTGAACGAGCATTAAACTTCATGCCGAATTCATCACGCCACGGAATAACACCATCTTTGGCAACAGCCTTGACGTAGTAACAGAATTTACCCTTGCTGTTTGCATAAGGCTTAATATCATCTAAGAAAGCTGTATCAGCTGTGGTCCCCGCTAGTTCAAATGATCCACCTCCATTGGTGGAACGATAAATTTCATAGAGCTCAACTCCTGCATCGAAATCTCTATACTTCGTCCAAATCAATTGATTGGTCAAGTTGCCAATTGCTTCCACATTAAGTAGAATATTGGTGGCAAGATTAGATAAAGTATCCAATGCACCACAAGAATCACGTGATGCAATTCTGTAGTAATATCTTCGGCTTGTTGGATCACCAGTAAAGTCGATAAATTTCACCTCCCAAGGGCCCAATGCCGGCTTGGCAACCGTTCCAATGGTCATGTAAGGTCCTATCTCGTCATCAGCACGCTGGACATTAAAATCAATGACATCAGCATCCTTATCAATATAGGCATACAAGTCTACCCCATTCTGAGAGTTCACCGAAGCGCGTCCTAAATAAAGAACTTTTGATCCTTGAACAACAGCAGAACTATTACACACTCTATTTGAAGTAGATGTAATAGTACCAGTAGTATCAACTGCACGGACATAGTAGCAGTAGGTGTAACCATTAATAATACCATAATGATTAAAAGTTGTATCCAGATTTCCACCTTTCAATAGTACTCCCGTTAATGTAGCACCCAGTGGATCAGTAATGTCCGCATAAAGGTTATATACTGCAGGCTGAGTCTGTGTCCATTCTTTATATGTATTCCAACGAATACGGGCATATCCATCACATGGATCTACCCCTAGGTTCAAGAAAATAGTACTTGACGGTATAGTATTCCCGACTGTACTTTGATTTCCACAACTATCCACCGCTGTGATGAGATAGGTCTCGCTCTCGTTTTCAGCATTCGAAAGCGGATAGATCCAAGGCATGGATGTCGCGTGATCTGCCACTGAAATTGAATCAATAGGTTGGAAGAATCCACCATTATCTTTTCTATAGATTCGGTAATACACCACGTCACTATCTGATGATCCTTGCCATGACATTGCTGCCAAATTGCCACTAGCAACGGTAACACTATCTAGTACAATAGGCTTAGGCAATATATTGTCAATAAACTGATCATTTGGATCATTTGACCAACAAGACGAAGGATAAGACACCGCATAATGTAAGTCCTCACTGCAATAATTAACAGAATCGTTCCATGTTGTATCCATTGTCGTTCCTAATAAATCCCAACTAAGACTACCTGCCTTTCTCCTATGTACAGTATAAATGGTACTATCATCACCTTTCATCCATGAATTCCAATTCAAATGTGCTACAGAGTGAGTGAATGGTGATGCATAAGGTTTGGTCAAAATTAAGTTGACGTTTCGCAGAGTATCCGTTGACTCTGAGAGCAAGCCACATCCACCTGCAACTTGAATGTAATAACTATGTATTGCCGTTGGAGAAACATTAGAATGTGTATAAGACTGGGTGGACCAATCTGTAATGGTGTCTAAAACTGATTGATTGCCATTAGAATCGATGTAGTTAATTAAATAGTAGTCAAAGTTGAACCCTGTATCTGGGTTAGCTACCCAATCGAACGTCACACCTGACCCATCATGAGTTATACACGTTGAGTCAAGTGATGGCAATTCAGGCATGTAATTCTTTACTTTAACTATAACCTTCGCATAGGAAGTAAGAGGAACAGGGCACTGATCATCCTGCATTCTAAAGTAAAATTCATATTCCGATTTCAACGTACCACAAATATACTCTTGGTAGAATAGGTGATTACATTCCAAATTCCAATTGAATTTCACAGAGTTAATCCCTGACGATGTAAAACTATTACCAGTGTTTTGAGATGTTAGCGTAGCACATGGTGGGTTAAACAAACATGTATTAGGATTCGAATAATTTGTTGCCGAACTGAGGTTCCCTCCTTTTGCGACCAGTGTGATATTTTGGTTCGCACAATTCGGGTTTACATATGGATCACTTGCCAATAGTTCAAACCTAATTGTATCTCCAGGATATCCTTCAGTCCTGTAGGCGACTGTATCACCAGCAGTATTAGTAACTGGGGCAAGTAATGTAGGTGCCGCTAATGAACTATCCGGAGTAACCGTAAATTGCGGCGGCACTGGATTATATAAGCTGGCACAGGTACCGGTTCCTCCGGTACAAGATCTAATTACGACAGGAATATCTCTAAAAATTTCAGCTACTTTTTGACCACAACGCCATGCTTCAATACTCACACAGGTCGCAAAGGAACCAGTTTGAGTAGAATTAAATGTTACTGTACCAGTCTCACCATCAAGGTTGGCTGCAGTTGAACCTGAACCGCTTGGCAATGGTGAATTCGCGCTATAACCCGATGCCCATGGTACTACTGCACCACCGGTACCTAGAGGATTTGCCCAAACATAATACAACGAATCTAGATCGGGATCATAACCTAAGTTGTTGTATACAACATCTTGGTTTGAACACGCCACAACTTGCGGATCTTCCAAGAAATCTGGTGAACTATCATAACACGTCGGGTTCGCAGCAGATCCTCCAGTTAATGGTGTTGTTGAACCTGGTGGAATGTAAGGATACATTGTAGCCCTTAGATAATAACCTTGAGAGCCCGCATTAGTAATATTGCCAACGGATTGTGGACGACAACAACTAGTCCAACTGAATGTCCAGCCGCTAGCTGGAGGTGATCCTGTTAATACTATATCGCCGCTACGGTAGATATATTTTTGCATTCTTCCTAAACCGCTAAGCCCTGTTCCTGCTTGACAAGGCTCTGTACCTGCATAACATGATGGGGTAACAGTCTGCGTAGTAATATAATTTACTGAAACAGATTGAGGCCCCGATAAGGTCTGCGTCGTAGTAGGTAACGTGACGGAACTACCACACTCACGATATAAAATCATCGTGAATTGATATTTACCATTGGGTTTACACTTCCAAATGATTTCACCACCTAACTGATGTGTCGCTTGGCTTTGAAATGCCATTAATGTGAACACCAAAACGGTTAAAATGCGTCTTAATTTCATAACAACGTAGTTGAACACCGAAAATAGCGTAATTATTTGACTCGAAAAAGAAGAAATAGACGTCCATTACTAACAATGAGTAATCGACTTAAGTTGCTAATTGAGTGATGCTTACAAGAGAATTAGCGGCGCTTTGAAATTTTATTCAAAGTAATGTGTCGCTGTTGGTCGCTTCGGTTACGGCCTACTTTGAAGTTCCGCAAAGCTTGGTGCTTGGTACTCCTACCCTGCACTCGAGCGCGCCACATGCGGAATGAAGAGGGCTTCATTTCTCGTCGCATGAGTTTGATCACCTCCGCCTCCGAAAGCCCAAACTGCAGCGTTATTGCATCAAAAGGCGTACGATCCTCCCAAGCCATTTCCACGATGCGGTCAATGGCTCTTTGGTCCAATTCTGATCCGGGCTTTGAACTTTCTTCTTGAGGTGATGTTGGTTCCGACATATGCATAAGAAACCTCATTTACCCGAAAAAGTTTGCCCAGTATGTGAACGACCCTTCACTTGGCGCAAAAAATGGGAAAAGAATTGGGACGAAGTAAAGTATTGCAGCGAGCGATGTCGACGCAATAAATAAGCTACTTATACAGGTTTCTAGAAATCACAACCTTCTGAATTTCAGAGGTTCCCTCTCCGATTGTACACAATTTACAATCTCTGTAGAACTTCTCTACAGGGTAATCTTTGGTGTACCCATAACCGCCAAAAACTTGTACTGCTTCGTTGGCAACTTCTGTTGAAATTTCGGAGGCATAGAGCTTCGCCATGGCACTCTCTTGGGTCATCGGCTTACCCTCCTCTTTTAGTGCCGCAGCGTGTCTAGTCATGAGCTCAGCACCATAGATTTTCGTAACCATCTCAGCTAGTTTAAAGCTAACACCTTGAAACTGACGAATCTTTTTTCCGAACTGTTGGCGCTCATCTGCATAGGCAACGGCAGCATTTTTCGCCCCTTTGGCAATACCAATACTCAAGGCCGCAATAGAAATCCTTCCGCCGTCTAGAATCTTCATGGCTTGGATAAAGCCCTCTCCTTTCTGGCCAAGGATGTTTTCTTTGGGAATACGGCAATTATCAAAATACAAGGCAGCGGTTTCTGAAGCGCGCATACCAAGCTTGTTTTCTTTGTTCCCAGCACTGAATCCAGGGGTTCCCTTTTCCACCACGAAAGCGCTCATGCCGTGGCTATCGCCTTTCTCGCCTGTTCTGGCCATAACCACAGCAATCTCTGAGGAAATGGCATGGGTAATCCAATTCTTGGAGCCATTCAACACCCAATGGTCGCCATCGAGCACCGCTGTAGTATCCATACCACCTGCATCCGAGCCTGTGCCGGTTTCGGTCAATCCCCAGGCGCCAATCCACTCCGCAGTGGCCAATTTCGGCAACCACTTCTGCTTTTGCTCTTCCGTACCAAATTGCAGGATATGCCCGGTACACAGGCTGTTGTGCGCGGCAACGCTTAGTCCGATGGAGCCGCAAACCTGCGCGATTTCATCGATGATGGTGATATATTCTTGGTAGCCAAGGCCTGCTCCTCCGTAGGTTTCTGGAACGAGGACGCCCATAAAGCCTAATTGGCCCATTTCTCTGAACAAATCCACCGGAAAATGTTGCGCCTCATCCCACTCCATAACGTGAGGTTTGATTTTAGTAGCGGCAAAATCTTGTGCGGTTTGACGGATCATTTCCAGTGTTTCCTGCTGGGCATCAGATAGATTGATTCTCATAGTTGGTTGTAATAGGTTGAGCCTTAAGATAACAAAGAAGCCCGCATGGTGTTTGCGGGCTTCAAAGATTTTTCTGGGACCAATTTTCTTAGTCGTTTTTCATCAACTTCTTGTACTTGAATCGGGTGGGTTCCGAGCGTCCTAAGCGCTTCAGTTTGTTCTCTTCGTATTCAGAGAACGAGCCTTCGAACGAATAGACTTGCGAGTCCCCTTCGAAGGCCAAGATGTGCGTACAAACACGGTCCAAGAACCAGCGGTCGTGCGAGATAATTACGGCACATCCCGCGAAGTTTTCCAGGGCCTCTTCCAAGGCACGTAATGTATTGACATCCAAATCATTAGTAGGCTCATCTAAAAGTAAGACATTACCGCCTTCTTTGAGCGCCATGGCCAGGTGCAAACGGTTGCGCTCACCCCCAGAAAGAACACCGACCTTTTTGCCTTGATCGCCGCCGGCAAAATTGAATCTACTGAGGTAGGCACGGGCGTTGGTGCGCTGATTTCCGAGCATCACTTCCTCGGTACCATCGCCAATGACTTCAAAGATGGTCTTCTCAGGATTCATCTTTTCGTGGTTCTGGTCAACGTAGGATATTTTGACCGTGTCCCCTACATCGAAGCTTCCGCCATCGGGTTGTAATTGGTCCATGATCATTTTAAAAATCGTCGTCTTACCGGCTCCGTTTGGACCGATAATTCCAACGATTCCAGCAGGCGGAAGGGTGAAGTTCAAATCATCGTACAGGAGCTTCTCGCCAAAGGCTTTGCGCACGTTTTTCGCGTTGATCACGTTCGTTCCTAATCGAGGTCCGGCAGGAATGAAGATTTCCAACTTGCTTTCCTTCTCCTTGTCCTCTTGGGCGAGCATGGCTTCGTAGTTGTTCAAACGAGCCTTGCTCTTGCTTTGGCGGCCTTTCGGATTCATGCGAACCCACTCCAACTCTCGCTCCAGCGTTTTACGACGCTTAGAAGCCTGCTTCTCTTCTTGGGCCAGGCGCTTGGTTTTTTGATCCAACCAAGAGCTGTAATTCCCCTTCCAAGGAATGCCTTCCCCGCGGTCGAGTTCAAGGATCCAGCCGGCTACGTTATCTAGGAAATAACGGTCGTGCGTTACGGCGATGACCGTTCCTTTGTATTGCTGCAAATGCTGCTCTAACCACAGGATGCTCTCTGCGTCCAAGTGGTTGGTAGGCTCATCCAACAGAAGAACGTCCGGAGTTTGGATGAGTAGGCGACATAGGGCAACGCGGCGCGCTTCCCCACCGGAGAGATTATCGACTAATTGGTCCGCAGGTGGACAGTTCAGGGCATCCATCGCACGGCTCAACATAGTATCGAGTTCCCACGCGTTGGTGGCATCAATTTTATCTTGAAGCTCCGCCTGACGCGCCATCAGCGCCTCCATCTTATCCGGATTTTCGTAAACCTCCGGCAAGCCGAACTGGTCGTTAATACTGTTGTATTCCTCCAATACGGCTACGGTTTCCGCCGCACCTTCTTTGACGATGTCCATCACAGTCTTTCCCGCTTCAAGAACCGGCTCTTGCTCTAGATAGCCGACCGTGTAGCCTGGGGCGAACACCACATCTCCCTGGTAGCTCTTTTCTACCCCGGCGATGATTTTTAAAAGTGTGGATTTACCTGAACCGTTTAAACCTAAGATGCCTATTTTGGCTCCATAGAAAAAAGAAAGGTAGATGTCCTTGAGAATGGCCTTGTTATTGTGTGGCAAGATCTTACTCACTCGGGACATCGAAAAAATGACCTTCTGACCGTCGTCTGACATGAGATTAATGGATTATAAAAAGTTTGTATTTGCTGTTGTTCTGGCCTTGGGGTGCATGCCCCGTACAGCCGTAGCCCAAAGTTACGTATTGAAAGGCACGGTTGTAGACCGCGATTCATCTTTTGCAGTGCCCAATTCTTATGTGGTCAACAACAAGACCTATTTTGGGACCGTTTCCAACGGCATTGGATATTTCGAAATACCAGTATCCATGGGAGATACGTTGGTTATCTCTAATGTAGGGTACCAATTTTATTACCTCGCCATAGATAGCACATTGGTCAGTGGAATTCGGGAGGAATTGCTCATAAAATTGGTCCCTCGAAACTACCTTCTAGACGAAGTGAGCATTTACGCCATCACCTCGAATAACCCGCGGACCATGCCTAAAAGCGAGCCCAGGGTGCCGCGCAACGAGGACATTCGCCTACCACAAGCGGTGGCTCCTACCCTCGCCAACCCGCTCGATCTGCTCTACTACAGCTTCGGAAAACGCCCGAAACAACTGCAGGCCCTACGCCAATTACAACGTGAGGATTATTACCGTCAAATGCTCGAAGAGGGCAGCAACCGTCAAATCATTGAAGAATTGACAGGCATTCCGAAAGCCGAAATGGAGGCCTTCATGTTCTATTGCAAATATTCCGAAACCGAAATTCGCACCTTCAACGATTACCAATTCCTCGTGTCCCTGCTCAGTTGTTACGAAGAATACGAGCGCGAGAAGGAGCGCCAGGAGGCCTTGGAAAAATACGGACGCTGATGAAAGAATACCTCGACATCAACCGCAAGCTTTGGGACCATTGGGCGGACTTGCATCCCCGATCGGATTTCTACGATGCCGAAGCGTTTCGCAAGAATCCCATGACCTTGCACGAGATTGAGATGGGGTTGTTGCCGGAATTGGCCGGGAAAAAGGTCCTGCACATGCAATGTCATTTTGGACAGGATACACTTTCGCTCAAAACCTTGGGCGCCGCCGAAGTTTGGGGGCTGGATTTCAGTCCTGTGGCGCTTCGCGAGTCGGCGGCACTGGCGCAGGATTTGGACATGGAAGCGAATTGGGTACTGGCCAATGCTACTGAAATTCAGGAGGAGTTGGTGGGCCAATTCGATTTGGTTTTCGCCTCCTATGGGGTATTAGGCTGGCACCCCGATATCAAGCCGTGGATGGACGCGGCCTTCTCCTATCTAAAGCCCGGCGGTGAGCTTATCATGGCGGACTTCCACCCTGTCCTTTGGATTCTCGACGAGAATTTCGAGCACATTGCCTACCCCTATTTCAACACCGGGGTCATTGAAGAGGAGCGAGAAGGGAGCTACGCTTCGCCGGAAGCCAAACGCATGAAGAACCAAACATGGAACCACCCCATAAGCGACATCGTGCTGCCCATTGTGGAACATCCTAAACGAGATTTGGTGTATTTCGGAGAAACGAATTGGAGTCCTTATGCCTTGTTTGAATCCACCTCCCCATCCCCCGGTCGCTATCAAATCAAAGGGCGCGAAGGCCTATTCCCATTAGTGTATTCTCTCAAGGCACGTAAACTGTGACCTAGATTCCGCTCGAGGTGGGACCAATTATCGTACTTTGATTCCACCAAAAGCAAAGCATCATGAAAACATTGGTTTCCTACCTCACCACCGCCATGGTCTTACTATCTATGGCCCTACCCACCACACTACACGCTCAAACTGACCACCAACTGGTGGTGCAGATGGTAGATAACAACCCCAAAGTTCAAAAAGGGCTCCTCAAGCAGCTCAACAACCTCAAAGACGGATACAGCAATACGATTACCATCGAGGTGGTCTGCCACGGCCCCGGCTTAGACCTGTTGCATAAGGAACGCTCGGAATACCGCGAAGAACTCCTCGCCCTGAAAGAGCGCGGCATCACCTTCTTGGCCTGCGAGAACACACTCAAAGGCCGCGACATCCCTCGCGACGCCATCATGGAAGAATTTGAATTTGTGCCCATGGGCATCGGTGAAGTCATGGAAAAGCAAGAACAAGGCTGGTCCTATGTGAAAGGCGGGATTTAGGCCGAGGTCGAGCCTGGACGGTCGAGCCGACCTCGTATCACCTTACCTTTTTCCGCCAAATTATGGCAACAAAAAACCCGCGCTCCGCGCGGGTTTTCTTTTAATCAATTCTATCCGTGGTATAAATACCGAAGGCGGCAAAGAACCGCTCGATACCGAACCAAAATCCTATTCGGTCCAATATTGGATTGAGCCAAGGTGTGTAGGTACAGTAACTGCGTGTTTCAGGTTTCGTATGGTGCTTCGCATGATCATGCGGGCGCTGTAAGATTTTAATGCGCTGTAAGAACGTTATGATCTTAGGCTTCTCGTTGGGAAACTTATGGGCCCATTGATGCACAATATTCGCGTTCGCCCCTAAAATTCCAATAAACCACCACTGCCAGCTCACGGTGCCCATGATGAGATACACCCCCAATAACATTGCACCAACACCAATCCATCCACTTTTACACAAATACCAGTAACTGCGGGTTGTCATACGTCTGGGGTTTTCATGATGCCAGGTGTTGATTTCAATAATTGCCTTCCCTACCAAAGGCATGTCCTCTTTCCCGTATCGATCCATCCAGAAGTGAACCACGCCGGTTAGAAAATCTAGTAGTAAGTATAATCCTACTACTTCTAAAACGATCATTGTAATAGTCATAATTCAATCGGTTTTGGACGAAGCTAGGACTGTGCATCTTGATGCGTGAGTGCAGAAGTATCATCTTAAGTCTGTTTGGAGCCGATAGATCTCAGTCTACCGTCTAAAAGACCTTAATATGTCTCATAAAAGAGACCATAACGCTACCTTAAAAGACGGCGTAAAAAAATTATAGTACTTGGTATTGCATAGTACCTAATTTTACCTATAACTTTGTCACCAATAAAATTGGACCATGAAAAAAACCCTTTTCCTATTGCTATTTCCGGTAGCCTTAATGGCACAACCCAAAGGATTGGCAGACGACCTCTACGAGGAATACGAGCCCAAACCGTATATCGGCGGCTTTAGCTTTGGCGGCTCTTTACTCAGTGCCCTACCCCTTGATATAGATTTCGCTAACGGCGACCTTGAACGAACCCTTAATGGTGAAATCAAGCGTGTTCAGTGGCTTCGAGTAAGTGATGAACGCTACATCAAGGAGATCACCGACGACTGGCAAAAGTTCTTGGACCGTGCGAGATATAAGAGAATTGAACTCGACGATGACGACGGAGATGTACATATCCTATACATCCGAGGGAGCCGAACCAAGTTTGATGAAGCTCATTTCCTTGTCAAAGAAGAAAGCAATACCATTTTGATCACCTTCTACGGAGACTTCACCCTAAGCAAGACCCTCCATGAAGATTGAGAATACCAAAGCACAGATGCGCAAAGGCGTCCTTGAGTATTGCATTTTAGGCATACTCAGCAACGGTGATGCTTATGCCTCTGATATCATCGAACATCTAAAGAATGCTGAACTCATCGTTGTGGAGGGCACTTTATATCCGCTCTTGACCCGATTAAAAAATGCAGGACTCCTCGAATACCGTTGGGAAGAAAGCACCTCGGGACCACCGCGCAAATACTACTCCCTTTCTACCGAAGGAAAAGCATTTCAGAAAGAACTCAAAGGTACCTGGGATGCGCTCCAAAAAGCCGTCGAACACATCACTACCTCGAATTAACGCCCCATGAATAAGACAATAAACATCAACCTAAGCGGCATCATCTATCACTTGGACGAAGGTGCCTACGAGAACTTTAATTTATATTTAAATGCGATAAAGGACCGATTATCTCACGAGGAAGGCGGCGCCGAAATAGTCGCAGATATCGAATCGCGCATCGCAGAAATCTTCTCCATGCGCCTATCTGAAGGCAAACGCCAAGTCGTGACACAAGAAGATGTTGATTATATCATCAGTACTCTTGGCAGTCCGGAGGATTTTGCTGATGCTACAGATGATACAGATACCACTCAAGCTGAAACCAAACGCAGATTCTTCCGAAACCCAGACGAGACCGTCATTGGAGGCGTTTGTAGCGGGATCGCAGCCTACTTCAACATCGATGTGGTCTGGATTCGCGTGTTGTTCTTGGTGCTGTTGTTCTTTACGGGAATTGGATTCATCACCTACATCATCCTATGGGCGGCCATACCTGAAGCGAAAACTACTGCGCAAAAACTCCAAATGCGGGGGGAGCCTGTAAACCTGGGCAATATTGAAAAGAAGTTTAAGGAGTTCGAGGCCCAGGGCAAAGCGTTTGGAAAGAAGTTCAAAAACACGCCGCGAGGATTTTTTGATTTCATAACGAATACCATTGGAGCCATCCTTGGATTTATCCTCAAATTCTTTGGGGTCGTACTGGCCATCGTTGGATCAGTAATCGCCTTTACCCTTATCGTTGGACTGATCGGCGTGTTTGGCAGTACTTGGAATCTTGGCGGCTTTGATTTCATCGACATCAATGGTTATATCTACGGCATAGACGGTGCCCAGGCATTGTTTGGATCGGGATGGCGTTTGATGTCATTGCGCGTGGGAACCCTGCTGACCCTATTGATGCCCCTCTTTGCCCTGGTAGTATTCCTGGCCAAATTGTTTGGGAAATCGATCTCGAACGCACGCCTACTCTCCTTCTCCGGCATTGCATCATTCATTATTGGCTTGATCCTCATTTTCATTAGTGCAGGATCGTTGGCCACAGACTTTAAAGAGCGCTCCACAGAAGTAGAAAAGCTCCCGATACAAGGAAATTCCCTCGTCCTCGAAGCCGATATTTTGGAAGAATCCACAGGATTTTTATTTGATATTGATGATGACCAATTAAGAATCGAAAACGTCCGCTTCAACATCGAGCGCAGTGCGGATAGCACAGCCCACCTTGAGCTCAAACATTCAGCAAGCGGCCGAAATCACGCTGAGGCTAGACAACGGGCTCAACAATTTGATTTCAAATCAGAGCAAAGTGGTGAAACACTGAGATTAAGCGAGTATTTCAGCGTGCCCGAGGATGCCTTGTACCGTGGACAAGATCTCAAGGTGACCTTGCGATTGCCGGTAGGAACCACCGTATTCTTAGACCCAAGTCTTGAAAACATCATTTATGATCTTAAGAATGTTCAGAATCTTTGGGACGGAGATATGCTCGGTCATACTTGGATGATGACGGAACAAGGTTTGGATTGTATCGATTGTCCCAACATCGAATATTATTCGGCTGAAGATCTCGAGGAAAGTATTGAAGATGATCTTGAAGCGATGAACGAAGATATCGACCGGAAGATTGAGGAGCTTGAACTTGAAATAAAACGGTTGAAAGACCGCTAGGCTCGTACCCCTGAGCTATGAAAGCCCTTGCCTACACAGGGGCTTTTTTTATGCATACGCAATGTTGAGTACGGCGAAAAACACCGTGAGCACCGCTATGACCCAAGGGCTCTGAGGATTTTTCGTATTGCCGCCTGCCGTGGCCCTTGCGAACAGTGTGGCGAGGACGAACCATGAAATATAATTGGCCACAGGAACTTCAACTTCCGCCCAGTTCCAAAAGCCCAATTCGATCGCGACAGGTTCAATCATCACGTCCATCAAGACCATAGCCGTTCCCGTAATAAGCGCTTTTGCCCACGTATTTTGCGTCCATCGTCCCGACAAATCAAACCAAGCTCGAATCAACACCCACCACAATACGCCAATCATAAGAGGAGTACTCAACACTCTCGGTCCTAAAGCGGTGCCGTAGGTATAGGCGCCAAAAGGCCATCCGGTATTGGTGCCAATAACCTCGATGATGAAGCCAAGTACAATGGGCGCCATGTAAAGTGTCCAATTCTTTGGTCGATCGCTGGCAAGTAGGAAAACCACCAACATCAGAAGTAAGTTGTAGGGCGTGAGAAACACAAAATCATGACGCCACTCGGCCCCGAGTAAAAACAGCCCTATGGTGTGGAAAAAGATGAGGACGTATCCGCCGTACTTGGCCGCCAATAATTGGATTTTTCCTAAATCATTCATCTTCTTCTATCCATTCTGCGGCAATTTTACCGCTCAATATACATAAGGGAACACCGCCTCCCGGATGTGCTGATCCACCACAAAAGTACAACCCTTTGACCGAGCTACTTTTATTGGAATGCCTTAAAAACGCCGCCATTCGCTCGTTCGAGCTGGTACCGTAGAGCGCGCCACCTACACTTGAAGTCCTGTGCTGGATTTGCGGGGGAGTTAGCACATCTTCCGTTTCAATCAAGGGCATAATATCTTGTCCCAATACAGTAGAAATACGCTCTAAAATCTTCTGCCTCACCTTACCTTGAATCTCTGCCCAGTCCTGTCCTTGATCGTATGGTACGTTCACCATCACGAACCAAGAATCTTTGCCTTTAGGGGCGTCATTAACCTCTAATCGGTTTGAAATGTGAATATAGATCGTGGGATCTTCCCAAAATGGCCCATTGGTACGAATGCGATCAAACTCCTCCTCATAATCTTCACTAAAGATGATGTTGTGTAAATCCATCTCAGGAAAGGTCTGCCCTATTCCCCAGTAAAATATCAACGCGCTTGAGCTAGGTTCTTGCGCCAGAGTTTTCTTTGGACGCTGCACGTGCTCGTGCAACAACTCATGATATGCGTGTTTGATATCTGAATTACAAACTACTAGGTCAAACATCCGTTCCGCACCATTGACCACTACGCCGCGTACTTTCTTCTCCTCAATGAGGATTTGCTCGACTTTAGAATTCAGTTCAAACTGCACGCCTAATTCCTGAGCAAGTTTGGTAAGACTCTGCGAAATAGCATGCATTCCACCCACGGGAAAATGAGTTCCCATACCGTGTTCCAAATGTGAAATCATCTGCATGATCCCAGGCGTTTGATACGGTGAAGAACCATTATAGGTGGCATATCTATTGAATAATTGGACCAGCTTAGGCTCCTTGAAATAACGCTTGTTTTGATCATCCAAAGTCGAAAACAACCCCAGCCTTGGGATCTCTGAAATCACCTTGAAAACCTTAGGTGAAAGGAATGTTTTGGCTTTATGCAAGCTGCTCTCCAAAAAGAAAGGAGCCGTGAGCTCGAATTTCTTACGAGCATCATTAAAATACTTTCGGACTCGTTTTCCGGACTCTTTGCCGAACACCGTGGTAATCGACTCCACGTTCCTATCTACCGAAGGATATAGCGTTAGATGCTTTCCATCTAGCCAGAAATACCGGCAAACCTCATCGTGCGTGTGGTACTGGAAGTAATCTTTCGGTGCCTTCCCTGCTAATTCGAACAACTCCTCCACTAGGTGGGGCATGGTGAATAAGGAGGGTCCCATATCGAACCTATACCCTTGCCTCTCGAAAGCGGTGACCTTTCCTCCTGTGTAGGTATTTTGTTCAAAAACAACCACTTGCTTTCCCTGCAAGGCCAAACGTATGGCTGCGCTGAGCCCAGCTATTCCAGATCCTATGACCGCGACTGAGACGGAATTCTTTTTCATGTGGCGTAACGGTATTTTCTTAGCGGTATCCACTAAACAACCAACTCCATTTATTGTTGTAAAAACGATGGAAAAGAAACTCTACCGCGGTGCCTTAATTTTCTTCACGGCAATGTTGCTGCTGAGCATCCTATGGCCCTATGAGCAGAAGTTGCAGCATTGGGATTTGGAACCCAATTATTTGGTGAAGGAGAGCGACGAAATCTTCTTCAACAACACACGCATTCACCAATATAGGACGGAGGAGCGAGCAGAATTGGCCCAACAAGGATTTAAAGTACACCGGTATTTAAAGTGCACCTACGACACGACCCAACCGTTATTGAACTTTACCATCATCAATTCTTGGCGTACGGACCAGGCTTATATCATTGCCGAGCCGAATGCACGACGTTATTTCGCAGATACGGTGCATATCGCATTGGGGGATTCAATGGCTACCCTAAGCCTTGATCATATGGACTTCGCAGACCACTATAGATTGGCCGCTTGGGTGTTTCAAAATGCGCTGGATTACCGCCGGGCCTTCATCGTTCAAGGAAGGGATTCCCTCCTATTGAACGGTACACAAAGTAATGAAAAGGCCAATCAGGCTGTCCTCAAGGATTATTTTAGGCTTGTGGGCCGCTACCAGTAGATTTGGACTTTTCAGCCGCGCGAATGCTCAATAATTGGACAATCAGCGCAAATCCTACAGAACTGTAGACATAGGGTTTCGGGATTTCTACATGCGCACTTTCGGCGACCAGAACAGTCCCGATCATAATCAAGAAACTAAGTGCCAAGATCTGCAAGCTCACGTGCTTCTCAATGAAATGTGCAATGGACTTCGCAAAAGTCAGCATGATCACCATGGAAATGATGACCGCCACGATCATGATGACCAACTCATGCGTCATCCCGATCGCAGTCAGTACGCTATCAAAGCTGAACACGATATCTAGTAACCCTATTTGGATGATCACCCCAACGAGAGATTTTGGTTTACGAGCGTGCTCCCCATGTCCTCTGCCCTCTGTCTTCTTAAAGATCTCAGAAGAGGATTTGGCCAACAGGAACACCCCACCCGCGAATAAGATGGCATCCCTCCCGGAAACCGCATGATCGCCAAGATGAAACAACGGTGCCGTCAAGCCAATAAGCCAGGTTATTCCAAGTAACATTAATATTCGAAACCCCAACGCCAGCGCCAGACCCAAACGGCGCGCCAGAGGCTGCTGGCTTTCCTCCAAATCATTTGAAACCAGGGAGATGAATATGATATTATCGATACCTAAAACAATCTCCAAGAAGGTCAAGGTGGCCAATGATAATAGTCCAGGGGCGGTCAATAGCGCTTCCATAGGTATGCGATTTTTTGCGTTTTAAAGGTATATCTTTGGTCAACATCCTAATTCAACACGCATGAAAATTGTTAAGACACTTTTAATCATTGTTGCCGCTCTCGCCGGCGCTTTTATCATCTGGAACGCAACCCTACCCGCTAATTTTGACGTGAAACGCTCCGTAAATATGAATGTTGCTCCAGACGTCATCAGCCATACGGTATCGGATTTTAGCACCTGGCCACATTGGAGTGTTTGGTTCCAATTAGATTCTACTATGACCTACGAACTAGGCGACCCTTATCAAGGAGTGGACGGATCCTACAGTTGGACCAGTGAGGCCATGGGCGGAGGAAACATGTCCATTCTAGAATATACCGAAGGGCAATCCATGAAAACTGAAATCCACTTTGACGGGCAAGGCGTTAGCAATGGTTCTTGGGATTTTGAAATCCAAGATAATGGTGCAACGAAAGTTACCTGGGGCCTAAGCGGTGAAATGGGCTTCTTTGGTAGATTCATTGGTGCACAAATGGACAAATGGGTCGGACCAGATTTCGAAGCAGGTCTTCAAAACTTAAAAACATACGTGGAGTCCGCTGCGGCTAAGGCAGAAGCTGAGGCTAGCACAGCCCCTTCAGATTCCCTTATAATCGACTAATTACTTATGGAGGCGGCTCTTACGGGTCGCCTCAAACTTTTCATAGAAGTATACAATGCCTAAGATGAGTAACATCCCATAAAAGATGTCCTCAAAGGGAATAGTACCCAATCGAATGCCAAGATTTTCCGCATCGTTATACCAAACGACCTGGCTTTCCAAGAAGGAACCTGTTAAGATTCCATTTTTCAAAAAGAAGGGAAGCAGAGCGATAATATAGCTCTCATAGAACCTAGGAAGCCAAGTACAACGAGCAATCCAAGCCACATAAATGAGCGCCACCCCCAGTAACAAGAAGGTCGCCGCAGTATATAACTTGTCCAAAGACATCAATCCAACGACAAGAGTAAAAGGGATGAGCAACTGGCTGACCTTATTCGCCACCGCCACGCTCAGAATACCATCCGGGAAGAATAGTTCCATGCATTTGTAGATGAATACACAAGCGAAAGGCACAGTGATAAAGAACAAATACTCACCCAAGGGCAATCCGAACAGCGCTACCCCACTGAGGTAATCTGAGGTAAATCCCCACACGCCAAGATCGGTGTACCAAATATCCCAAATCAGAAAGAAGCCACTCCAAATGAGCATGGCTTTACCCAAGGACCCAAAGCTTTTGTAGTACGCGATTCGAGGCTCAAAGCTTCGAATCAACGGTACGCTCACCGTGAAGAGGTTGAGCAATAAATAAAGCCATTTGGTTTCTAACACGGTTTCTAAGAATTGGCGCG
>Ga0255762_10001919_pt1 | contig 17384 bp, 10 predicted proteins | sample 101ome_16_FD_179962 | JGI IMG/M metagenome (GOLD analysis project Ga0255762, IMG submission 179962) | Coastal salt marsh microbial communities from the Groves Creek Marsh, Skidaway Island, Georgia - 101401AT metaG (version 2) | ecosystem: Environmental > Aquatic > Marine > Intertidal zone >...
CATCCAGTCCACGCTCGCCGTCGCTCGCGTCTCCACTGGTTCGACCGAGACAACTTTCGCTCGCCACAAACCCGCGTACTTGGCGCTTCGCACCTTTGAGTTACGCCTCGCCGCGAGCGCCACCGGTGCCCACAGGAAGAACGTGCTCGCCGGTATCGCCACCGCCGGTAACGCGTTCGCCGTCAGCACCGTCGTCAGCAGCGACAGTCCCATGCGCTGAAACGCGGTATCGTTATCCCCCCAAAAGTATCCGTATTGCTCCCCGGTCGCCGCGATGGGCAACACGCGCTCGTAATCCCTCCGCGTCAACACCATCACGTCCGGCCGCGCACCCCCGCGCGGGCGTCGATCGCTCCCTCGACCTCGTCTCTCTCGACGTCGACTCTCTCGCGCGTCTCGCGACGCCCCTCGCGCGCGTCTCTCCTCCGCCTCCGCCGCGGCCCACCACGCCTCCTCTTCGCCTCGACCCGACGTGCTCGCCTCGCGCGCGTCGTCATCGTCGCCATCCGTCGCGCGTCGCCTCGACGCGCGTCCTCTCGTTCGCGCGACGACGGCGTCGTCGTCGTCGACGCCACCGCCGCCGCCGTCGCGTCGAAGGATGAAATTTCGAGCGCGACGATGCGTCCTCGCCGCCGTCGTCCTCGTCGTCGGCCACGCGCCTCGCGCGTCTCGCGACGCCGACGACGACATCGCGCGCGACGTCTTCGTCCGTCCGAACCGCGCGTCGTCCGCTCGCCCCTTCCGCGCGCGCTCGCGCGACGAACTCTGACGCTGGTTCGACGAAGATTCGACACACGTCTCCACGCGCCATGCGCCGCGCCCTCACCGCGCGCGCGATGCGCGAGACGACGCGTCTTCGCGCCGTGCGCGCGGTGGAGACGTCACGCACCGTCCACGATCGCGCGCGCGGCGCGGAGACAGAGAGAGCGACGACGGGGGAAGCGAGAGAGACGCACACGGCGCGACGGACATTTACCGCTGCGGATTGCGTCGCGTTCGCCGCACTCACGGGGGACGCGAATCCCATACACTTCGAGAGCGCGGACGAGGACGGTGGTGGACGACTCGGTGGGCGGGCGGTGCACGGCATGCTCGCGGCGAGCGGGTTCGGGGCGCTCTTGGCCAAGGTTGCGCCGGGGACGGTGTACGCGAGTCAAGAGTTGAAATTTCGTCGACCGATTCGCGTCGACGAGGAGGTGGAGATTGAGATTGCGCTCGTGAAAAGGTCGGGGACGCGGGCGAAGTACGAGACGGTCGTTTGTAGGGTGGCGTGCGGGACGGTGTGCATCGATGGGTTCGCGTTGGCGCTCTTGCCGGAGTAGACGGCGAAAATTGTAAATTGTAACGATAGATAGTGATAGTTTTACTTTTGAAGAAATACAATGGTACACGCGCGAAAGAATGACGCGCACTCTCAATTCTTGCTTTCACGCGTCGTCGTCTCCACGTCCGAGACCGGAGAACATGGAATCTAATTTGCTCACCTTGTCGCGACCCGCCTGCGAGAGTGGCGACCGCGACGCCCGCGCGGCGTTGGAATCTCTCGCGTTTTGCACGGCTTGCGATAGACGAGCCTTTTGCGTCTCCCATCTCGCGCTCGACGAGTTCGCTTCGACGTCGCGGGCGTTGAGCAGATTACTTCGCGACGCCCGTCGTTCGGCGTCGACGCCGTCGTCGGAGGAGAGCGGCGGAAGCTGTTGCTCGCGCTCGGCGACGTCGGCGCCGACGAAGAATTCGTGTTGCGCGCCAATCTCTCCACCGTCCTGGACCTCGGCGCGCTCGCGCTCAACGATCGATTTCCCAGTTTCCGTGCTCTCGCATATGCCTTTATCGCCGTTAAAGGTGAAACTCTTCGCCTTGAACGCGCTCACCGCGCGTTCAAACCAACCGAGCGCAATGGCGACGCAAAACAGGCACAAAAAAGCGGGCACAATGACGTTCAACTCGGCCGCCATCTCGGGGACTTTGGCCTCCATCTTTCTCGAAAACGTCGTCTGTTTACCGCTCGCTTTGATGATGGGAAGGAGCATCAAGAAATTGTAACTGATCGGCGCCGCGTATCGACACACCAAGCTCGCGTTGACCAAGAGGGAAAATCCATCCGTCGCTCGCGGGACGAGCTGATAAAAGCTAAACATGCCGAGCTTGAAGAGGGAATAAAACGTGCACAGACACATGTAGAAGAGAGGAAACGCGACGACGACGTGAACGCTCGCCGACGACGACGATGCCATCGCGCTCTCCAACATGACGCTCAACAGAGACGCGTGATCCGCGTACGCCCACGCCCGTCCGACCCAAATTGTCGATTCGGCGACGACTATGGCGGCGGAGAAAAACGCGAGTCCCGCGGCGATCACTCGTAACATCACGGGTAAGAGCACGATGAACCATAGGAATTCAATCTCGTCGACACATTTGGAAAACGTGGCGCCCTCGCGATTGGGTGGTCGATGCAGACGTCTCGACGCTCTGCTCTGTTCGGCGGCTTCCGCTCGAAACGCCTCGTTGATCGCGGCGACGTATTGCGCCTTTGTTCTCTCGTACACGCGAACCGCGCGTCGTAAACCGCGACGAAGCGACACTAAATCCGAATATTCATCGTAATCGTACGTCAGAATGTCCTCCTCGAGCGCGTCCTCGTCGTTTGAGTCCGCATTCGCGCCGCGCGCGGCGCCCATGCTCGGCGTCTCACGTTCGATGACTGTCATCGCCCACCTCAACTCGTGTCTTCTCGGCATCACTCTCGACGTCATCGCCACCGCCGCCGCCTGTCGAGCCAAGTTTTCGTACGCCGTCGTGAGCGCTCTCGACGACGCCGCAACGCGTTTATACGCCCACATCAACCGCGCGTTGAAGGAGGCGCGTATCCAAATTCTCCTGGGTACGTCCACCAATCCGTAACCCATGAGTAAGACGCCCGTGCTGATACCGAAGACGTTCGCGAGGACGATTCCGTACGCTCGCATCGCCGCTAAAGATAACTTTTCCGTCGCCAGCATCACCGTGCCTCCGAGGATGACGGCGGCGAACATGGCGCCCAAAAACGTCGCATTTTCTCTCACCGCCCGTCTCGCCCGTTCGACTGCGTTGAAATCCGCGCAGTCCTCGTACGATTGACACAGCGGTAAAATCACCCACGTCAGCGCGTACGTGCTCCAATACCCGATTTCCCACGCGCTCGCCAGCGTGTTCGACGCCGCGCCCGCGTCCGCATCGCTCGATACCGTCGCCGCCACGTCCAGAGGCACGACGGCGACGACGGAAAACGCCAGCGTCCACGCGCTCGCCACCTGTAACCTCGTCCACGCCGACACGTCGCGGTCGGCAAAGTACACGAGCGCGCACAGGGACGACACGGCGGCGAAGATGAACGCGAGCACGAGTCGCGAGCCGTCATCCAGCGACGACGACGACATGTCTGTGAGACGAGATTCTCTTCTAGTCTTTGGATGTTGACGACGAAGACGACGTCGCGGCGAGACCGATCGCGCGACCGACCGACCGACCGCGCGGTCGTGCGAGACGAGTGACGCTCGATCGCGCGACGGGGGCGCGTCACCGCCCGCGTCGCTCGAGTCGAACGCTCGGCGTCACCGTGTGGAGGAATGAATGAATGAATGAATCGAGACGCCCGACGCGACACACGCACGCGCGCGCGCATCGCGAACGCACGAACGAGCGAACGAACGAACGAACGCGAATCATGTTCACGACCTCACGCGCGCACGCGGTCGTCCCTCGCATCGCGCGACCGGGACCGCGCGCTGAATCGACGGTGACGAAAACCTTCAGACGACGACGACCGACGACGACGACGACGACGCGCGCGTCGACCGACGACGACGCCTCCGAGTGGGGCGCCGCGCCGTGGGATGAATCCACGAACGGTCCCGACCCGCTCGGGGACGACGTCCTGTTATCCATCGTGCGCTCCGAGTTGGAGGACGACGCGGTGAATCGACTGGTGTGGCGCGCGTTGGGCTACCGCTCGCGGGTGGATCTGGACGCGGAGACGCTGACGGCTGTGGAGGTGTGGACGCCCGATGAGGTGTTTCCGAATTGGAAGAAGAATTATCCGCAACCGCCGGACGTGTTGGGGGTGACGAGAAAGTACGATCCGAAGATTGACGCGCCGGTGAAGGCGGCGTGCGCGGCGCTCACGCGGTCGGTGCCCGAGGAACACAAGCAGGGATTGAAGACGACGCTGCGTCCGTTGGGGTGGAAGGGGTTCACGATGGATGGGTTGACGCCGAACATGACGCGCAGGGCGCAGGTGGCGAACTGGTTGTTGTTTTATAGACGAGAGTTGAGAGGGGTGAGCATCGAAGAGTTGCGGGCGAGACGAGACGCGAGACGGGCGAGAGAAGAGGCGGAGGGAAAGACGGATCGACCGACGGGGACGACCAAGCAAGGGGTCGTGTAGGATTCATTCATTCATTTTCAATATTATTCATGTAGTAGAAAACAAACGACCGCGTCGTCATCAATACGTAAACTCGCCGTACTCGCTCTTGACGACGACTTCGGATTTGCCCTCCTTGGCTTCCACGCGACCGACGACGCGGGCGTCGATGTTGAAGCTTTGACTAATATCGATGATTTTCTGCGCGTTCTCGGGAGAGCAGTAGAACTCCAAGCGATGACCGCAGTTGAACACCTTGTACATTTCGCTCCATTCGGTGTTGGAACACTCTTGAATCAAACGGAAGAGGGGTGGAATGGGGAACATGTTGTCCTTGACGACGCGCAAGCCGTCGAGGAGAAAGTGTCCCACCTTGGACTGCGCGCCGCCGCTGCAGTGCACCATGCCGTGAATATCCTTCACGTCGATCGCGTCGAGCACCGCCTTCACCACGGGCGCGTACGTTCGCGTCGGACTCAACACCAACTTACCGACGGTCACCCCGGTTTCCGGCTCGACGTCGGTGAGCTGGTACTTGCCGCTGTACACCAAGGACTCTGGCACGCTCGGGTCAAAGGTTTCCGGGTACTTTTCGGCCAAATTCTTGGCGAAGACGTCGTGACGCGCCGACGTCAGACCGTTGCTTCCCATACCACCGTTGTACTCGCTCTCGTACGTCGCCTGCCCGAAGGAAGCCAAGCCGACGACGACGTCGCCCGCCCGAATGTTGTCGTTGCTCACGACCGAATCTCGTCGCATTCGAGCCGTCACCGTGGTATCCACCACCACCGTGCGCACTAAATCACCCAAATCCGCGGTTTCACCCCCCGTAGACTTCACTCCGACGCCAAATTCGCGCAACGTCTCCAAAACCTCCTCCGTGCCGTTGATGAGCGCGCTCAGCACCTCCCCCGGAATCAAAGCCTTATTCCTCCCGATCGTGCTCGATACGAAGATGTTATCCACGCACCCGACGCACAATAAATCATCCGTGTTCATCACGATCGAATCTTGCGCGATCCCTCGCCACACGCTCAGATCACCGGTCTCTCTCCAATACGCGTACGCCAGCGACGACTTGGTCCCCGCCCCGTCGGCGTGCATGCACGTGCAATACTCATCATCCCCCGCGATGTCCTCCACAATCTTACAAAACGCCTTGGGGAACAACCCTTTATCCACCTTTTTGATCGCCGCGTGCACGTCCTCCTTGCTCGCGCTCACGCCTCGCGCCGCGTAGCGCTCATCCGCCGCCGCGCGTCGCACCACCGCGGTCGCGCGTCCTCGCCCATCGTCCCGTCCACGCCTCGCGCTCGCGCTCGCGAACGCGCGTCCGCGAACGACCGCCGTCGTCGTCGTCGTCGTCACACTCGCCGCCGTCATCGCGCGTCGCCGTGTCGCCCCCGTCGCCGCGTCGTCGCCCCCGTCGCCCCGTCGCGGTCGCGCGCGTTCAAACCATCGCGCGATCACATACATGATGGCGTTCGAGACTCGTGAATATGGGAGTGAGGGGTCGCGGGAGGGTCGTGACCGGTCAATGATCGCCCCGCCGCGCCTCGTCCCGGCACATCGCGACGCCGAGCGAGACCGTCGAGGGCGACGGACGGGGCGAGATGACGCGAGAGGTCACGAAGAGTGCGTGAAGAGTGCGATCGCGGTCGACGTCGACGTCGAGCGCGCGACGCGGGCGCGGTGGGGTGGAGGACGGGGGGACGATGCGGCGAGGCGCCGTTTCCCGGAAGTTTTTCCGCACGTTGGCGCGGTGATGGAGATCGTGGGCGGTGCGCGGATGAAAAGCGTTCGGTGCGAGGGGTGAGGGGTGAGCAGTGGTGACTGACGATGTGTTTGAACGATTCGTGGCGTCGTGCGCGCGTAGTATGCTGTATCGGCGCTGGGTACGTCGGTGGGCCCACCATGGCGATGATTGCCAAGAAGTGCCCGGGGATCAGCGTCACCGTGGTGGACATCTCGCAACCGAGAATCGACGCGTGGAACTCGAGCGAGTTGCCCATCTATGAGCCCGGTTTGGATGAGATCGTTTTCGCGTGCCGTGGGAAGAATTTGTTCTTCTCCACGGACGTCGAGGGCGCTATCCGCGACTGCGAGATGATCTTCGTCTCCGTGAACACGCCGACGAAGAAGACCGGTTTGGGTAAGGGAAAGGCGGCTGACTTGACGTACTGGGAATTGGCGGCGAGAACGATCGCTTCGTGCTCCGAAAGCGATAAGATTATCGTCGAGAAGTCGACAGTGCCGGTGCGCACGGCTGAGGCTATCGAGAAGGTGCTCCAACGCAACTGCCCGAACAAGGGTGTTCGCTTCGATATCCTCTCCAACCCGGAATTCTTGGCGGAAGGCACGGCCATGACCGACTTGGACGCTCCGGATCGCGTCTTGATCGGGGGTAAAATTGAGAACCCGCAGGGACAAGCGGCCGTGGACGCGCTTGTCGGCGTCTACTCTCACTGGGTGCCAAAGGAAAATATTCTCACCGCCAACTTGTGGTCCGCCGAGCTTTCTAAGCTCGCGGCGAACGCCTTCTTGGCCCAGCGTATCTCTTCCATCAACGCCATGAGCGCGCTCTGCGAAGCGACCGGTGCGGATGTCCAGCAAGTGTCTCACGCCATCGGTACCGATACCAGAATCGGCGCCAAGTTCTTGAACGCCTCCGTCGGTTTCGGTGGTTCTTGCTTCCAAAAGGACATCTTGAACCTCGCGTACATTTGCGAGTGCCATGGTTTGACCGAGGTCGCTCAATACTGGTACAGCGTCGTCGGTATGAACGATTACCAAAAGAGCCGATTTGTCCGACGCATGATTTCCGCCATGTTCAACACCATCAGTGGAAAGAAGATCTCCATGCTCGGTTACGCGTTCAAGAAGGACACTGGTGACACTCGTGAATCTCCGGCGATCGATGTCGGCCACGGTCTCATCGAAGACGGCGCAAAGCTCAACATTTACGATCCGAAGGTTGCGCACAGTCAAATCGCAATCGACATGGGCGAAGAAGCGATGAAGAACATTACGTGCTGCAAGAGCCACATCGAGTCGTTGACGGGCGCGCACGCCGTGTGCATCATGACTGAATGGGATGAGTTCAAGGCGTACGATTGGGAACAAATCTACTCCGTCATGCAAAAGCCTGCGTTTGTGTTTGACGGTCGACTCATCTTAGACCACCAAAAGCTCAAGGACATCGGATTCATAGTGTACGCTTTGGGGAAGCCGTTAGACCCGTTTCTCTGCTCGGCTGAAGGCGCTCCGTAGGAATTGTTGATAAAATCTAACATTTTTCTATTTAAACCTGCTATCCATCATCGAGCTAGTAAAGCTTTGACCTCGTCGTCGACTCGCTGCACGTATTCCTCTATCTTGAATTTTCTCTTACATCCGGCGTAGTTCATGTACCGTACCTTGCCGAAAACGGCGCGCTCTTTCCAACCTTGATCGTGCACGCCGGCGATCGACCACATGCATCCGACGTAGCCGTTCGGATCGAGACCATCCAATGCGTACGCGTCGTTAAGTTTGATGGACGTCTGCAGAGCCACCTCTGGGGAGGAAGTCCACTCGAGAATCTTCTTTGCCCAATACATTCTCATGAATCCATGCATTCTGCCGAAATAATACAATTCTTTTTGTGCCGCGTTCCACAGCTCGTCGTGCGTGTTCGCGCGTTCGAGCGTCCCGTAGTCGTACACGAACTCCCGCTTATCCGAAGCGTGCAGAGCCAGAGTGTCCTGCGCCCACTGACTCGCGCCCTGGAGAGAGTCGTAGTGAGGATTATACAGACAAAAGTTATCGGATAACTCTCTTCGAACTATGAGTTCTTCCAGATAACTATCTATGGCTTCGTCGTCGACGATTCCGCGAAGCTGAGCGGCTTCCCACGCGGCGCGGCGCGGAGACAACTGTCCGTGATTCAAGTACGGGGACAACCGCGACACCGCTCGCGGTGTCGTGGGTTTGTTACGCTCTCCGTACAGCATCAAGCGTTGTGGAAGAAAACAGTCTTCATTGGGATCTAACAACGCCGCCAACGCCGCGCGTTCACCTGGTTTCACGCCGCGAACCTCCGGGACGTGCGCGCCTCTTCGTCTCGCCTTGTCAATCAAAGCGTCCCAATCCGTCTCGCTCGGCGTCAGGGAATCCGGTGCGGCGATCAAATCACCGAGAACTTTTGGTGCCGTCAAAAATTCCGCGAGATTCCGATGAATCTTCGGACGAATCGTCCTCGCCGCGTACTCTTGCTTGTCGCTCGTCACCCACGCCGGGACGACGTTGTGCGCGTCCACTTCTATCATCGGACACCCCACCACGTTCGCCACCGCCCGCCTCGCCGCACGTCCCTCTCGCAAGGGCGTGAAATCGCACACCACCGCGCTCGCATCGACCCTCGCGCACGTCTCCAAGATCCCTCTCGCTGCGTCATCGCCCGTCGTCGTCAGCGTCTCCACGCCTCGCCTTCGCAAGTCTCCCTCTAATTCCTTCAACCCCTCCAGCGCGAACACCGCTCGCCGCGCTCCACCGACGCCATCACCCATCAAATCTCTTCCCGCGTGCACCGCCACGACGAGCGGCGCGTGCCGGGCGTTCGCCAACTCCATCGCTCGCGCGAGCGCGTCGTTATTCGCCAACCGCCTGTCCCGGTCGCACCAATACACCACCGGTCCGCGTCCGTTCGGCGTCGTCTCCGCGCTCTCCGCGCCCGAGTTCGAGAGTCGCGCACCGCTTTCGTTCAATCCTCGACATCGTCGCGCATCCACGCCGTCGTCTCGCGCCGTCGCGCGCGTCGTCGCGCCTCGACCCGCCGTCGTTCGCGCCCATCGCCACGTTCGTCCTCGCCGCGTCGCCGCACGCGTCGAACGCACGCCGTCTCGACTCGCGACGCGCGCACCAAACGCCCCCACACGCCTCGCGCCGGCCGCGAGCATCCCTCCCGCGTCGCGTCGCGCACTGTCGCGCGTCATCTTGTTCGCATCCCCGCCGAGGGACACCCCGCCGACGTTTCGCGCGCGCCTCAGTCCGACGCGCGCCCTCGTCCTCGATCATGGCGTCGAGCGGCAACAGGCTCCGCGTGGGCGTCCCCGCGCACGTCGCCTCGGCGGCGCCGCGAAAGCGTCGCTTCCGCCTCGGCGACCGCGTGGCGCTGTACCACGTGCCGTTTTTCGCGCTTTACCTGATCACGCTGACGAAGTGTTACGAGACGGCGGGGAACCCGTATCGAGCGGCGCTGCGTCATCACGTCGCGATGGGGTACGATCCCGCGGTGTTCGACGCGGTGGGCGCGGACGCGAGCGAGGGGAGCGTGTGGTCGGGGAGAGGAGAGGTTCGAGACGAGTGGGGGCAGGGCGAGAGCGACGAGACGAGTTGGGACGCGGGCGAACCCGAAGAAGAAAAGAAGAGCGAGGGTGACGAAGAGAGCGAGAGTTCGAACGGAGAGGAGGAGGTCAAGTACGAGGTACCGCCGACGCTACCGGCGAGATGGTTGCCGGATTTCCCCATGGTGCTGGCGTTCGCGTCGGTGGCGACGCTGCACGCGCTCATCATGTTCGCCCAACACTGGAGCGTTCGCATTCGATGCTTCGTGCAGTATAAGAGCGTCGATCGCGTGAGTGAGGGTACGTACTTTATCATCACTCCGCACCCGCACCAAGGGAAGCCGGAAATCGTGCCCGTATCGCAGTTGCGCGTCTTTGACGCCGATGGCGGACTCAGGACAATGTTGTGGTGCGTGTTCCAGCGTCAGCGATACGAGTACGTCGAGCTCGAGTGGGACGAGGCGCGAAGAAAGGGTCGAGGTGAACTTCAGGAGATTCAGACACCCAAGGATTTGCCTCTCTCTCACTACGTCAAGAGTAAAGGTCTCACGTCCGACGAGGTTCATCACAGTCACGAGCGATACGGTGACAACGCGCTTCGCGTCAATATTCCGACTTTTTGGGAATTGTACAAAGAGCAGCTCACCAGTCCCGTCACTGTGTTTCAAATTTTCACCGTCCTTCTTTGGCTCATGGATGAATATTGGAAATACGCGCTCTTCAGCGCGCTGAGCCTGTTGATTTTTGAGGGCACGACCGCCTTCTCTCGACAGAAGAATGTCACCACTCTTCGGGGGATGGGGCAAACGCCCGGACGAGTCCTCGTCCGACGCGCAGGTGTGTGGGAAGAACATTCGACCGAAGAACTTTATCCTGGTGACATTATTTCGCTCAAGCGCCAGGGAGGTGAAGAAATTCCAGTGCCTTGTGACTGCGTCCTTCTCGCAGGTTCAGCCGTCGTGAACGAAGCGAGTTTGACCGGGGAAAGCGTTCCGCAGATGAAGGAGCACATCAACCCGGAAGTCTCGAAAGATGAAGGTCTCGATATGAATGGTTTGCACAAAGTTCACGTCTTGTACAGCGGGACGACGTTGATGCAGCACACGGCGAAGACCAACAGTGAGTCGCCCGCTGTGCAAGTGTCCACCCCGGATGGCGGTTGTTTGTGCTACGTGCTTCAGACTGGTTTCGCATCGACGCAAGGTAAACTGATGCGTATGATGGAGTTCAGCAGTGAGCAAGTCACCGGAGATACGAAAGAGACGCTCATTCTTCTCTTTATTCTTCTCGTCTTTGCTCTCGCCGCGAGTTACAACGTGTACGTTGAAGGCGTCAAGGATGGAAAGAGAAGTCAGTATGAACTCATTTTGCGATGCATCATGATCATCACAAGCGTCGTTCCTCCCGATTTACCCATGCAAACGGCGATGGCTGTGAACACGGCGCTCATCGCTTTGGTTCGTACGTCGGTCTACTGCACGGAGCCGTTCCGAGTCCCCGTCGCCGGCAAGATTGACAGCTGTTTGTTCGACAAGACGGGGACCATCACGAGCGATCGTCTCGTCGCTGAGGGCGTGCTCAGTGATTTGAGCAAAAACGCAAAACTCAAGGAACCCGTAGAAGCGTCGAAGAACGTGTCTATCGTCGTCGGTGGATGCCATGCGCTTCTTGAAATCGACGGTAAGACGTTTGGCGATCCTCTCGAAAAGGCGGCTCTGTTGGGAATCAAGTGGAAATACGATCCGACGTCTCACACCGCTTCGCCGAAGATGGACGATAAAATCAAGCGCACGTGGGATGGTGTTAACAATACGTCTGTGAAGATTTTGGCGCGCAATCATTTCGCTTCAGCGTTGCAGCGCATGAGCGTGGTTGCCGACGTGAAGACGGACTCCCGCGTTGAACGCTGGTCTTTGGTCAAGGGTTCCCCGGAAATGATCAAAACTTTACTTAGAACTGTTCCTGAAGGTTATGAAGCGGCGTATCGCAGCTTGGCGGAGCGAGGTATGAGAGTCATCGCCCTCGCCCACAAGCCATTGGATGAAACTGAAAGCGCTCGAGTCGGCTCCCAAACCTCACCTTTCACTCGCGACGAGGCAGAGTCTGATCTCGTTTTCGACGGTTTCTTCGCGTTCGCCTGCAAAGTGCGCGCTGATTCCGCTGAAATTATTCATGCGTTGAAGAGAAGCTCGAACAACGTGATGATGGCGACGGGTGACGCGACTCTCACGGCGTTGCACGTCGGGAACGATGTCGGCATTGCTCGCGGAGGCCTCGACGGCGCCTTGGTTTTGGCTCTCGACTCCTCCAGAACGCTGGAGTGGCAAAGCGCTCGTGTCGATGACACCGGGAAACCGATCAAGATCATTCCGTACGAAAACACTTCCATTTCAGAACTCGCCGATAAATATAGTTTGTGCGTCACCGGTAAGAGCCTCAATGCCGCTCTCACGGCGCCGGGAACGCTTTGGGACAACCTCGATCACGTGAGCATCTACGCTCGCATGTCCCCGGACGATAAAGAGCGCGTTTTGAAACGTCTGAAGACTCAAGGCAAGCACACGTTGATGTGTGGTGATGGAGCGAATGATGTTGGTGCGCTTAAGCAAGCTCACGTCGGTGTCGCTCTCTTGAGTGGATTCGGCAGCGCCAACACAAAGAAGCAAGAAGGGGCTGCGGCGACGATCACGACTGAGACTGAAACGTTTGCGGAGAAGATGGCTCGCGTTCGAGAGCAAGCAGAAAAGATGAAGGCGGAAAAAGCGAAGGAGAAGGCGGCGCAACAGAAGGATCGAGTAGAATTACAGGCGCTTCAAACCCAATGGTACGAAGAGGAACTCAAAGCCCGCGAGGAGGCTGGCGAAAAGTGGGCTCAGTTCAACGCCATGAAATCAGCCACGCAACGCATGATAACCGAGGCGAAGCGCAGACAGGCTGCGCGGTCCAAGGTTGCGGGCACTGGACAATCGTTACAGCAGGTGTTTCAAGAGTTGGAAGAAACCGACGGTGAGGTTCCAAAGGTCAAGTTGGGTGATGCATCGATGGCGGCTCCGTTCACGAGTCGAGCGCCGAGTATCAAAGCCACGGCTGACATCATTCGACAAGGCCGTTGCACGCTCGTTTCCGCCATTCAAATGCAGCAAGTTTTGATGCTGAGCTGTTTGATCTCGGCGTACTCTCTGTCTGTCTTGTACTTGGATGGTATTCGCAACAGCGAGAATCAGATGATCGCGTCGGGCTCTGCCCTCACCGTGGCTGGTCTCGCGTTCTCTTACGCCACGCCGGTGCACACCCTGAGCAAGGTTCGTCCGCTTCGATCGATTTTCCATCCAGCCAACTTCCTGTCTCTCGCCGGTCAGCTCGTGATCCACCTCGCGGCTATGATTTACGCTGTCCACCTGGTCAAATCCACTACGGGCGAAGAGCTCGCGTTTCCCACTGCCGAAAAGGTTGCCATGGTGAGTCAAGAAGTCAAGGCCGCCGCCAACGAGACGCAACGAAGCTTCTGGGAGCAAGGACCTCCGTTTGAGCCGTGCCTGTTGAACACCGTGGTGTTCCTCGTTGACACCGTGCAACGAGTTTGTGTCATGCTGGTAAACTACAAGGGCCGTCCATTCATGCTCGGAGCCATAGAAAATAAAGCTCTCTTGGGTTCGATGGCGTCCATGGCCATCGGTGCCTTTGTGTGCGCGTTTGAAGTCATCCCGTGGCTCAACAATAAGTTGCAGCTCGTCTCCATGCCCGATGACACGTTCAGATACAAAGTTCTCGGTATTCTCGCCGGGTCCGTGATCGGCACTGTCGGTTGGGATCAGCTCATGCTTCTCATCTTCGCCAAAGATATCTTGTTTGCGTCGTATCGCGATACGATTACGGCGATGCCCACGGTGCAAGATTTACTCCCTCTATTGCGCCGAGGCGTCATTTGGACCTTTTTGTTGATTTGGTACATCCAAACCGAGGGCAACGTTTTCATCTTAGTTGGTGCAATCCAGGCGTACAGACGAGGTTGGATTTAGCTATTAACGTAGTAGGCTTGAAATAACTGAAATAACTACACTTCTTTGGTTTCGTCCGCCTCTAGGAAACTAATATTATTGCGTACAGCTCGTCGACGATACCGAAATGTTACGAAAATTCTCGCACAACCTTCTTCTTCGAGGATCGCGACTTTTTTCTTCGCTTTTTCCCGCTCGAGGGTTTCTTCACCTCGTCGCTCAGCTTCGTGAGTCGCTTTCTCCCAAACTCTTGACCGCCCAGCAGCGTCCCCACGCTGATTTTGCCCGTCGCCACCGCCCCGACCAAGCCGAAGATGGCCACAACCGCGAGCCTCACTAAATTGTTCGCGAATAACCCACCGCCCGATCGTCGTTCGATCGGTCCACCGCGCTTCCAAGCCTCAGGCATCGGTCGATCACCGAACGGACGCTTGGTTTTCGTCTTGATGAGCTGGGCGGCGATTTCCGGTCTCATCGCGCTCACCTCTTCGTTCGTGTAATCCAATTCGTCCACCAGCGTCGCCCGCATGGCGTTGGTGATCATGAATTGTACCTGTGCGGGTCCCATGGCGACGTTTCGTGAGAGACGGACGGGTCGAGCGCGCGAAGGTGTGAGGGCACATTCAGGGAATTATCGCCGGTCTACAGAGTCTGCGTACAAGTCCTTTACAGTTCGCTACTAGCTAGTTACATTTTCCTCGAAGCGCGTGACTTTTCGTTCCTAACCTACTCGGTCGCGAAGATGCGCCTGTCCCCGCAGACTCGCGTTTCTTGAGGTCGACCCGTTTCGCGTTCGGAGCGCCGGAGGACAAGCCGTCGGGGCGACGACTGGCCCGCCTCGTCTCCATCGCACCCGTCATTTGCTCGTTTGCGGTTTCGTGTGTCGCCGCGGGGACGGTTATCTGAGCGTCTGATACTTTGAATAAGTTTTCCAGCGCTTCGTAATTGATTTTTGAGCTTCCTTTCTTCTTCGACAACGCTTGAAGCGCCGCCTCGGCTGGCGTTTCAGCCGGAACGGAGGGTACTTTTTTCCGTTTCTTTTGCGGCGACCCGGGCGCGCGCTCCACGTCCTTCTTCGATGCTTGCGTCTCCAAGTATTCTTTGTTCATCTCAGACCAAACCAGCTGACGCAGCTGTACCTCGTCTGCGTCGTGAATGTACGAGTCGATTTCCTCGTCGTCGACGTCAGAGAGGGTGTCGACGACTTCTTTTTCCACCTTGGCTACTAATCCGCGCTCCGCGTCCTCGTCTTGAGCGTCGATCGCGACGGTCGAGGGATCGAACGCTTTCGACTCCAACGACGCCACGTCGTGCGGAGAATACTTGGCGAGCTGATCCAGCGCAGAGTTATCGAAGCACTCGGCGGAGATTAAAAAGTGCAAAACCGACTCGTCGATTTGGGCAATGTATTCGCCTTCATTCTCCGCGAACGATTCGTATTTGGGATGGAGTTCGCACATGTGCCGTTTCGATATTCTCGCCTTTGAGAGATCGCCGGTGAAGGGCAGGCAAATCATCTCGGCCCAGCGAGATCCCACCAACGCGCGCAGGGAGGTTTCGGCTCTATGCAAAAAGTTGGCGCCGACGAGTTCTCGACGAGGAGCGCTCGTCACCCGATGACTCTGTTCCTTGTCCGTCGTCCCCATCGTCGTCGCTTTAGAGGTTGTGACTAAAGCTAACGGCCTCGAATGATCCTTAGAAGACGGCGACGCGAGGAGAGAGCCCAAAGCTCCCTCTTCGAGCGCCGAGTTGAATTCGATCGTCAGATTTTCGTCGGCGTCGACGTCGGCGTCGCCTCCCTGCGGAAGTAAGAGCACGTTCTCTTCGAATTTCCGGGACGCTTGCGCGCGCATGAACGCGGGAGGGTCGGCGCCTCCGATCGAACCACCCGAGATTCGCACGTAATCGACGTAACACGAGCGACACATGCCGAGCGCAAAGTGCGGCGTGTTGTCATCCTCCTTGTGCACGCAGCTCAACACCGACATCGAGCCCGCGGACGGTAACGCCGCGACCGACCTGTTCGATTCCTCCTCGATCTCAAACAATCGCGCCTGATTGTCGAACTCCTCCGCGGTGAGCGCCGCGCTCGGGGTGTTTTCAAACTCTGACAGACGCTTCTTCAGCGTCGCCTCGCCGACGTGCACCACCGCGACGACGTCCCTCTTACTCGGACTGAACCCGTGTATCTGCGCCGCGACCCAGAGCGCGGCGCCACAAATTCCATTCGGTCGACGACCGGTTTGCATCCAATTGCGCTTCATCGACGCCACGAGTCGAAGCGCCGTGTTGGCCACCGCGTGCATGCGTCGTCCCAGATTCAACTTGTCGGCAAACCTGTGTATGAACAGACTCGGATCCACCGGCTTTTGCATCAATGGATGCTGCTCCAGACGCAACAATCGACACAATTGCAAAAACACGCCACCGAGCACGTACACATTCGTCTGCAATACATCCGCGAAATCGATCAACATGTACGGCCTCGACTCTTGTCGACAGATGATGTACAGACACGCCCCCGCCACCTGTCCGATCCGTCTCCCTCGCGTGAAATTCCGCTGCACCGCCAATTTATACAATCTATGCGCCGCGTCCACCATGTCCTCTCGCGGTCGCACCCCCAATCTATCCGCCACTTGTTTAATCTCTTGTCGTCCTCGATGGAGCGTCCGCTCGTGCGAATCCAACGGCGCCGCGTACACCCGACCCCCCCGCGTCGCTCGAATCACCCCCGGCGCGACGCCGTGTTCGCTCACGTAGTGTCCATCCGGCACGCTCGCCCCTCTCGCGTTCTTCGTGAACGTCACCTCACCACTAAACGCCGTCCGCTCGTCTAAAATCTTCCCACACGCCGTGCAACACGTGAACCCGTTCGACTCGTTCGTCTCCGTCGCCACCGCTCTCGCGCACGCGTCGCACCACGTCCCACCGCCGCCCACCATGATCGACCGACGCTCGTCGACGCTCGTCGACGCTCGTCGACGCTCCACCGACGGACACCTCCGTCCCGCGCCTCGCCTCCGTCGACGCCCACCTCCGACGCGCGCGCCTCTGTCGACGGCCGGCGCCCCTCGGGCGTGTGCGCGCCTCCGAGCGTTACGCCCGGGAACATCTATTTGTATACGATAGTGTATGTAGTATGTACCGTAGATAAGCTTTCATAGATACTATCAAATACGATCAAATGCGAACGCGTCCACGGCACGGTCTCGGTGGTTGTTACGACGACGAGACGGGACGACGACGAGACGGGCGACGAGACGGGGGACGACGACGGGGGACGGCGGGAGACGGCGACGGGGGCGATTCGATTCGATTCCAACGCGTCGTCGTCGCGCGTTTCCGAACGCGACGCGACGACGAGGACGAGGACGCGACGCGCGCCCCGATCGACCCATCGTCGTCGACGACGAGGACGCTGACGCGACCGACACGGGTGGCGGGCGCGCGGGGGGGAATCGACTGTGGACGACGACGCGTGCGTATCCAAAGAACGAAGGAAGGAAGGAAGGAAGGAAGGGGGCGTGATGGAGACGAGACGCGCGCGGGCGCGCGAACGCGAGAGGTGGGCGCGGGACTGGAGGGAGACGGCGGCGAGAGGGGCGGCGCGGGACGACGACGACGAAGACGGCGGCGAGAGGGGCGGCGGCGAGA
>Ga0255762_10001925_pt1 | contig 17367 bp, 15 predicted proteins | sample 101ome_16_FD_179962 | JGI IMG/M metagenome (GOLD analysis project Ga0255762, IMG submission 179962) | Coastal salt marsh microbial communities from the Groves Creek Marsh, Skidaway Island, Georgia - 101401AT metaG (version 2) | ecosystem: Environmental > Aquatic > Marine > Intertidal zone >...
CTCACCACTAAAACTATTGAATCATGAAATTAGGTGATATAGCACATTCAAGAGCAGGTGATAAAGGAAACATTTCGAATTTGTCACTCATCCCATACAATGAATTGGATTATTTGTTTTTAAAAAAACAAATTACTGAAGAAAAAGTAAAAAGCTATTTTAATGAACGAATCAAAGGTTCGGTTACTCGGTATGAATTACCTCATCTTCACGCATTTAATTTTGTTTTGGAAGCTGCTTTGTATTCAGGGGTTACGCGATCTTTGGCATTAGATCCTCACGGAAAGACATTGTCTTCTATCTTTTTGATGATGGAAATTGACCCTGAAGAATACCGAAAATATCGTCACCTAAGCTTATCTAAAACTTCAGATAATCATTGAAAAACGGAAGTACAGAATTTGGAATTCTACCGTCAATCGTATAGATACCGCTGGTATGAGTTCCTATATATTCTTCAGCAAAATGCTTGATTCCCAAATTTTCTAAACGCTGACTAAACATTTCACATTGTTGCGTAAAACGCAATCCTGCATTTCTTCCCCAATCCATTTTAATCGCAGTAAGTTTTTGTAGATTTTCTAAATGATCCTCTAACATATATACGGGCATATTCTTTTGCCACTTCTCCAGTATTTCTTTGTGAACAATTAATTCATCCCCTTGATATTCAAAAGGCATATCACAATAAAAAGGGGGGCGATTGGCATTGGAAGACCAAGATTTTGCAAATGCTAACATCACATATGAAAAATAATGAGATGGTTGAATATCCTCGTAGGATTTGTATTTTGATAGCACTTTAAATGTATCACTATTCGGTCCGTATTCCCGAACTACATCTAAGGCACCAGGGCTGATAGCGTACACACTACTAAAAACATCGGGGTGGCGCATTGCAATTTTTAAAGCGCCATACCCTCCCATACTATGACCCGTGATCCCCCTGCTTGAAGCATTTTTGATGGTTCTGTAGTTAGCATCCATATAGGAAACCAAATCAAAGGCCGTAAAATCTTCCCAGCTTCCAAAGTCCTTAGAGTTCGAATAAAAACTTCCGAAGTAACTCGTCTTTTGATCACTGACAACCAGTATAAAAGGCTTGATTTTTTTTTGTTCAATGGCATGATCTAGTGCTACTGAAAATTCATTTAAAACAGTGTGATCTGAAAAGAATCCATGTAGGAAGTAGATCACAGGATACGAATGTTTTGCAGCATCGTAATCAGGTGGCAAATACACAGCTACAGCTCTTTTAGGAGATTCTCCCATTTTATTCTCCAAAGCTTTAGAATATAAACTATCGAGAACAACTCTTCCTTTATTTTGAGCGAATAAAGTGGTTGAAACAAGAACGAGAAGTAGCAGTACTTTTTTCAATTTAAAAATTTAAAAGAACGAAGCGATTCCATTTTGAAGTGCCTCAGCGTATTTTTCTTCGTGGAACGTATACAAATACGGAGCCCTGTGAGCTCCAATATTTCGCTGTTCCTCCAATTTGACTAGGATACCCGATTTCATGATCTTCTTTGAGAAGTTTCTACGATCGATCGACTTCTCTAGAATGGTCTCATACAACGCCTGAATCTCTGGCATGGTAAATTTCTTTTCAAGCAGCTTCTTACCAATCGGATAGTGATCCACATGATATCGAAGGGCAATTAAAGCATCCTTAATCAGTTGATTGTGATCGTAAAGTAAATCAGGGATTTCATCTAATGCAAACCACTGACAATCTTCATCAACAGGCCCTAATTTAACTTCAACTTTAGAAAACTCCGTTAAAGTGTAATAACCAATAGACACAAAGTAAGAATCAATAATATTGACTTCTTTCTGATTAAAAACATAACTGTTATAAACCTTTTCTTTATCGATTCTGGAATCCTTGTTTCGCTGTGGATCCCCATAAGTTTTGAACTGATTTAAATACAATTGATCAAGACCAGTGCGTTCGTTCGCAACGCGTTTAGCTGCAGTTAAAATCGACTCGTCTTGCTTCACAAAACCACCAGGCAACATCCAATATCCATGGTCTTTAAGCTTCATCAAGAGTACTTTGAGCTGTTTGTTGTGATATCCAAAAATCACATTGTCGACTGACAAGTGACTTAAATAACTAATTGAATTCATTGATCTTGATTTGGTATTGCAAGTTAGTGAAAAATATCAAAATAAATGATTATATTGTGTAACAATTACACTATATTGATTTTTATTATTTGACAATTTCAAATTTTTAAATAAAACTTGTTACTAAAATTTAACAACCTACTAAACCATGACAAACAAGCACCTATTTTCTTTTGCAATAGCACTACTCACAACAATGAGCACCGTGTTTGCACAAGATATTTCATTCGGTAATGACACTGCTATTGCAAACACGAATCACGGAAAGGTTCGAGGATTAGTTCAAGAAGGAATATACTCCTACAAAGGAATTCCCTATGCACAATCAAAACGATTTGAAGACCCACAACCACCAGCCAATTGGGAGGGGATTCGCTCAGCTTTAGTTTACGGACCTGTAGCTCATTTGATGACCCCTACTGCTGTAGCGAATGACGAATCGGAATTTGTTTTTAGTCACTCTTGGGGGTATCCGGGAGAAAATAATCAAGTATTAAATATTTGGACTCCTAGTATTTCAGATGGCAAGAAAAGACCCGTCATGTTTTGGATTCACGGAGGTGGATTCACTTCTGGTTCTAGTGAAGAATTGCCTTCCTACGATGGAAAAAACTTGAGCAAGAATGGAGATGTAGTCGTAGTTTCCATAAATCACCGATTAAATATTTTAGGGTTTTTAGACCTCTCTGCTTATGGCGATAAATACAAGCATTCTGCCAACCAATCCTTACTCGATATGCAGGCTGCACTAACTTGGGTCAAACACAACATTGAAAACTTTGGAGGGGACCCCAATAACGTGACCATTTTTGGTCAATCAGGAGGAGGAGCTAAAGTCAATGCGCTCATGGCAATGCCTTCAGCGCATGGATTATTTCACAAGGCCATCAATCAATCAGGAGCGTTTAGAGGAGCTTCAGCAACGACTGAAACCACTCGTGCCGTAACAGAGGAAGTACTCAAAAATTTAGGGCTCAATGCATCATCTGTAGATCAAATCCAAACCATTCCATGGGAAGATTTAAGAATTGCTGGAAATAAAGCGATTCAAACAATCAACGAACGCCTTAGAGCAACTGGAACCGATACTGGAGTATTTGGATACAACTGGGGGCCTTCTGTCGATGGAGAAGTATTACCTCACGACATCTTAGATGAAGAATCACTTGAGCTCTCAAAGAATATTCCACTGATGATTGGGACCGTTAAAAACGAATTCTTTACCACGCTGTGGAGAGGAATCCCCAATGATGATCAAGCTAAAGTAGATCAGTTTATTTCTCAGCAATACAAAGACAAAGCAGATGCATACAAAAAGGCGGTTAAAAAAGCCTATCCTCATCTCGAAAATCCAGGAGATCTCATTGATGTTGATTTACTGTTTAGACCAGGCGCCGTAAATCAAGCAAATATCAAATCAAGCTTAAAAGATGGTGCTGATGTTTATATGTATTTCTTTGAATGGTCTTCTCCGGTATTTGGAGGAAAATACAAATCGATGCACTGTTTTGAATTGCCTTTTGTTTTTGACAATGTAGCGGAGTGCTATGGTATGACTGGTGGAAGCAATGAAAACACCGATGCGATTGCCAAACAAGTCAGTGGTGCTTGGATTCATTTTGCTCGAACTGGAAATCCTAATCACGATCAATTGATCGAATGGCCTACCTATGACCAAAAGAAAACACAGACGATGTTCTTTAATGTAGCGTCTCATGTTGGACCACAACACGACAAAGAGTTACTTAAATTGGTTCGTTCCAACTAATTTAAAACTCATCAACAAGACTGCATCGCACCTAATTTTCTTTAACAATTTAAGTATGAAACGATTCGTATTTCTAATAGCTATGATAGGATTGAGCTATTCATGTAGCAACCATCATCCAATCACTACTCAAGTTCAAGTAGAACAAGGAATTATTAATGGAACAATCGTAGAAGATGTTCTAACTTTTAAGGGGATTCCTTATGCTGAAGCTCCAATTAATGAGCTTCGATGGAGAGCTCCAAAGCCTAAAACTCCTTGGCAGGGAACACTCGATTGCACCAAATTTGGTCCGAGTCCTATGCAGACTCCCCCACAGGCATTTTTTATGTGGTCTGAAGAATTTTTAATACCAGCTGCCCCTATCAGCGAAGACTGCCTATATCTCAATGTTTGGACTACTGCTAAGACAACTGATGACAAGAAAGCAGTGATGGTATGGATTAATGGTGGAGGATTTACCTCTGGATCAGGATCAGTTCCTATCTATGATGGCAGTGAACTTGCAAAAAAAGATGTTGTTTACGTCAGTATCAATTACAGAGAAGGAGTCTTTGGATTTTTAGCACATCCAGAGCTCACAGCTGAGTCACCCAACAACACATCTGGAAACTACGGTCTGCTCGATCAAATTGCCGCGCTAAAATGGGTTAAAGCCAATATCGAAAACTTCGGTGGAGATCCAAATAATATTACCATTGCTGGACAATCAGCTGGATCGATGAGCGTGTCGTACTTAATCGCTTCTCCTCTGGCTAAGGGATTATTTCAAAAGGCCATTCCTCAAAGCGGTGCAGGGATTCTACCTTTAGCTCCTACTAGTTCTTCTGCCTTTGCAAACACCCTTTCTACTGCTGAAAAAAATGGACTGGCTATAGCAAAACAATTTGAGGTTTCTTCGCTCAAAGAATTAAGAACTTTGCCGGCAGAAAAACTACTTACAGCAAGTGTGCGTCTGGCTCCAAATATCGATGGGTATGTGATGCCTAAAAGCCCTGCTGAACTATTTAAAGCAGGAGAGAATAATCCTGTGGCACTTCTTACCGGCTGGAATGAAAATGAAGGTTTAGCTTATGGTCCACCTCCGACAAGGGATTCCTTTAAAGAATCTTTAAAATCAAATTATGGAGCACTATCTGATGATATGATTCGTCTTTACCCTTCTTCAAGTGAAGAAGAGCTCAAGACTTCTGTAGCTGATTTAGCAAGAGATCAACTTTTTGGTTCTCAAAACTATACCCTAGCTCAAATCATGGCTTCACAAAATCAACCTGTTTACGTATACCGTTTTACACGAGATGTTCCCGCAGAAGGAGCCTATATAGGCTTTAAAGCTTTTCATACAGCTGAAGTTCCTTATGCACTTGCCACCCTTGATAAGGTCAACCGGCCCTGGAAGGAAAGCGACCGTCAATTAAGTGAACAAATGAGTACTTATTGGACCAACTTTGCAAAAACTGGAAATCCCAATGGAGAACATCTGCCAAATTGGAAGTCATTTGATTCAAAAAACCATCAAGTGATGTATTTGGATGAGAAATCGAATTCCAAAGCACTTCACGATGCGAAGCGTCTTCAATTCTTTTATGAAAACCTCTATTTGAATCAATAGAAACACTATCTTTAATGCATACCCTATGAGACCAATTTTATGAAACCCAATTTGAGTTTTAATCGAATGCTTTGCTGTGTTCTCTTTAGTATTAGCTCCTTAGGGTATGCACAAAAAGAATTCAACAATACCCCAGATTATTCATGGGCCGATTTAAATAACGCCTCTCTTTATTTAGAATTATTTCAAGGGAAACGCTATTTTGACAATCACAGAATCCTCAACAACAAACACAAATATTTTAGAGATTATGAACTCTTAGAGGGTTCTGTTATTTTCGACAATGATCACTATAGCAACCTCCAATTCAAATTCGATCTACACGAACAACAGATAGCGCTTTACCATCCCAATTCAGATGGGGTTACCCTCATTGCAATTGACATGAACAGGGTCAATGCCTTTAAGATTGACGGAGCTATTTTTGTAAAACATCGAATCGATAAGCAAGTCTATCTATTAGAATATATCGATACTTTTCTAGGTAAAGAACTGTGGATTTTCCATCAAAAGACCTCTAGTTTTAGAATGGATGGCAAGGTGGGGTATTACGAATTCAATCCAAAAGAAACCTTATTTGTATTTGACAACAAGGGCTGGCAGCGATCTGATGCTGTTAAAATAGAGCACTTCTATCCCAATTGGAGCTCAACCATTAAAAATTGGAGCAAAGAATGGAGAACTAGAAAGAAAACTGATGCATCATCTTATTTAAAATCACTGCTTAATTTCCTTAAATCCTCTTGAAAAAACTGGTTTACATAGGATTGTTATTGCTTTCTTTTGCTGTTCATGCTCAAGAAAAAAACTATAGTTTTCATTTTGAGAACCAATCCCTTGTTTCCATACTCAGCAGCATCAACAACCAGACCGATTATCAAATTCGATTTGCTGAATCTTGGTTTAGAGATACCCCTATAAGCATCGATTTTAACAATAAGTCGATTCAAGAAGTCTTAGACCGCTTATTTGCTGAAACTGAATTCAATTATTACCTGTTGGATGCATCGACCATCATTATTACCAAATACAAAAAGATTTACGATGAATTAGCGGAAGGGTTTTTCCAAGAAACCGCACTAGAAAAAGACAAAGAAACACCTACTACTGTTAGTCCAAGTCTCGTTGATAAATCCTCACTTCAACAAACTAGTTCTCAAAAGAACATCATTATAGGAAAACAAGGAGGATCTGCTTCTAAATACTGGTTAGACATTAGTGGAAGCATCCTTCAGCGTGATACTCAAGTTCCAATTAGAGAAGCGGTTATCGCTGTTAAAAACACGAACACCTACAGCCAATCTGACGATCAAGGCGCTTTTCAATTGCGATTGTCTAGAGGTGATTATGTGTTGAGTATTTCTGCAGCGGCCTACCAGTCAATAGAACAGCCCATCACAGTATACAGTGATGGAAATATTCAACTAAAACTCAACGAAGCAGTTGAGGCACTCGAAGAGGTGGTCCTTAGTGGAAATCGAATTAATCAAATTAACTCTAGTGAAACCGGAGCAGAAAATATCGATGTAGAGGAATCGAAGACCATCCCCTTAGTACTAGGCGAAAGAGATGTTTTAAAAGTAGCTGCCGCACTTCCTGGAATCAGTTCCGCCGGAGAAGGCGCCACAGGACTCAATGTTAGGGGAGGAAAACCAGATCAAAACCTCAATTTATTAGACGGTGGAGTAGTGTATAATCCCACTCACTTCTTTGGAATATTTCAGGCACTGAACCCCATTGCTATTGGACAACTAAATATCTACAAAGGAAGTATTCCAGCATCCTACGGTGGAAGACTCTCCTCTGTTTTTGATATTCAAACCAAGAATGCAGATTTGGAAGAAGTTCACGGAGAAATATCCCTAGGCCCCATCACTTTTAACGGAACCGTTCAAACTCCAATTAAGAAAGGGAAATCTTCAATGCTTACAGGAATTCGAGGGGTGTATTCGGATTGGATCCTAAAAAAACTCAAAGATCAAAATCTAAAAAACAACAAGGCTAATTTCTTTGATGTGGTCAACAAGTTTCACTTTGAAACCGAAAATGATTCAGAGCTCAACATCACCACCTATTATTCCAAAGATCAATTTAACGCCACTGTGGATTCTTTATTTTCTTATACCAATTTAATGCTTAGTGCAGGTATTCGAAAGAATCTCAAAAAGAACATTTTTAGACTTAATGGTTCTTTTTCGGATTACAGACATCAAATCGATTATACTGGGAATGCACAAAATGGATTTATTCAAAACTACGGGTTGAGTCAGGTCAATCTCATGGCATCGCTTTCTAAATACTTTCGGGAAAAACATCGTATCGAAGTGGGAAATACGAACACCCTTTACAAAATTCAACCAGGAACTTTAAATCCTAGAACGGAGCTGGATCTCATCGGACAAATTAATCTCAATTCTGAACAGGCCTTAGAAGGTGCACTTTTTCTTTCTGATGTTTGGGATCTCAATCAGAAATTACAACTCAATGCTGTCGTTCGAATCCCCTATTACCTCTCATTTGGCCCCTATCAAATCAATGAGTACGATGCGAATTTTCCAAAATCAAAATCGAGTATTATCAATACCTCTTTTGTAGAAAAAGGACAGATAGAATCGAGCTTTGTAGGAAGTGAAGTTCGATTGAGTACTCGTTATCTATTAACGGAACGATCTTCCATTAAAATAGGTGTCAACAATGCCTATCAATTTTTACATACATTGAGCAATAATACTGCTGCATCCCCATTTGATTCCTGGAGACTTTCCAACAGATATGTGAAACCACAAGAGGCTCAGCAAGCATCACTAGGGTATTCCTTTAGACAACAGGACAACAACTTCGATCTGACATTTGATCTCTACTACAAAAAATACCAACACTTAACGGATCTAAAAACAGGAGCAAACACTCAATTAGTCCCATCAATTGAAACTCAAATTCTTCAAGGAAATGGAAAAGCCTATGGAGCTGAAATGATGATTCGCAAAAATCAAGGAGATCTCAATGGATGGATTGCCTATACCTATTCGAGATCAATGATTCAATTGGACAGTAAATTCCCCTATGAGCGCATCAATCAGGGTCAATACTTCCCTTCAAACTTTGACAAGCCACACGATTTAAGTATCGTTGCCAATTACAAACTCACTAGAAGGTTTAGTTTTTCATCAAACTTTACCTATCAAAGTGGAAGACCCATTACCTTCCCTACTGGGAAATACGATTTAGACGGAGTGACCTATGTGACTTACAGTAGCAGAAATAAATACAGAATTCCTAATTACATTCGTTTAGATCTCGGATTTAACGTAGAAGGAACTCATAAACTCAATAAGGTAGCTCATAGTTTTTGGAGTGTCTCCATCTATAATCTTTTGGGCAGAAACAACCCCTATTCCATGTTTTTTGTCAATGAAGACAACAGAATTAGAGCCTATCAAGTCTCTATCTTTGCACGATCAATTCCATCCATTTCCTATAATTTAAAATTCTAAGATGAAAAAAGCGCAAACATATCGATGGATGAAGGCATTTTCTAGCTTAGGAATGCTATTGACACTCTTCTCATGTGTAGAGGAAGTCAATATTGACATCGAAAATGAATTAAGTTCTTTAGTGGTTCACGCCATTTTAACTGATGAGTACAAACATCAAGAAATAAGCTTATCGAGAACTTACGCTTTTAATTTACGAGAAGCACCCGTTGAAGCTGCTGCTCAAGTAAAAGTCATTACTGATGATGGTAGTGAATTCGAATTTGAAGAATTAGAATTAGGGACCTATACTTCAATTCATGCTTTTAAAGCAACTGAAGGTACCTCTTACACTTTGCACATAACAACCAGAGATGGCAAGACCTATCGATCTGAAACCAAACAATTGGCTGGATCCGTCCACATTGATGAATTTAATGCCAAGGAGGACTTGAACGAGGATCAGGAAGAAGGATTGTCTTTTAAATTAAGTGCAAGTAATTCCAATTCCACAGGTAATTATTACCGTATTGACTTTGAAGAAACATACAAAATCATCGCCCCTTATTGGAGTGCTTTTGATGCGATCATTTTTGCAGAAGGGTTTCACACTGTTGATGTAAGAGCTATTTTAAGAGAAACTGAAGAACGCGTGTGTTATGGAACTTACAAATCCACAAACATCAACTTAGTCGATACGCATAATTATCAGTCTGATCAATTGATTGAATACCCAATTCAATTCCTTAGAAAATTAGACCCCAAAGGAATGCATCGCTATAGCATCGAGGTGAAACAATATGCACTCGACAATGAAACCTATGCCTACTACCAAGCGTTAAAAGAAATCTCTGATGCCTCTTCAACCGTGTTTACACAATCACAACCAGGACTGATCAATAGCAACATCTATTCGGAATCCAATACTGATGAAATCGTTTTGGGTTATTTTGAAGTCTCTGGAGTCGATACCAAAAGAATTTTTGTCGATTATGGAGATTTTTATCCCGAAGGAAATCGACCTCCTTATTTTTATGCCTGTCCTACCTCCATTCCATCGATTAGTGGAAGACAGGGAGAGCGACCTCTTTTAGAAGCTATCAAATCTGATGCATTAATCTATTTTTCGTCGACACTCCCAGGAGAACCAGGGCCTTTTGTGATGGTACTACCTTACTGTGGTGATTGCACGAGAATAGGTTCGAATATAAAACCTGAATTTTGGATTGATGAAGATTAGCGTATTACATAGCATCCTATTGGCATTTTTATGCTATTCCAGCTTCGCACAACAGGTTGTTCTGACAGATGAGCTTCGAAAAAGCCTCAATGACACTCCTCAAGAACGTCTTTGGCTACACACCAATAATACCAGCTTTTTCCCTTCTGAATATCTCTATTTTAATATCTATACTCTGAATACATCGACTCACAAAGCAAGTGATCTCAGCAAAGTTGCCTATGTGCGACTCGTATCTTCAAATGGCACAAACGCTCTGGAAAAAAGAGTGTCGTTAAACAATGGTTTTGGACAAGGAGATTTATTTATCCCACCAACACTGAAAACAGGAAGTTATCAGATTCAGGCGTATACTGCTTGGATGCTCAATGCTCCTGAATCAATCTTTACCCAAGAAGTTTTTATCATCAATCCTTACACGAATGCAAAAGTAACCGCTTTAAACACTGAGGAATCAACTTCAAATACCCAACCGATCAAGCAAAATGAATTTAATTCCATAGCAATCGAAGTAGCGAAGCAATACAAAAAAAGAGATTCGATTGACCTGCTGATTAAGACGATTAACGAAGCGAATCTTTCTTCGTTTCCTTACAGTATTTCAGTGCGTAAAATAGATCGTATTCCTCACCCCATTCGCAATCAAATATGGAATTCTACAAGTCAACAGCATACGTCAATTAAGGATTCTGTATGGCTACCTGAACACAGAGGAGGCACCATCAGGGCTCAAGTCAACAGTGATTATTTTGACACTAATTCAGCTGTGATCAGCCAACGTGGCACCGATCGATTGGTTTTAAGACTCACTGAAGAAAACGCAAATACCATCAGTATTCAATCACCAAAAGCCAACAGTGATTTTTCTGTTTTGATTCAGGATCAAGGCAATTATTCTATAGAAGACCTGATCAAATTCAACTCACTACCCAAACCAAAAAAACAAGTATATCCTTCGTCTTTTAAGTCGATAGATCAACACTTTAAAACAGCCATTATTAAAAGAAGTCTCTACAATCAAATAGAGAATAGTTACTTTGAATTCAAACCGGACTCTATAATCTTAAACCCAAATACGAGCTTTTTAAAAAGCCTCAACTCAGTTGAATTTAACCTCAACGAATACACCAGGTTTGCGACTCTTAAAGAAACCATTAGAGAAATCATTCCTGAAGTTTCCGTAACGACTATTCAAGGAAAAGAAGTGATTCGAGTGAAACAAATTCGAATGATGCCGCGTTTTGAAAACGCTTTATTATTAGTTGACGGAATTGTTTTTGCAAACACTCAACAGCTGTTTGATATTGCTGCGACAATGATCGATAAAATTCGGGTCTATACCGAACCCTTTGTTCTTGGTGGCAAAACCTATGCAGGTGCGTTGATCATGACTGGGAATGATCCTGAAGCCCCCTATTTTAATAAGGCTGTAAATGTTCCCCTAACACATCTAACGGAATCGCCAAAATCTTATTTTAACCAATTGCACAAGTCCTATAGCAATCTGCCAGATTACAGAACGCAGCTCTATTGGAATCCTAGGCTTAGTCCTTCAGAATTTCAAAACATACAATTGTTTAGTTCGGATATCAGTGGAAGATTCGAAGTCAGAGTTCAAGGATTGGATTCCAATCTCAAGCCTTTTTCAGTAGTAAAAGAATTTGAGGTTAATTGACCCAATTGAGCCAAGAAGGAAGCTCATCTTTTGCTCCTGATCCATTAGTCGCACCGGTTTTTATAAATGAAGTATCTAGATTTTCTGGACTCAACAAGCTAAAATTAGTAGCTGAATTTTCAAATTCAATAGGACTTACTTGAACTAGATTATTTGTAATCAACTCTTGTGAATCACTATCTACATTCATAAATGAAGTAATTCCATTCACATACCAATTTGACAATTGTAATTCAGCACCGCCATTTCTCAAACTAAAAAGAGACTCATTGGTCGAACCTACAAAACTGATATGGTCCATGACCACTGAAGCCTTAGGTTCAGAAAGTTTATCGATTGGATTATCAAAAACAAAAGGACTGCTTTCGATGTTTTTTAAATACACCTCATCAACAGAACCCCTCCATCCATCTTTAGAGTGAATTCCATAAATAGCATCGTGAATATAGAGCTTTCCTAAATTAGGAGTTCCTCCAACAATTTTAAGTGCGGCTCCTCCCAACTCAGCAAATTCAACTTGATTGATCTGAGATTGAAATCCAACTCCATAAAGACCAACAGCAGCTTGAACTTCCTGATTGATTTTCTCACCTGCGTGTTTAATTTTGACAAAATTGAGTTTTAGAGAGTAATCGTAATCTTCAATCCCACCGTAGAGATAACTACCAGCAGTGGTCATTTGATGATTAGGATTGTTGGTGCTAGCTTTTCCCATCGCTAGAATTCCTCCCCAATCACCAGGAGAGGGATTGTCACTCAAGGATTCAAAAACTATTGGAGCTTCTGCTGATCCATTACAGTTGAGTTGACCTCCTTGTGCAATAGCAATATGAGCACCAATATGGGGAACCACTTTAATGGTAACACCTGCTTGAATTTCCAACATGGATTGTTCGCGAATAATAATTGGCTCGGTTATCGTATATGTAGTTCCTGTTTTGAGAACCGTTCTCCATATGATTTCACCTCCAATAGGATTTATGTAGACTGGACAGTTGGTATCACAACTTCCTCCACAATCTACTCCTACTTCATCTCCGTCCCTAAAACCGTCAAAACAACTGAGTGGAATACCAGCAGTTGCCGATTCATCACCTTCGCAAGAGGAAGCTAACAACACAAACAAAAAGCTAATAAAAAAAAGGGTTGTTTTATTCATACTAGAAGATCTAAGGCTCTATAAATATATGTCTTATTCTTCGAGTTCTAATCGAACATTGTGATCTTTTAAAGAATCTAAATACAGTTCCTTTTTAAACTCAGAAGACTTAAAAGCAGTTGAACGATTTTTAGCTTGTTCTTGTCTGGCAATCGAACGAGCAAAACGTCTGATATTATCATCGTTTTTTAAAATAATTCCAGGAACTGAAACATTGTTCCCCTGCTCATCTTTAGCGACCATGGTAAAATAAGATGAATTACAGTGCTTTACTTCACCCGTATGAATGTTCTCTGACACAACACGCACCCCAATTACCATAGAAGTTTTACCTGTAAAGTTTACAGAGGCTTTTAAGGTCACCAGCTCCCCTACTTCAATAGGATTTAAAAAATCCACTTTGTTTACAGAAGCTGTCACACAGTAATGACCTGAGTGCTTAGAACCACATGCAAAAGCAATTTGATCCATCAGATTTAAGATAAATCCCCCGTGTATTTTTCCACTAAAATTGGAATGAGAAGGTAACATCAACTGAGTGATGTTTACCTGAGATTCTTCTATGGTTTTATACATGTTTTTTATATTTTAAAATGTGTAATTCGCTTGTTGCGTTCGTTCTGTGCTACCACCTCCTTAATCCCAGTAATTTTTCTCCTAGTTCGTTGAGTTTTGCCGTGGGATATTTTGTTTGCTCCCAATTTCGTGGATCTCCAGGAAAAGCATAGCCTTGAGGAGCAATTCGATTCTTCCAAGAATCGACTCTCCACTCTACGAGTTGCTGATCTTCTTCTTCAGCTGGCATCATGGAAATATACTGTGCTAATCTTGGTTTGTTTGAATCATTTCTGCGGATTCCATGAGGTTGAGAAGAATTAAAAATGAGTAAATCCCCTGCCTCCATTTTAACTTTAGTAGGAGTAAAACCTGAAGTGTCTGGTAAAAAGCGATGACGATCTTTTGGCTGGGTTAACTTCCAAGTATCATAGGTTCTAAAAAGCTCTGGGATGCACTGAAATCCTCCCATCCTTTCATCGGTTTGATCGACTAAAGCAAGTACCCCTTGCACCTGTTGTGGTTTTTCCTCTGGATCGTAATCCCAGTGAATAAAACCCTTGTACTCATGACCGGGCTTCACAGGAAAATTCAAATTACAACGATCAATGGTTACCCATAAATCCTCTCTACCCCATATATCAACAAAAGCGTCATAAACACGTTGAGACATTCTATTATTCCACAATTTTTGATTGTTATAACACTCCACCATCCCCGTATAAGCCAATTCCTTCATCTGCAAATCAGGGTTCTGCTCGGTATACCAGGTTGATGGATCCTTAGGGTTTTTCTCTTCAAACTCCCAAATAAATTGAGCGGTAGCTGCAGCCTCTTCTTTAGAAATAGCTCCTTTTATGACAATATAACCATTGTATCTCCAAAATTCCCAATCTTCTTCACTGAGTACTCGAAGTGGCAATCCATCCTTAGAAGTTCGAAGTGGATACGAACTTGATTTTGGACTGGTTGGGTTTCCAGGAATATCCTTATGTTTATTTAATGGGACTTCTTTTTTCATAAAACAATTGATTCTAAGACATCATCATAAGTTCTATGAATCTATTAAAAATATATGAAATAAACAGCCAATGAAGTGAATTAGTCTTTCGGATGCAGTACTAATTCAAAAGAAACCTCGAGTAAATCTTCGATCGCAACTGATAAAAACGAAGGAAGTGGTATCTGGTAATGTGAAGGAATCACATCAAAATTACCACTGATTCGCAGCCCTTCTTCACTGAAGCTTCGATCGAGTTGGAGGGCTATTGTTTTCGTTTGTCCGTGAAAGGTCAGCTGTCCCTCAATGGTTGAAGTCGATTGCTTTAAATCAATCGCAGTGGCATAAAATTTCACGGTAGGAAACGAAAGTGCCTCTAAGACTTCCAAGGCATGAGCATCTCTATTCGAATTTTTAGAATCAAAATCACTGACTTTAGCAGCAATTGCTAATTGTTCGATTTGCTGATTCTTTTGATCGACCACAGCGATACCGAGCACGTTTCGATTCACCCCCTTCCAAGAGTGAAGTAAGTGTTTGGCACTGTATGCAATTGAACTTTGATCCGCTACAACCCCATAGGATTGATTTTGAGCCATTAAATCAACAGAAATAATAAGTGCGATTAGTAAGAGTCCTAATTTTTTCATCGTTAAAATTTAAAAGAAAGTACCGCTACAGCATAACTACCAAAAAGGGTATAAGCAGCCGCTCGATGTGCTGACTTATCCTCCTCCGCTAAAAGATTCGTAGCGATCATCGCTGACATATGAATCGTCGCCATGGTTTTATGCAATTTTGTAGAACTAAAACCTTTAACTTTTTTATTGATTAAAGGTGGTGGAGCAAACAGTGATAAAGCAGCCCCTGTAAAATAGGTCGCTGTGGTTAAATTACCGATGGTTTCATGGGTGTCTTTCAAATCGTATCGACCATTGTAAAGCTTTCCCCCGATGACTCCTTGTGCAACCATTCCAGCAAGCGTAGCATACCCGATCAATTGATGTGCTTTGAGCATCTGACGTCTTATTTTTAACTCCTGTTCTCGCGATTCTTTTGAAAGTTCAAACTTTTTAGAAGATCGCATCAAGCCTTTTTCTCCCCACAGAATTCGTTGCGTAAAAATCATTCGTTCCGGCAATAAAGGGGTTTCAGAGGTTTCCAGCTCTAATTGTGCAAACAAATCTTCTTGATCTTGAGCAAAAACACCACTACAACAAACAGTGAAAATCAAAATAAGGGTTCCTAATTTTTTCATAAAAAGCGATTTTAGAATTACTGCAAGATACTTGAGAAAATCCTTAAAATCATGAAATCCATGTTAAATTTAGATCGAATATCCTTGTAAATTATTGTTGAATCTTTTTATAAATAGTACATTAGTGAAACTCTAAACCCAATTTTATGTCAGTTAAATGGAGCGGGGTCATGCCTGCAGTTACAACCAAATTCAAACCAGATGACACGCTTGATCTGGAGCTATTTTCTAAAAATATTCACTCGCAATTAGAGGCTGGAGTCGAAGGAATTATACTAGGAGGCACCCTTGGGGAGGCGAGTACACTTACAAAAGTTGAAAAAAAAATATTAGTAGAACATACGGTAGCTTTAGTTAACCAACAAGTACCGGTCGTTATCAATATTGCAGAACAAACCACAAAGGAGGCCATCGCAGCTGCCCATGCGGCACAAGAACAAGGGGCAAAAGGACTTATGATGCTTCCACCCATGCGGTACAAAGCAACTGCTGATGAAACAGTTGCCTATTTTTCTGCTGTTGCTTCTCAAACAGATTTACCCATTATGATCTACAACAATCCAGTGGATTATGGAATTGAAGTAACCCTTGAGATGTTTGAACAATTACTCAATCATGACAACATACAGGCTGTAAAGGAATCGACTCGCGATACTACCAACATTACCAGGTTGATCAATGCTTTTGGAGATCGACTGAAAATTCTATCAGGAGTAGATACCCTGGCTCTTGAAAGTTTAGTACTCGGAGCTCAGGGGTGGGTTGCTGGCCTGGTTTGTGCGTTTCCAAGAGAAACCGTAGCCATTTACAAATTAATGAAAGCTGGAAAAATCGATGAAGCAGTAGCGATCAATCGATGGTTTATGCCTTTACTCGAATTGGACATCAATCCTCAACTGGTACAAAATATTAAAATGGCAGAGGTGGCCACTGGAATTGGATCTGAATTGGTCCGTCTTCCTCGAATGCCGCTAACTGGAAAAGAACGAGCGCGTGTTCAACAAATTATTGATCATGCGATGCGCACTAGACCAAAATTACCCGATTACAAAAACTTATAACCTCCTTTTAATGGAACTTAGAACAGAGAACCTCATTGGATTCGACTACAGCGCTAAAGGATCAAAAAAATTTCAGAGTTTTAATCCACTCACCAACGCATCTAATCCATGGGAATTTTCAGTTGCCACAGCAGCTGAGTGTCAATTAGCCACACAAAAAGCTGCAAAGGCCTTTGAAATTTACCAACAAACTTCATTAAAAGACCGCTCCAAGTTTCTTAGAGCGATCGCTCAAAACATTACAGACTTAGGATCTCAATTATTGGAAACCTATTGTTTGGAATCAGGCTTAGCGATAGCAAGAGCACAAGGTGAGTGCGCTCGAACGATTGGTCAGCTTGAAGGTTTTGCAAAGGCATTGGATTCAGGTCAATACTTAGAACCCATTATCGATACTGCAGATCCCTCAAGAAGTCCTGTTCCTAAAGTGGAT
>Ga0255762_10001930_pt1 | contig 17350 bp, 13 predicted proteins | sample 101ome_16_FD_179962 | JGI IMG/M metagenome (GOLD analysis project Ga0255762, IMG submission 179962) | Coastal salt marsh microbial communities from the Groves Creek Marsh, Skidaway Island, Georgia - 101401AT metaG (version 2) | ecosystem: Environmental > Aquatic > Marine > Intertidal zone >...
TCGGCCCCACGCCAGAATTCCCCGAAGGCATCTACCATTACCATTCGACCATGCTCAACGGTGAGGGCGAGATGGGCTTCCCGTACTTCCTGCTGTGCTACCACGGTGAAACCTTCCTTGACGAGGGAGACGGCGGGGCCGATTGTTCCGGCTTCGGCGAGACGTGGGGTCCGGGCATCGGTCCGCCCCCGCCTGGTTGCGAAAACGAAGGCGGTGGGCCGCCCCCCGGTGGACAGGTGTCATCGGTTGAACCGATTTCTTCCCTTGCGTTCTCCCCGCTCGTGTGGGTGTGGACGGGGGCGCTGGCGCTGTTTTTCCTTCGGCGTCGTGGATGACCGTTCTAGCAAGGTTCGCCGCAAGACGGACGCTTATACGGTTTCGTAGCCGATGGTCTGCATGGCGCGCCGCTGCGATCGTTGTTCTTCGATCTTGATGATGGGTTCCCGTTGCACGCGTTGCGCTTCCACGCAGCGGTCCAGACGATGCGAGCGGTGTGGGCCCGCCAGTTACGGGCTTCGAGGCCAGAGCGGTGGCGAGCGGTGGCCAAGATGGTCAACTCACCAACGTTGAGGTGGTGTCGTCACAGGTCTTCTCACCCTTTGCGATGGTCTGGATGGTGGCCTTTGCCCTGATGTTACTGCGGCAGAGTCGAGACTGAACGCCTTCAATGTCCTGAATCCATTATTCCACCTCAAGTGCATTCATTGCCATGGCTCGGACGTTCGATTGTTGTGGAACACCGTTGATAGGAAGCCGTTGCCATCGTTGCGGTTCCGCTCAGCGTCGTCAGCGCTGTGAAGTCTGCCATCGTCCTTCGTACGGTCCATGGACACCCAGTGGTTCGGACCGTTCGATGTGCCGAACTTGCCGGAAAGGCAGGGTTGAAGTATCTATAGAATGAATTCTCAAGGGAGGAAAACATTCCTTCATGCAGTAATCCTACTCGTCTTCGAGTTCCTTGAGTTTGGCTTTGAGGGCTTTGATCTCTGCCCTTCTCTTGGCGTCTGCTTTCTTCTTTATGCGTCGCTTGACTTTCTTTTCAATTTCTTGATTGAATTTTTCAAAGGCCGCAATGCGCTTCTCGAGTTGGTCCAAATTTTGTTGTGCTGCTTTAACGATGTCAGGCAAAAATTGTTGACTCAGCTCCGTGATACGTCCGCTGTACTCATGCTGCCTTCCCGACTCGACCTCGTGTGTGGTGAGTCTCACCTCAACATGAATTCCCTGCCATTCGAGACTTCCACAAGCAGGACAGAATTCTTTCACATCTCTCATGCCTGAAAACCCAATTGCCTGAGGTTGGCCGAGTGCCTCGGGGTGATTGGTGTTGTAGTTGGCTTCCCAGTTTTGCATGTGATTCTCCGAAATCTCCTGCATAATGGCGAAAATTTCCTTCGTTGTGTCCGCCAAGTCTTTTGGTGGGTTTTGACGGAGTTGCCGGGCTTGTGGACCAGATAAATAATTTAAGATGATCCCTTGGGCCTGAAGGCTGTTTAATTCATTGAAAGGGGAAATGGAAAAGTTTCCTTCCAACCGCCATCCACTTGTTTCCAATTCCACACCGTTTGCGAGGACTGCATTCCGCAACACCTGAGGAAAAATCTGGTTGTACAGGTTCTGCCTTCCGATGTAATGATAAATGTCCAAGAAGTGAAGATGCTTTCCATTCTTGGAAGGTTTTTGAAGGTCTTGGAGTAGGCCATTAAATCTCCTCATTGCTCGCGTGTAATTCTCTCGTACCTGATTGTACTCCTCGAAAATCCTTGTTTCTAATGATTTTTTCAGGTCGTTTGCCTCATGCTTTTGTCGCCTGTATTCGATCTGTTCAAGACTATTCTTTGCGTTTAAAAGATGGCTCTCAACACGTGTAGTGATTTGTGTTGAAATCACGTTGAACTCATCAACGGACATCTCGCATGCCTCACAGACTACCACACGACGCCCAAGGAGTCTTGGATATCAAGATTTTGTCCTTTGTTCAGTGATGGATCAGCCCAAATCGTCCCAATCCACATCGAGATCTCCGCTGTCTGGCAGTTCTGGTGTTTCCGTGAATGTCGGGAGGGTTGGCGTGAATGCATCTTCTTCGTCTTCATCATCGTCATAGTCGAACGGATTGACATCGAAATCATCGTCGTCTCGGATGATGATCTCTGCATCACCAAACGTGCCGGATGAAGACACCTTCACGAAATCACGCATGGCGATTTCGAGGTCTTCTTCCACCATTTCGTCGAGGTTGTTCTCTGCCAATTTGTGTCGAATCACAACGTATTCATGGTCATCAAGGTCATCGTAGCTGTCAATTTTCCGATTGATGGTGAAGAGGTGAATTTGTTCAATGCCTGCGTTGGCAATCACTCGCTTGGCACCGTCCCAACCGTCCACACCGTAATCCTCCAAGTGGGGTTTGTCGTCGGTAAACAGAGCGATCACCCTTCGCTTCACATCAGGCCAATCAACTTCTTGGACGCCGTGCACCATCGCCGAGAGCGAGGATTCTCCAAAATTTGAGCCTCCACCGTATGACCTTACGTTGTTTAACCATCTCACCAATCGTGTGTTGTTTCCGTAAAAATCAGTCATCTCGAAGGCGCTTTTCGGGTCAGCTTTGTAATCGCGGAACCCCATGCAGGCAAATTCCACCGGTACCGATTCATCCGCAAACATTTCGACGATTTTTGCGAGGCTTTTGCCGAGGTATCGATGAATTCGCTCCATGCTTCCTGTGCAATCAATGACGAACAACACCCCGACACTCATGGAACCACCTCAGAAATCATCAAACGGATTCGAATCTGGATCAAACTCTTCCTCACCTGCGTCGTTCAGTACGTCATCGCTGTCCAAATCAAACGGGTTGATGGAATCCTCACGCTCGATGATATCAATTTCCGAGTCAAAGCCCGATGAGGAGATTTTCACAAACTTACGGATTGATTCTTCGAGAGCATCTCGATTATCTTTGACCAGCGTGTGTCGAATGACATCATAGCCGTGGGAATCCATGTCGTCATACCCGTCAACATGCTTTGCGTTCACGAAGAGATGAACCTGTTCAATTTCATTTTCACGGAGACTTTTTTGAAAGTCGAACCAGGACTCCACGCCGATGTCCGGAACATGGGGGTGGTCGTCGGTAAAGATGGCGAGGACCTTGCGCTTGACCTCCGGCCATTGGCCATTTTCAACACCGTAGAGCGCTCCTGCGAGGGAAGATTCTCCATCGTTCCCGCCACCACCTTTTGCCTTTAGACGATTGAGCCAGCCAGCTAAATGTTCGACTTCCTCTTCGTCGTTAAAATCCATCATCTCAATCCAGTTACTGCTGTTGGCTGGATGGTCACGAAAGCCGACCATGGAGAATCGAGCAGGGATTCCTTCATCTTCAAATTGGACCAGAATGTTTCCAATGTTGTCGCAAAGTTCTCTGTGAACCCACCGCATGCTCCCGGTCGAGTCGATGGCAAACATTACTCCAACCGACATGCGAATCAATCCAGATCATCAAACGGGTTGACGGAGTGGTCCTCGTCCTCTTCGCCCTCATCGAGGTCTGCCTCTGCCACATCATCATCATCAATTTCGAACGGGTCGTCTTCAAGGATGGCCTCCGCTTCCTCGTCGTCTCGGAAAATCAACTCGCCTTTGTCAAAGACACTACCGGACGATGTCTTTGCAATTTTCCTCAATTTCTCGACGATGTCTTCAACGTCTGAAGTAATGCTGGTCCATGTAACGGTTGCGAAGTTACTTCCTTCGATTCCGTCGTTCTTTGTCTCAGCGAGCTGTTCAAAATCATCCATGGCCGTGCTGGGGACGATGAAATGGAGTTGGTCGATCATGGCATTGCTGAGCATGTCAACCAGATGGCCAATCGTCTCGACTTCACGGTCGGGTTGTTGTGGAGGTGCATCAGTGATATGGATGATGATTCGGTTGGCCTCATCCCTCCAGTCTGATCTTGCTGCGAGTGCCAAGGCATCGAAGGATGATTCGGGGTCGGGTCCACCGCCAAATGCGTGCAAAAATGCGACACCGTCCCTGAACTTGTGCGGATCGCTCGTGAATTCATTCCCATCAAACATGATTCGCTGTCGGGTTGGATTCCCATCCTCACTGTCGCCAAAAGAAACCCTGTCCCTGAATTGAATCACGCCGAGCCTCGTGTCGATACGAGCCTCAAGGTAGATAGCCGCCAGTTGGGTGATGGTTCTCTTCATGGCATCAATGGCGAAGCCCATTGACCCTGTAGTATCCAATGTAAAGACAATATCTGCTAGTTTCGCCATACTTTCACCTCAACTCCAAGTCTATTTGAACTCCGTCTATCTCGATGCGTACACCCTCCTTCGGAATCTTCTTGTTTGCATCTTTTTCTGGTGTGGTCCAATCCTTGCCATCAAATTTCAACCCGGGTAGACCTTCTCGTGGGAGTACGTAGACTTCACCATCAATGTAAGTGAAGCGGAGCAGTTTCGAAACAGAGGTGTCAACTTGCGGGACGTGTTGATGACGGAGATATCCTTCACTGTCTTTCATAAGGACAATGATCTGCTTCATGCCGTCAACAGGACGAACAATCACCTTCACGAAGTCTTCCTCGATTCTCACCGTACTTGTGGCTGGTACCGGAACGCGAACAGTTGCTTTCCTTGTTCGAGCTGGCTCAACCTTCGGTTCGGTCGGCGGATCAGTTGGTGGGTCAGAGGTCGGGGTTGCACTTCCCGACCCCCCACTACGGCGGTGCTCCAGCAATTCAGCCATTCGGATGAGGGGTCGTTTCTTCCAACGTCGGTTCTTGGGATGAGTTGTCAGCAAAACAGCGAGGGCTTCTCCGATCTCTTGGTCCTCAATTCCCGCACGCTCCATACGGACCACAGAGATAAGCGGTTGATCCATGTCTTCCAAGAGCCGTTCATACAATTCATTTTGGGCACCTTCGGATTTTTTGTCCAATGCCCCGGCTACGAGTTCCAGTTGAGTCAGAATGTAGAACAGCGTGCAACCAACAGACCAACTGTCGGATGCTGGAGAAGCATTCGCCGCTCCTCGCAAACGAATTTCCGGAGCCATGTATCCGTCAGTCCCGACCCGTCTGGGTTTTCCTCCGTAAATGGATTTGACATCCTCCATCCTGCACAGGAATCCCATGTCAATGATTCTGATGGTGGGCTCCCTGCCTGAGGTATCCACCATCACATTGTCTGGTTTGATGTCGTTGTGGAGTTGACCGGTTTCGTGCATCGCATCAATGGCACGGCACAATTCAGCGCACAGCTTAAGGCGAGTATCCATTGAAAGATCTGGATTGGCTCGTATGTAATCGCTGAGGTTATCGCCGTCAATGACGGGCATAAGGATGGCGTTTCTGTTCGCCATTCTTCCAAATGCGTAGGGTTGCAAGAAATGTTCGTTATCAATTGAAGCTGTGGCCTCGGAGACAAATGAACGTGCTATTGGCTCAATAAGTTCGTGGAGAGGTGTGCCGGTTTCTTTGGCCTTGTTGATTGGGTCTAGGCACTCAGCCAGCATGTCGAAATTCGCCTTAAAGACCTTCAATGCAGCTTGGGAAACACCGTGAGGTTGGTCTTCAAGTTCGACTCTCCAGACATCACCCTCAAGGCCAGGGGCACCGAGTTGAGAAACGGTTTTGACATTGGTTCGCCATGCATCATCGTTGATGATCTCAGCAAAATAGAACGTGAGTTCTTCGCGTGCTGTCCAATTATCACGAACGCTCACAACTCTCCCTCCAATTTTTCAATCAATTCGACCAATTCTTTTTGAAACGATTTGCGGAGTTTTTTGCCATCTTCGATTTCCAAAGCATGGTATTTTGCTTGGGCTTTAATCGGTTCCTTTGTCAGATGAATGACGCTTCCGGATGTTGTGAGCATGATTTTTTTGTATTTTTTCAAATCTGGCTCGTGCGATGTACTCCCAGGATATTTTTTTCCCAATTTTGGCTGCCGTTTTCCATGGATGATGTACTTGATTTCGTCCTTCGAGACCTTTCGCAAAACCGTCAGCATGTGATGGACTTCTCTTGGATTGAGCGCGTCAACAAAGATGGTGATCGTCTTTCCACCTGACGTAGGGTTCGGCGGTGTTTTTTTCCTCACCGGTTGTGGTGGTGTTGACAAACCATCTGCCGGTGGCGGAGGGGCTCTTTGTTGAGACGCGGGTGGTGCAGGGGACTCTCCATGTGATGTTGACGTCCCGTTTTGTTGACCTGTTGTTGTTTCTTCAGGAGCGTGAGCTGATGGTGAAACGGTTGATGGGTCGGGGAGTAAAGGAGCAGCTGGGACATCCTTGGCTGGTCCCTTGGGGGTCTCGCTTGGCGTGTGGTCTGTTGCGTCTCCGTCAATCGAGGGAGGTGTTGCAGGAGGCATCCGGGTAGGTGCTTGGGGAGATGTTGCCGTGGATGGTGAAAGAGGAGCAGGAGCTGGTCCATCGATCTTCTTTCTTGGTTCTGCGGCTTCATTTCTGGTGGGTGCCACTTCTTCAGCCTTTTCAGCGGCTTCCACCTTCTTTTTCGCTTCAGCCGCAGCCTCTTCTTCCGCCTTTTTCCTGGCTTCAGCTTCTTCGGCTTTCTTCTTGGCAGCCGCCTCTTCTTCGGCCTTCCTCTTGGCTTTGGCAGCCGCCTTTCTCTGTGCCTCTTCTTCGGCCTTTCTTTGCGCCTCTTCTTCGGCTCTTCGCTTCGCTTCCTCTTCGTCTCGCTTTGCTTGGAGCATGATGGGGTCATTTTCCAATTGAACGCCAGACTTGAACATCACGTCGCCGATGATCGTGTATTTTTTGTTCCCCCAGAATCCTCGTGTCGTACGGTATACACGAGTGCCGGCAGGCTTCGTTGCATCGAAGTCAACCTTCGTGCCAGCATTATGACGGCCTCCTTGGTGAACAGAGATAAGGAATCCATGCTCGAGGCACCTCATCGAAAGTCTTCCATTTGGGTTCTTGGTGACCTCAACCAAAGGTTTTCCAGCTCGGTCAAGCACGACCACACGGTAAGGTTTCGAACGCGATTCATAGGATGGCATCACCGTCATCCCTTCGGAGGCGGTGTAGTCGCTGTCAAATCGAACAGGATCTCTCCCCATGGTCGGGATTTTCAATCCATCCGGTGTCCTTGTGTGGCTGTATTTGTTTTCCATTTTTGCTGGAAGGTATACTGGCGTCATACCAATGTCAAGGTTGGTGATGTTCACTTCACCGAAGGCTGTCGGGATGCTGTGGGTTTTGACTCGCATTTCTTTTCCTGAAAGGGGTTCGTGCCCCTGAACATAGGCGGAGACGTGCGGGATTTTTTCCTGCAGTGATTTGACTGTTTCAACCATCTTCTTGCTTGCTTTGCTCGTCGTCCAACCCTTGTTGTCGCGTTCCCAAAGCATTTCTGCATCGGGAGATTTGGATTTCGGGATACTGGTGTACATGTGAAGTCGAATGTTCGCACCAAGCTTGGTGGTATACGGATTGAGGAAGCCTTCAACTCGTTTTGAATCGAAAAACTTCTGTAACGAATTCACCGAGGCGTGAAGCCCAATCATGTTCCCAATTGAAAACACCACTACGGCACCGGGAATGATCAATTCCTTCTCCGACTTCCATACATTTTGCAACCATTTTTGACAAAGTTCCAAGGTCGCCCATGAACGCTCTTTTGCAATTCGTTCAAGCTTGTCTTCGGTGATGTTTCCGATGTTCAGTGCAGGTTGAGTTAGCTTCGCGTACCTCTCTCGGGATGGGCCATCCAGCATGCTTCTCAGGACGTATTCTTGCGTAAGGAGAAGGTGAGCAAAATGGGCGCAATATGAGAAAAAGAGGCTTTGCCTGTACGCTTCGACAGCATCGGATTTGATGCCGAGGAATTCATGCCGGAGCCGTACTGAACCGGGATTGTTCTTTGAATCAAAAAAGCCGCTTTGCTCTTCATTGTTAAGCCAATTTTTGTAGTTGCCACTGAGTAACATTTCCTCATGATTTCCGAGGAGTGCCAGAGCGCGGCCACCGCTCGTCAGGGTCAACTGGCGCATGATGTCGAAGTTAAGCTCGCTGTAGTCCCCACGATCGTTGAGGTCTCCCACCTGCAGAAAGAACCCATTGTCCAGGCCTTTTCCCGGATGAACTTCAATCTCTCCGAACGCTCCACGATAGTTCTCATTTCGATTCTTCAAATGGAAGGGTGTGAACGGGTTTCCATCCATCCACTGGCCTTCCATCGGGCGGCCCTTGACGGCCAATTCATCGACGTCAGGAAAGATTTTGTTGGCGTTCTTCTCGTACGGCATGCCATTGATGGTGATCTCGGCCAAGTTATGTTCCACAATGTAGTTCGCAAGTCCAGGAGCCCAACCGTGCACATCTCCTAGGGTGAAAATGTCAAGGAGTCCGTTGGTTGGCCCTGTGATGTTGGGGGCATCAATGCCCTTTCTCGGTACGGTTGGGATTGAGTGAAGATAGATTTCTTTCGATTTGTTTCGCCGTTGTTTTGCTTTTTCAAATTCGTCTGTGACTTGTTCGGTATGCTCAATCAATTCCGTTCGTTCTTTGCGATGGGTAGCGTTTATCTCTTCAATGGATGTTCGAATGGCCTCGGCGTTGGCAAGTTGCTTTTTGAGCTGCATGACTTCTCTGTCGGCTTTGTCAAAATTCTCTTGCCCTTTCGCGATGGCGTCCTCTACTTCAGCCATTTTCGCTCGTAGTTCACTGCCTTTTTTGCTTATCTTGGCAACGTGCTCGAAAGAGGCTTGATAGGACTCCCAATCAGCCTTATTTCCACGATGGCTGTACCGCGTCATTGACAAAAAGACAAACCCACTGGGTATAAATATTCCCGAACTGTCGAATCATTCATGGCCAGCGTTAATGAATTCAAAGATGAGATGAGAGCCGCCCTCAACGCACATGTCCCCATTGTTATTGTGGAGTCTTACGAATGGGAGCGTGTTGAAGGGCTCCTATGTGGCATCACACGCAAAGAAAACATCACGTATCTCAAGGCGACAGCGGAACGAGGTCTGCGGCTCTTTGATACCGAGAAAAAACGATTCACCTCCGACCACCCCATGATCGCTGACCAGCATGATTGGTCTATTGACAACATCGTTCGCTGGGTTCGTGATGAACTTGAAGGAGATGTTTTGCTCCACATCGAAGATTTCCACCATAACTTCCAGGGGGAGGAACTCGCCCCTGGTAACCACCTCGATGCAGGGATGGCACCACACACCATGTCGTGGGCTTATGTCGGCTATTGGAGAGAACTGGCACGAATGAAGCCTGCACGTGGAAAAACCGTTCTCATCAGCGGTGCAACCCAGAAGGCCTTTGGTGATTTGGAAAAAGAGGTCGTCTCAATCAAACTTGATCTGCCCGAGGTCAAGGAACTGGACCTCATTTACAAGCGCGTGGTGCGCCAGCAAGGATTCGAGGACTGTGATGAGGATGAACGAAACCGAGTGGTGGAAGCAGCCCGTGGCCTCACGGTTATGGAAGCCCAAACTGCTTTTGCTTTGGCTGGACTGAACAACGACAGCAAGCTCGATAGAAACGCCATTCCGATGATCATTCGTCAAAAGCGCTCTTTGTTGAAGAATTCTGGTGGTTTGCTCGATTACTTTGAGCCTAACGTAAAAATCGATGATGTTGGTGGTCTAAAAAATCTAAAAATGTGGCTTGAGGATCGAAAAGAGGCCCTTACGCCGGCTGCGCGAGAATTCGGCATCGAGGCTCCAAAAGGGCTTATGCTACTTGGCGTCCCTGGCTGCGGCAAAAGTTTGACAGCCAAGGCGATTGCTTCAATGTGGGGATATCCGTTGGTTCGTTTCGACCTATCAAAGGTGTTTGGCTCCTACGTCGGGCAAACCGAATCACAAATGAGAAAAGCACTTGATGTCGCAGAGGCCGTAGCACCGTGTATCTTGTGGATTGACGAAATCGAGAAAGGCATGGCTGGTGCCGGGGGAGATGGAAGCACCGACAGTGGAGTCACGGCTCGAACCTTTGGTATTCTTCTGACATGGATGCAGGAGAAAAAGAGCCCAGTCTTTGTCGTCGCCACCTCCAATCGAGTCCAGAATTTACCTGCTGAAGCCATCCGCAAAGGTCGATTTGACGAAATTTTCTTTGTTGATTTACCCTCTGCAGACATCCGTGAAGAAATTCTCTCGAAGAAGATTGAGTCCATCGGAGCAGACTCTGGAACCGATGTTTCGACCCTCGATTTGACCAGAATTGCTGAAGAGACCGTCTTGTTTTCAGGAGCGGAACTCGAACAGCTGGTCAGAGACTCGCTCTTTTTGGCTTACAAAGACGGCTCACGTCCGTTGAACACCGATGATTTGCTGACCGTATCAAAGCGAACGTACCCGCTTGCCATCACCATGCGGGAGGATATCTCTGCTCTCCGTAAATTTGCTCACAATCGTGCTCAGCCCGCCGATGGCGAAGACATCGTGACAAGCGCTGAAGACATCCCTAACGAAGAGAATCCTTTTGGAGAGTGAGGTGGTACATTGCGATATGACATTCTGATTGAAATTGACGAAAATGGTAAACTGACCATCAAAGATGAGTGTGAGGTCGGAAAAGAACAGGAAAGCATGGACGAGATTCGAGAGCTGCTTAGGGATCTCGCTGATGTTGATGAGATTGAACACATGCCGCCTGCGAAGGAAAAACCACGGTACGAGGGTGTTGGCAAGAAATCCACGAAAACCGGGCAAAAGAAGAAACAACGAATAAAGCGAGGGGATTGAATGAGCGGCCGATGGATTGAACAAAAAACCCCTTTTGCTTGTGTACTTGATTTGGTTCAAGCCATTGAAACGCTTCAAGGCCAAGGCATACGCATTCAACACATGCCACAACAATTGGTCGATCTCAAAGCCTCTGAAGATAAACTGCAGTCCATCTCGGACCGGTTGGAGCAAGAAATGCGTGGATTGGACACCGAAGCAATCAATCTTGCCGTGGAGATGCTTGATGCAGAGGATCAAGCACTGGTTGATTACACCCAAAAAATGGAAAGTGCGGGTAACCTTGCTTCTCAACAACTTCAACGCATCACCGCTGTCGTGGAGGAATACAGTGCAGAAGAGAAGCGGTACCAGGAGCATCTTGAGGCCACCAACAACATCGCGAGTATCAACATTGACACGCCCAACGGACTTCGAACACTTGACAAGCAGCACGGTCGATACCGCTACCGATATTGGAGCCAGGACTATGGGGCATCCCAAGACTTGCGTTGGGTGGACTCTCTTTCTTCTGCATACGACCGTGTAGGCAACAGTCGCCGTGCTGAACTGAAAAAAGGAGTCGCTTCACGTTCCAGCAGCATGACTCGAGTTCAGTTGGCTCTCAAAAACCGTGTGGCGACCGCTCGAGAGGCATCATTGCGTGCCTCAAACGAAAAATTGCGCCGTGAACGCGACAAAGAGGTGAACAACCTAGCGAAGAAGCACGGTATGATCGTCACTCGGAAGAAGGTCGGGAAGAAGGTCCAATACGCCCTCTTACGTCAACGCTGAGTTCCGTATCCAGCAAATCCTGGAGAAGGGCATCGTCAGGGTAGCCGAGGATAGTAAGACTGCCGTCCTCCTCAATGGTTATTTGTACATCGTTTCCCTCAACGAATTCGAATTCTTTGTAACGCTCAGTGCGAAACTCAACCGTTTGGTTTTCAGAACCTCGCCATCGCAAATGCGTGTTTCGCTTTGAGTCAACGTAGCGTCCGGCAACCACGATATCTGCGGCTTCGTAGCATTTGAGGGCGTCACCTTCCAGTTCCTCAAAGTCGTAGCCGGTGTACAGGAAGATTCCCAATCCATGCTGCTGTGCCTCATTGATGAGTGCAAGGGTGGCTTGTGGCTGCTGAAGTGGTTCACCTCCAAGAATGGTGAGTCCCTCGTCTCCAGCCTCAACGGCACGTCGTACAATGTCATTGATATTCATAGAGGTCCCACCCAAGGACGTCCAAAGGTCTTGATTCCAGCAACCTTTGCAGCTTAAAGTACAGCCTTGTGTCCAAACCACGGTTCGTTGATGAGGCCCATAGATTGAACAGTTGTGTTCAACTTGGCCAGTGTTCAACATCACCATGGAGCCTTGAATTCTGCCATGGTATCTAAACTTCTCTCAATTCATTAAGAAATCCATGCGATGAGTGATGCCACAACCTTGGCGATGGAACGCGTGGCGGTCGTGGCGCACGGTCCACTTCGTTGACGTCAATCGGTAGCAGAGAAGTGGACGTGCCGAGATTTGAACTCGGGGCCTCTACCATGCCAAGGTAGCGATCTTCCAACTGATCTACACGCCCATGTGGGTGCTTTCGCAACCCGCCGACTCGCCTCCCCGCCATAAGGATATCCGAATTTCATCCCGCCGCAAGCCGTCACCCCTCCCCGGGGGCCGAGTGCGTGAAGCCTCATGAAGGGACATCGTTTCGCCAAACCATGGGCGAGCGCCAACCGGGTCCTTTGGCCGATACGCCCGTCCCAACAGCACCCCCCGAAATTCCCGAAGACGTGGTGGACGCCGTCCTCAACGCCCTCTCCGGACACGTCGAAGCGGTGTTTTTGCCGTGGATTGCTGACCGGTTCACGGTGGCTTGGTTGGATGTGAACGACGAACGGTTGGGCATGACGCGCTTCGAGGAAGGCAGCAACGAATTGATTCGTCGCCGAACGCTGCGCCTCGACCCCGGCGCGGTCACCATCGGTCTGCATCCCGCCCTTCTGGAGGATGAAGCCCTCTACCGGCATACTTTCGCTCACGAATTGTTCCACGCCGCCGGGCTCATGTTGCACTCCGAACTCCATGACCGGTTAACCAACGAGGTGGCGCCGTCCCCGGCGATGAAGGATTCGCCGTTGCTTCAACGGATGCGCTCGGCGGTGCTGGACACCCTGAAGGTGCAGGAGTGGACATGCAAAATTTGTGGTTTTTCGTGGAAACGGACCACGGTGCGTCGTCCAACACGCTGTTTGAAATGTGCGCGGCCTTGGTGAGCAAAGCATACACTTCATGTAGGCTCAACCTCGCCCGAGGGTTGGACGTATAGTGTAGTTGGATATCACTCTAGCCTTCTAAGCTGGAAACCCGGGTTCGAATCCTGGTACGTCCGCCACCAATCTGGAGTCCGTACCCCGCGAAGCGTGGACACCGACCTTGTGGTGATTTGGCCTTAGGCATGACTTTGTGAAATCTGTCTTGGATGAGTTTATACAGAGTGGATGATTAGGTGGGGCGGAGATTGTATTGAAGATACTTCACACATCAGATTGGCACATCGGCCGTACACTCGACGGTAACGACTTAGCGGCAGAACAAGCCGAGGTTCTCGAACAAATCCTCGGCTTTGCAACAACTCATGAACCTGATGTTATCGTCATCGCTGGCGATGTTTACGATCTTCCGAGTCCAAGTGCTGCTTCACAACAACTTTGCAACGAATACATCATCAAACTCGGACGAGTAGCTCCTGTTCTCATCATTCCTGGCAACCATGATTCAAGAAATCGTTTCAAAGCATTGGAAGAGTTCGCAGAAGCATCAAATATCCACATTACGAGCCAAATTCATGAGGTGATTCAGCGTGCGTTTGAATTCGAAGAGGACGAAGACAAAGTTCGCATTTATTGTCTTCCGTTCGTTGCACCAAACAATGTGCGAGGTCTTGAAGGATTTGAGGGCATTACACTTACGCATCAGGGGGTCGTTGAGGCGTTGATGGAGCGTATTAGAGAAGACGCAGATACACACTCATCCCGAATCATCACAGTTGCCCACCTCTTTTTGACTGGAGGTGAGCAGAGCAAATCAAAAGCTGAGCGAGATATTGAGTATGGGGGTGTACATGACATCAAAGCATCATCGTTTTCGGGTTCGGATTTAGTACTGCTAGGCCACCTCCATCGCCCGCAAACACCAAGCAAGAATAGGCCTGTGGCTCACTACTCAGGTTCAATTATGCGCTATTCGTTTAGTGAGGCAAAACATACGAAATCATGTTCCCTGATAGAATACGATATCAAAACCGGAAAATCAAAGATTGAGACCATCAAGATTGAGTTGCCAAGTGGGATGGCAAGGCTTCAAGGGGATTCGGTCCAGCAGGTGTTAGACAATCCGGATTATGACAAGAACATAGATGATTGGATTGAAGTGACGCTTCCTTGGTCACAACGTGGTACCAATCCCCTCGCGAGGATGAAGCAGAAGTTTCCAAAGACAGCAAGTATCAAATTCATGAAAGTTGTTTCTGCCGGTGAAGAACTCGGTATAACCGAGGCGAAAGAAGGTGAGAGCATCTCCGATCAAGCAGCATCTTTTTTTGAAAACGTTGCAGGTGAAGGCGAAGCAACAGAAGGGCGACTCGGCATCGTAACAGATGCAGATGAACGGGTAAGGGGTGAATGAATTGAAAATTATCAGCATCCACATGAAGAACTTTGGTCCTTACGTCAATGAAACGATTGATTTTCGTGAACTGAATGAGCAGAGGTTGTTTCTCCTCGAAGGAAAAACCGGGTGCGGTAAGAGCACGATTATTGATGGCGTTGTCTTCGCATTGTACGGCCAAGATACCAAAGGAAGAGACGAAGGTGTGAGGAGAAATTCAGCACCAGAAGGAGCGAATGCTGAAGTTTCTTTGGAGTTCGAAGTTGACGGTACGATGTATAGAATCAACCGTAGTCCGCAGATGAAAGACCCAGAGACCGGGAAAACCAAGAAAAACCATTCTGTTGACCTCGCAGAGGTTGATGTCAATGGTTCGGTCATTGCAGGGAGAACCTGGTCCGCGATTAAGGGTGTAGCTGACGAAGTGGCTCGAATCATCCGTCTCGATGTCCATCAATTTACCCGAATCGTTGTGCTCCCACAAGGCCAATTTTCAAAATTCCTTAGTTCAAAGTCTGAAGAGAGACAGGCGTTGCTGGAAGCCATCTTTCCGATAGATGACTGGAAAGCAATTCAATCCACAGTGAAGAACCTTGCAGCAGATGCTAGAAATCAGACGACCTCACTTTTGGATGCCGCAAAACAATCGGCAGCCGTGGTTAAAAGTCATACCAACATTTTACTCGAACTATCTGAGGATGAGCACGATTCTGAACGCTTCAAATCAATCGCTGAGGTGAACAAAATGTACTCCGAATCGGTCGAAGTACTCGCAGAGGTTTCCCCAAAATTGGAAGAGAAAAATGCTGAATTACTGGCGAAGCAAGAAGAACTTGAGGAAGAAAAAAACAGAATTCAAGATGTAGAGCGACGAAATGCAAACATCGAGAAACTTGCAAATCTCAACAAGGAAAAAGAGATTCTCGATACCTTGGCTCCATCAATTGAAGAACATCAGCAAGCACTCAAGAATCACCATGAGGCAAAGAGACTTGACGGTATCTGGAAGGCTCTTGACAAGGCAAAATCCAATGTCAATGCAAACGAGGAGAGCATAACTGAACTCCTCAATGAATCGCAGATAGAAGCATCTATTGAAGATCTCACTCAAGAATACTGCACAGAACGGGTTGATGAATTAGCCCTCAAAATCTCTATCTTGAGGGATTTGGATTCAGATCGACAGGAACACACAAGATTACACGGTTCTTTATCTGGACTTGAGGAAGAGTTCAAATCGGCAAAAGAGCGATGTGGGGAACTCGTTCTTGAACAGCATCAAGATTGGGCTTGTAAGATTGCGCAACATTCTCTTATTGAAGGCGAGCCCTGTCTCGTATGTGGCAGTGAAAATCATCCAAGTCCAGCCATAGACAATATGGAATCAAGCGGGGCCTTGGAGGGTGCCATTGAGCAAGCTGAAGAGGCAGAGCAGAAGTTGCTGCTGGCCAATCAAAAGGTGAACGAATTGGATTTGTCCATAAAAGAGGGGCTGGGCCTTCTTGGATTGAAGGAACACACTGACCTACCCAGCGTTGATCAATATGTGAGTATGAAGTCCAGTTTCGATTCTCTGAGAACATTGCTTGTTAAACGGGACACGCTTGTTGATTCGCAGACTGATTGTCAAAACGCTTGGGATTCAGCGGAAAGACCCACAGGTATGGATTCTTCAGAGGGGATCTCTGCTGCATTACTGGACAATGAAACTGAACAGGAGTTGACGACAAATGTCGAGGGCTACCAGGCAAAACGGGCGATTAATGAATCGGAATTGGACACGGACGATGTTAAGGAAGCAGAAGGGAAATCAGAAGTGGATGTTAGTAAAGATAAGGAAAAATTCGATGCCGAAATGAACCGATTTGACATTGAAAAGAGAACTCACGCTGTAGCGAAGGCTCGTCTGACTGATCTGAAAACTTCTTCCGCAACCCTTGCAGAAGCAAAGGAGGAATACACAAATTTCGCATCCAGTGTATCTGATTTGCAATGGGTCGATGAGCATCTTCGCGGTGTCAACAGAGGTGGAAACATGCAAATGGACATCGTGGCATGGATTCTTCGACGTTGGTTTGAGGCAGCTCTCGCTAATGCAAACAAGCGTCTTGCCCAGATTGGTTCAGGACGATATTCTCTTGAAATGACGCAAACAGGAAAGCAGGATAAGAAGACAGGATTGAACATTGGCGTCATTGATGCTTTGTCTGATAGTTTGCAGCCAAGATCTACCGCTTCATTGTCTGGTGGAGAGTCGTTTTACATCTCACTTGCACTAGCTCTTGGAATGTCTGACGTTGTCTCAGAGGAAGCCGGAGGCATCACTTTAGGAACATTGTTCATCGATGAGGGCTTTGGAACACTCGATCCTGAAACCCTGGATGATGTTATGGGCGTCATCGACGATGTTGGTGGTAATGATCGGGTTATCGGTCTCATCAGTCACGTTGAGTCTCTCAAGCAACGAATCTCTTCTCGTATTTCAGTTAAGAAAGAAGGCGATGGTACGTCTACAACAAAGGTTGAAGCCTGAAGGATTGTGATTGTGTGAGATCTGAAACGATCTTCGGTTGAATATTGGGCGAGTAGGGGCGAGGAGGCTGATTGCCTCGTCGATAAGTCCTGCTTGGAGCAAAGCGTGAGCCGACCTGATGGTCGCCTCGAGTTGAATCGCATGGGTCTGGGGAGCGGAGACTGGTACGTCCGTATCCCTCGGTGCGCTTCACATGCCATTCGATGAATCGAGAAGAATCCGCCGGCAAAGTTGCCAGTGGTTTTCGAATCACCCGTCAATAGTCGTATTTAAACCAACGAAGAGAAAGACATGATATGTGTCGAAAACACAACCAGCGCAAAAAACGTCAAGCCCGCCTCGCCAAAACAATGTGCAAGCACCCAAAATCTCGCCGAGGCTATGCCTTCAGGTACGATGCAATTT
>Ga0255762_10001944_pt1 | contig 17277 bp, 18 predicted proteins | sample 101ome_16_FD_179962 | JGI IMG/M metagenome (GOLD analysis project Ga0255762, IMG submission 179962) | Coastal salt marsh microbial communities from the Groves Creek Marsh, Skidaway Island, Georgia - 101401AT metaG (version 2) | ecosystem: Environmental > Aquatic > Marine > Intertidal zone >...
AGTTACTTTACACAAAAAAATTTTATTAGAACCCTTGTTTTAAAAGGGTTATTGACAATTTAGATTGGTGGAGAGAGAGTCATTTGAACAAAAAACCAATCCCCTTCTATGCTTGAATTATAGCGTTGTTGGCTGGGTTTCTACTCGTGTTTCTACTCATCTATTGACAATGATATTATGTCTAAATTTATTGCATTTCATACCATTTACTCTTCAATCTTTAAAAAAGGAATCTGGCATAGGTGTCATTTTTGATATCAAAAACCAGCATTCATTCATTTTATTAGCCAAATATCCATTACCACTAGCATAAAACTCATCAAAAGTTTTATCTTCCCTATTCAGTCCAAAAGTCAGATATGAGACGCCTACATATGGATATTCATCATCCTTACTGAAATTTTTATAATTATTGACCCTTTCAATACCTATGTCACTAATATTTTCTTTAGAAGTAAACCAGGTTCCTTCAAAGATTCGACCTCCAACTAGAGGCGCAAGAAATCCAGAACCTTCTTGATGAGTTGAATCTGACCCAACGACAATTGTCTGTGAAATAGCTCCCAAAATCTCTTTTTCTTTATGATTTAATTTGGTGTTAATTGTGCGAGCAAAAATTGATCCAAGTTCTGCACATGAAGCAGTTTCTTGAAGTCCAAATAATGTTGCAAGTCCATATTTTTTTAAGTGTTTTGCATGTAAAGTCATAATACTAGAAAACGCAATTGCAGCAAAGGCGCTGTTTGCATACATTCCACCTTGATCTAAATCTTCTTCTGAAGCTGCCATGGTGATTACATATATTGGTAAGTTATTGAGATTAGCGTAAACTTTATTGATAACTAATAAGGCCTCCTCTGTAAAATTTTTTGAATCTCGTGAGAGTTTGATGCCTGCCTTACTTATAACATCTTTGAAAAGGTTAATTATTTGCCATTGTTTTTCAGAGTATTGTGTTCTTTTAGGCTTATTTTTTCCTATAAAAGATGACAATCTTTCCAACATTTCATGGCCAGTTGTATTTAAAGATGCTTCATCAGTATAAATTTCATCTAGTTTTGTAAAAATTAAATCGTAATCTTGATTCATAAGAATTTTCAATAAACTAAAGTCTGAACCAATATATCGAGTCATATTACGCTTCGCCATATACGAATAGATAATAAGCAAAGCTTTCTCTGTTAAATCCTTAACGAAAGTTTCTTTCGATGCATTTTGAAACGGAACTTCACCATCTTCAAGATCATATACTCCCCTAATTAAAGAGTATCTTGCAGCATTTACATTTCTGAACTCAGTATAAAAATCTAAATCGCTTAATTCTTGAAGCTTAGCTAAATAATCTTTAGCTCCTTTATCATCTTGCACCTCAGGGTGATTCATTTGCTCAGTAATGATGTATGTCATAAGTTATTAAAGATTTTCTTATGAAAGCCAATTAAATCATCCAAAGTGTAATTTGCATCAGATTTTATTTTTGTCTCATCATATTTTCTGGAGAACTGATTGCGCATTTCACTTGAAGGCCACTCAACAGACTTAACAAAATAGGTTTGTTTTTTGAAACCTAGCGCCATGATTGCACTTATATCCTTTCTAGTTATTAAGACTCTGTAATAGTTATTCTTTATTTTTTCGATAATTTTTAAATCCAAACGCCCATGGTGCTCAATGCCCATTCTGAGAGCTAATGTTCTTTGAGCATGGCCTTTAATTTGAAACTCTATTGTATCACCGATCATTTGGTCAAAAATTACGGCATATTCTGCGTTCTCATCTCTTTCGACATATGTTTGTTCATCAACCAATCTCTGGAGTTCAATGTTATCAATTACAAGCTGATTGTATTTGAAGGCGATGTCTTCAGCTCTTTGACTTGCTTCCTTGGCTTTCTCTTCTGCTAATGAAAGTTTCTCAAGCAACTCTTCAATAGTTTCATCACCAATACTTCCACCAGAATCTTTAACTGGCGTATTGCTTAATGACAAATCACTAAACCATTCTTCAGTGCTCCAGTCACCAGTGTTTTGACTGGTTCTAATTTGAATATTCTTATCTAATAACGCAACAATTTTTTGTCTAATGAGATCAACTGAGACACCATATTTTGGGATAGAAATTTTTCTTCTTTCGTTATTCTCATTAATTATGAATAAATATCTCGGGTCAATAACACCATCATCATAGTCAACTAATTTTCCAAATTCTGTCCAAATAAAACTCATCTTATTTAGGAATCTTGTTTCGGAAGCTTTGTCTGCCTCTCATGGTTTTAAAATCTTCTCTGGAGCCAAAAGACTCATCAGTCTTTCTAGTTTCATAATCTTTTTCATATTTGGGAACATGAGTTGCTTTAGCAAAATTGTTTTCAATTATTTTAGCCCCCTTCTTTTTAATTTTAGATTCTCTAACTGTATAACTTATTTTTGACCCTGATTCATTTTCATTTGATTCGCTTCCATTATTCCCATTGGTATTTTTTGGTTGTTTAATTACAAAGTCAGAACCGTTATAAACTTTTGAAATTGCTCTTTTAGCTCCATTAGGAGCAACTGGAATTTGTGTTACTAATACATAAGATTTGTTCAATTGCTCAAGGTCTGATAGAACTTTCTTGGCAAAAATTGGAAAACCTGTTGTTTTTACTCCAAGTCTTACAAAAATTTTATAGCCAAAATGATCTTGGAAATATTCAGCATCATCATTAAATACTTCAAAAAAATTTCCATTTTGAATAATTACTAAATGGTTGGGTCTTTGTGACTTGACCTTAGATTTTATTTGTTTTAATGAACCTTTAATAGGTTCAAAGTCAAAACCCATATTTATGATTTCTATTTCTTAATGAACTAAATTTAAGTATATACTTTTAGCATGGCAGGAGTAAATAAAGTAATTCTTGTGGGTAACTTAGGTGCAGATCCTCAATCACGCCAACTTGGTGATGGCAAGACTGTCACTAATCTTTCTGTTGCAACATCTGAAACCTGGAAAGACAAAGAAGGTCGAAAACAAATCCGCACTGAATGGCATAAAGTTTCAATCTTTGGTAAGGGCGCTGATCTAGCCTCAAATTTGCTTAAATCTGGCTCGAAAGTCTACATTGAAGGCAAATTACAGACTAGGAGCTGGAAAGATCAGAATGGGGAAAAACAGTACTCTACAGAAATTATCATTAGTGAGTATGCTGGCAGTTTTCAGATTTTAGATAAACTAGCGAACAGTTCGCTGAACAATGAACAAATTACCACACCTCAACAAATTGAATCAAGTGATGATTTAGAGGATCTTCCCTTCTAATCTCAATAATTGAAAGCAATTCTACGTTACTAGCTCATAGATAATCCAAAGAACTAGATTTAAGGCAAGATATTCCATTAATCTTTTCTCCTTTGATATCCTCTTTGAAAGTAATATTCACAATACTTGTTAGTAACTTGAAGCTTGTCATTCTTGAAAAAAATATTCCATTCATCCATATCAAGCTCATTATGAAACTTTCGAAGGTTTATATTTTCCTCGACAATAAGATATATGGCCTCATATTTAGAGTCTGATTGAAAGAATTTGAAATTAGTAATGCCACAGTCCTTGGGATAAGTGTCTATCTGGAAATAGACATTGTCATCCTTAAAACAACCTTGATAAAAAGAACCACGATGATTATAGGCAAAAACCTCCATTTTTAGAGACTTGTTATCAATACTAAAACCTGGATTGAAGCGAGTAATCTTGAAGTCTTTGTAACATTCTCTGATAAAGAAAAAATAAGCTTCTTTGATTCGATTAAGTAACTCAAAGTCTTCTGTTGATAATTGTTTTTCTAGAGGAAGCATGCTCAATAACCTATAAGCAATATACCCTTAAGGTTTAATTGGATTTTTCCAGTAAGAAAAATTGTTTCAATGAACTCATTAATTTTTTCAAAATCTTTTGTAAAAGACTTAGTCTTCTTGTTATTTCTGTAAGTGTTTTTTACAGCCAGGACAAGATAATCAGTATCAATCATCATTGAGGCTTGAAAAATATCTTTCAAAAATTGATTATTGGCATGTGCTCTTCCCGCCTCAACTTCAACAACAACTTTTTCAGTTTCATGATATGCATCTGCTTCAAAATTTAATTCTTCTTTGCCTGCATTCCCATATTTAACAGTTACTCTAATCTTCTGTTCTTTTTTCTTTCCTTTTTCAACTTTGAATCCCAAATTTTCAAGTCCAGGCTCAAGTATTTTTAAAACATGATTACTATCGAATTGATCCTCTTGCTCTCCATGGTCTATTCGATAAAGCTGCTTATCTGAATTAAATAAATCATAATGATTTTCAAAAACAGATACAGTTTGTTCAAGAAAATTGGGGATTTTTGATGTTTTTGGGTAATAAATCCAATTCATAAGTTACAAGTCTATAGGAAGTCCTTCATAAACTGCGTTGATGGATGTTCTTTAATTTTTTTAAGGGCGGATTTCTCAATCTGTCTAACCCTTTCTCTGGTTAATCCAAGGCAATTACCAATCTGAGTAAGTGACATCTCATTACCCTCAGGTATGCCAAACCGCATTGATATTACTTCTTTCTCTCTAGGACTTAATAGTCTAGAAATTATTTCTGATTTAATCATGAATTTCGAATCATTGAATGGGTTTACATTTGTAACATAAATTTAACGAAATGCCAAATAAGTTTAACGATTAATTAAATTGCTATTGATAAAACCTATTTTGAATATACTTGACCATTTCTTGACCATTGAGCTCAATAGTCCCAGGATTTTGTCTGGTATAGAACATATCTTTTCCATTAAGCGTTAAGTAGCATGGCTCAGAAGACTGTTGACAAATAACATAGAATAAAATTTTATGGTTAATCTCGATTAAATCGTACTTTATGAGGGGTAAAAATTGTTCATTGATATTGTTCTTTGATCTAAGTTTATTAAGAAAATATAGTTTGAAATCATCTCTGCTACCTTTATGAAATTTTTCAATTTCGGGGAGATTTAAAAGTTCTCCTTCATCTGAAACACCAACCAGAAGAGTTCCACCTTTATTGTTAAGGAAACCGGCAATCGTTTTAAAACAACTATGTTCGATGAAATTTTCTTTGGATTCATTCTTCAAATCAAGACTGAACGTAGATTTAAACTCTACTGTTTGAGACTCTCCTTGGCTAATTAAATTTAATAATTTCTTATCTAGGCTAAGTTTATCAAGACGTTTAAGCCAATCATTGAGGGTAGTATCGATTTCCTTGGCATTGGAGGGATTATCAATAATTTTTTGATTTAAATTTTTAAGATCTTGAGATAGGCGATTTAGACTTTGGATGGCTGAAGCTAAGACCTCTTGACTATCTTTTTCAATAATTTCTACTTGAGTATTGCCTATAGCATCAATCAACTCATTTTGATTATTTAATGAGTATTTTAAAGAGACTCTTCCCTTATCGCTCTCCAAAAATAGTTTTAAATAACTTAGGCTGATTTCTTTAGAAAAGATAATATGGTATTCAATTTCATCTGCGTCTAGTTCATAAAAATCTGGATTCCATTCATTCAGCCAAACAAAATCTAACTTGCTATTAGCATATGGAGCAAGGTAAGTTCTAACAATTAATATATCTTTGAGATTGTCTTTGTTAAAGTTTGATTTTTTCTTGAAAACAACTTTTAGATGTTCAAGAATTTTGACAGATGTATCGTAATCATTGAATATAGTATATGTTTTATATTGAGAATTAATTTCCTCATGGTATTTTTCAAGAAAGCTTTTATCCAAAAAACCATCTTTATAAATTTTATTTGACAAATCCCATAGAAAAAAACGTTGGATACCAAAACAATCTGCGATGTCACTAATTTTTTTAGAAACATTCAGGGATTTATCTACCTTGCTCAAATATTCCAATTTTGAGTAGTACAAGGCGATATCAGCTATATCTTCAAAATTCACATATGCATCTTTGCCACTTATTAATTCTTTGTATGAAAGGATATTTGAGGTTTCTTCGTCTCTGATTCCATCAAACAACTCCTTAAATTTTATGACACCAGGGTCGCACCCCTCAAGACCTAGATAAACATATTTTGTTTTAGTTCTTGATATAACAATGCACAAAAGTTTTGATTTAACTGGGATAAGCGTATCTTCGTCACGATTAGATGAACAATCATCCCTTTCATCATGAATTCCTATAACTGCATTAAGATAGAAGGTATTGGTTTTTTTTATCAGCTCATAGAGTTTGGGATATTCTTTTGCAGCCATATAGACTACAGATATACCTTTATCTGTTAGTGTATTGAGTGCCCTAAGAATATTTTCTGAGTGATTGAATCTTTGAGTATTGAGAAATATATTAAAGAAATCAAATTTTCGAGATGGATTATGAAAAACTCTCTTTTCACGATCAAAAATAGCGTGGGATATTCTACTTATGCCTGGGTATGATTGGTCATCTGATGGAAAATCATAATCAAATATTTTGTAATAACTTGGACTATCATAAATTGAATCATCCGAATCTCTGGAAGCTAAATTAAAAGTTTCTTGAAGGTTTTCTTCTAATTCGTCTTTATCTCCATATACATCATCAAAGTATTCATATGCAATTTGATAAATGGCTTTATGCTTTTCATATGCAAGTTTATTTTCTGCTTCATGTGCGATATATCTAGGCATCTTTCTGGTCGTTATTTTTTCTTAAGTAACTTAGGGTTTAACTCTCAAAGCATATTTAAATATATCGATGCAGAAGTAAGCAGTAACAGCAGGAAGTGTAAATGCTTTTATAGTTGGATACCAGAGTTCAAAATTCATTGAACTAAGCAATATTCCATTTGTTGCATCATTCTTGTAAACAATAACCCCTAAAGTCCAACATATAGCCAATATAAGCCATTTTGATCTCCATCCAGATATGTTGTTAAGTTTCATATTTTCACCTCAAATAAATTAAAAAATACAAAATAAGCGAATCTAGTACTTACTTGTCCACTTATACTTCAGATTAAAAAGAACTAGAACAAACGTAAATCCTCCAACATAGATTGGAAATAACCAAAAAAGATATAAGTAAAGACCAATAATAATTAATAAAATAAAAGTCCAGATAATGTCTGAGGTGAGAGAAGATTTTTCGCCAACATTCCCTTCTCCATTAGGAAAGACAGAATCATATTCAGTCTTCAACTCATCAGCAGATAAATTCGATATCCTTCCCTTTAGAGAGCTCATCATTGAATATTCTTTGTCAGTTCTCTTGGTCATTAACTTTTATTGCGCTTCTTATGCCTATAGTTCGTCTATGTCATCTAGTATGTCATCGATGTTGTATTCATCAATGAAATCACGATCACCTCTTATCTTAAGACTATCTTCCTTAATCAACTGAAATACATCATTTTTTATGCCCAGTAATTTAGCAATTTTTTTAATTTCATCAAATTCCTCAGTTGATAAGTTACCGTCTATCTCAGCAACATAAAAAAGATTATTGATTATTTCCTCAACCAATTCAGTGTTATTACTGTATCGACGCAAAATGAGTTTGATAATGAGCTTGAAGTGAGTTTTTCTTTTCATAAACTCTTTGCATAAAAAGACCTCTTCATCAGATAATTGAACCAAATCCTTCATAATAAGTTCAGCCTCATCAGATGTAAATTTACCATCTGCATTCGCAATGCGAACCAATAAAATATAAGTTGCAGCATCGAAGAAATTCTCAAGTGAAAATAACTCAATAATCATCTCTTCAAAAGATAATTTCTTTATTGTCTTTATCTCTAACTCTTCCTGAGGAAAAGATTCATCCGAAGCCTTCGTTTCTGACTCTTCTGGCTTAATTTTTTGATTGTCTTTAGTGTCGCTCTTTGAATCTTTACCTGTAAATATTTTTAAATCTCCAAAGTAAGCTTGTGAACCATAGGTCAGACGATCAATAACCCTAATTGCCCCATTTTCTTTGGCAATAGGACTTTTCATGAGATGACTTGAAACGACCCCTCTAAAGTATGGGGAGATGGATTCCAAAAAAATTTTGAGATGCTCTCCAAGTTTTTTAATTAAGTTATTGTAAGTGCGATATTTTTCAAGCTCCTTGCTTTTCTTCTTTTTCTTGTAATAAAAGAATATGGCAGTAGGAACAATTAGCCAGAACGCCATACCGAGACTTTCATACTCATCCCCAGTCAAAGGAGGTATCAAAAGGAAAGAGAGGATTGCAGCAAATATATATAACCAGCGATTAGGGTATTTAACATCAGCTATTAATTCTGCATTTTTGAACATATGCATATTTCTTGAAACAGCTTTATCATTAATACTCTCAAAAGAATCCTCAATAAAAACTGGGTGATCAAAATTATCGAAATTTAGTTCTATATCGGAATAAATTTCGGATGTATATTTTTGGTAGTCGAAATCAGGACAATTAAAATTCTTAACTATATCTTTTTGAAAAGACTGCTTCTGTCTTTTAAAAAGTTCTGAATTATTGAAAGAATCAAATATGTTTTGCTTTTGTGTTGAAAAAGCGATATTTGCCTCTTTTATGAGTCTTCCTTTAAGTTCATCTTCAATTTTTTTGAGACGCTCTTCTTCTGCTTTTTTCTCTGCAGCAATCCTAGCTTCTTCGGCTTCTTGTCTTAATCGCCTAGCTCTCTCTAAAGCAATTCTCTCATAGTATCCAGGGTCGTTATGCGCATCATAGTCTTTACACTCCCAGAAAGTTTTGGTTCGATAATAATTTCTTCCTGAATTGATTCTGATACTTTTTTTTCTTTGCGGATTAAATGAAGCGCTATATCCGGAATTGCCTGTTTTCACTTTTCTTTCAATTTGCCTCATGTTAGGCTGAGGCCTTCTTAGACCACATACCGTGCAAGTTCTATTTGCATACCTAGCTGCCATCTATGTTATACCTCCAATTGTTAGATAAATATTTGTCTAGAAGCTCTTGCGCTCGATGAGCATCTTTTTCCTTAGAAAGTGGCTCACCATTTTCATCCACACCTTGTATAAATCCCCCCTCTTTATATTTAAATCGATTAGCATCGCCTTTTCTAACCAAAATAGATAAAGCCTTATCGTTATGATTTTTAACCATATCATACGATTCATCAATAAGTTTAAAAATCTCGGTAAGTTTCAATTCATCTGTATTTACTACATACCATTTAGTGCTTCTCGGAAGCATTTCAAATTTAAATTTATCGAGATTATTTGGTATTTTGTAAAGGTGATTTATGTGTTTTAAAAGCTTTAATTGAAAACCATCTTTAGAAAGAAAAACCTGCAAGAAATTTTGCATTTTCTTGGCACTATTTTGTGGTGCTCTGTATATAACACAATCTAATTTGTATTTAATTGAAATATCTTTTGGCAATTTATCTTTAAGATAGTCATGCATGTGTCGAATTTTTTCACCATCTTTATTTTTATTATTGAGAGAATTTACTGTCGAATCAATACCATCAAGATCATGTTTTCTTGATGATTTCATTTTAGTTTTCACGCCCTTTATCCCGCCAGATTGATTACTATCAGTAGCGTTAACACTTGTTACAGAAGTCTTTTCAATTATCTGTGAAATATATTCGGCAAAGTCATCTTTCTTCATATTTTCTAAAAGAGTTCTAAGATAATTGAAGAATTTTGAAATCTCTTCAGACTTAGCAAAATATCTTGGTTTTGAATAGCAAATTCTATAAATAACTTTTTCCCAATCTTCATCAAAAAGCTTTTCATTATTCTCTTGAGCAAAATTAAAATCTATTTCAAAATTAGGATTTTTTTCTTCAATTCGTTTAGTTATTTTGCTAGCCTCTTTACCTTCTTTCCAGAGAGTAAAATCAGGTGATTCGGATAATAACTCATGAAAAACAGGATAAGAGATTTGTAGGCAAACCAATGCAAGGAGAATAATCTTATCCCCATCAGATTCAATACTTGTCTCATCAAGATTTTCATCCTCATCTTGATCTTCATCACTCAATTTTGAAAATATATCTATTAAAGTAAGAGAATTAATAAGTCTTTTTAATGAACGGGGGTTACCACCAATAGAGTGTTGGACAAGTTCTGTAATCTCGTCTTGAATTTTATTATCATGACTATCTTCTATATATTCAATCTTTTCCAGTAAGTCCAATACATAATTTCCGATATCATATTGGCCCATTGGCATCATGAACGGAAGTTGAATTATTTTGTCGAAAAAAGCTCTAAATTCCCATTCATTTTTTTCTGGATCACCGAATTTTTCTTTAAGGCCCTTAACAACTACTTGATAGTCAATTGCAAGAACAAAAACACAATTAGGAACATCAAAAACATTCTTCAATAGCTCAAGTATCTTTACAGCATCTTTAGGCTCAATCCTATCTAAGTCATCAACATATATGACTGCTTTGCTAATTTCATTTGAGGAAGCGCCTACAATATCTTCAGATACTTTTCTTAACTCCGTACGAAGTTCTCTTATAGTATTTTTATTAGAAAATAGCTCCGTAGTTGCATCAGCTGCAGCATTTCCTCCTATAACTGATGCGCCAATCTTAGCGGCACCTTTCACAAATGTGTTTAACTTATCTGAAAGGTCTTTCCTTTTAGATAATGCTTTATCACCGCCAACAAATTCAGTAATTATCTCTTGAATAATTTTTAATAATGCTTGCTCTGCGGAAGATGAAAGGGAATGCTCCCAAGCATTAATCCAGATTTGTTTATATCCGCCAGTCTCTAATCCTGAGTGAATCTGGTTTAAAAGTGAGGTTTTTCCACTTCCCCATTCACCCTGAATACCAATGGTCATTGGTGTAGCCGTCTCACTTATAAACTTTGTAAGTGCCAGGGCATGTTTTTTTATATTTAAAGTATCTTCAGCTTTGTTAGCCTCATCTGTAATTCCAATTCTAGACATAATTAAAACCCCTATTTATATTGTTGGATAGGTGTTGTGAACACATATTAATTACTGATCAAAATGAAAAATAATATCACACAGAGTGTGTGTTTATAACCCTATTGTTTTTTTTTGGCTAAGTCGATAATTTCTGAAGATGACTAAGTTGATTCTTAGCCATAGGTGCGTAGTCATAGGTGGTTGCACAACCAAAGTTAACTAAAGCAAGCCATGCAGTCAAAATTATTTTTTCTTTAATCATTTCAAGTATTAAGATACATTATTTAAATTAATCTTTAGCGATTACTCCATCATTATTCCAATCATAAGTCGAGTGTTTATATCCTTGAAGCCACATGTTGTGCTTTAATTCATAAATTTTCGTTAGTGACTCTTTTCTTTTATCTTCAATATCACTTTTTTTGTTTCTTTCATCCACACAAGACTTAATTTTTTTACTTCTTGAACGCAATTCATCTGCATATCTCTTTCTGATATTTGGGTCTGAATGATTTAACTTATCATAGTCGAGCATGATAGGCTCTGGACAAGAATGAAGTATTGGAACCCCTTGTAATTTAGGTTCACCGGTTATATTGTCATAACTTAGAAGCCAACCTATGTATCCGTATCCTGAAAATCCAGCTTGTAGAAATGAGCTAAATAGACAGAGGATAGATATTCTTATTAATTTACACATCTTTCATCCAGTCTTTTAAAGCCTCATAGAGCATAACCATTGCTAGAGTATCTAATTCACAATATTTAAGGAGCGCCTTTTTTAGCTCATTAGACTCATTAAGACTCATCTCATCAAACTGCATTCTAGAGTAGGCAATCATTGCGGCCCCACCCTCTTTAATTTCATCAAGCCCACTGATGGAGTCAATGTATTCCTGATCTTCCTTAAAAATATCCCCAAGACTGGCGTATGGGTCAAGAATCTCCCCGTCTTTAAATTGAATCCATGTTTTGTCAGTAAAGTTCTTACTGAGCATAGATGGTGTTCCATAGATAGGCTTTGAATACTTAGTCTGGAGAAACTCAGATGACGCTAGTGTTGATGGCAAGACTGCTTTCAAGGAGTTCGAGCCCTTTGTTTTGGGATTGTAATAATAATTTATTACAACGTCTAACAAGTCTACCATGTCTCTATCTCCCCGCCATTTCATGGAATACTCTCTGGGCGAATGAGTAATTGATTTAATAAATTCAAGATACTCTGCGTATTGTTCAGATAAATTATTCTCAATAATTTGCATATGGATTCTGGCAAGGATTGTATTCTCATGACTTGAATACTTAAAAATAGTCCCATCATCATTGCCTAGAGCATTTTTAAGATGTTTCAAGAATTCAAAGTTTGGAAACTCTCCCTTGTTAGTACTGATAAATTCATTTGCGTGGGTAATGGTTCCATCCTCATCAACCTTATGATGAGAGAATTGAAATGCAATGGCCTCATAGGGTCGTTTTCCTTCATTAAATGGTAAGGCTACTGAGGCAGTTTCAAAATCAATGAAGTGGAATGGATACTTCCAACTATCCATCTCCTCTTTTAAGCCAACTTTATCTAGATAAACAGAATCATCCTTACTTTGACTTTTGTAAATTTGAATCCATTGCCTATGCTTATTTCTAGAGTCTCCAGGATTTATGTCGTCTTCATCAACCTCGTCAAGAAAAAATTTGTTAGAGCTTAGTAGCTTATCCTTGCTCTTAAAGTTCCAGATATCCAATACACAATCTTTAAAAACCTCTTCTTTATTAATTCCCAATACCTCATTAAGACATTCAGCATAGCCATTGATTTGCTCATTTTGAGGATTTTTCGGTCTAAATTCACAATCACTGCAACCACTGGTTATTTTTGGTCTAAATTTAGAATTTTCAGCAAATGCCTTGGAGTATTTCTTCACCATCTGAAAAAAGTTATTTCCATGAACATCCTCTTTGGTTTCTATAAAAACATCACAGAAGGAATCAACATTTACATCTACTAAGACTTTTTCCCTTAAATCCTCCCTAGAGAGGTTCGAGGAGACTCTAATTCCCTTATGATGTGAATCATCGCTGATAATCACAAATTTTTGGTTGAGTCCGTCTACATGGCATGGCTTCGACTTATCTACAAAGGTTAAATTTGCCTTAATCTCGAATTCACTAAGAGCGTTTCTCAGAACATGTCTTTGAAAGGTAACATCGGATATATATGGCTCCCATTCTTTGAGAACTCCAATACCCCTTACTTTTAGTACTCTATCTTCATTAGAGTCATAAGATTTAGCTTTCACTTCGAAGATCTCAATATGATTACCTTTCTTAACCAAGATATCAATTCGAGCTAATAGGTTATCAAATTGAAAAGCAGGCTCAAATAAAACCACCTCATCCTTCTTGAGAAGTTCATTAGTCTGATTAATTGCTAGATCAGGGTCCTTAGCTTCAATTTCAATACCTTCTGGATAATATGCCTTCGCTAAGGCACCAACTTGGTAACCACCCTCTGCTAACGACTCCAAAAATGGATTATCGACCTTATTTGAGAAATACTCTTTGTTAGTCTCATAAAAGAGTTTTGTTGGACATGTAATAGCGACCTGGAAATCTGATTTTGTGAAGTATTTCTTCAACTATCAGCCTTATCTCTAAGAATAATTTGATAGGCAATTTCTGCCTCGTGGAGTGCATCATCTAAGGCACGATGTTTTTCAACATAAGGCCTATCTGGGAAGAAAAATGCCCATGCTTCTTCAACATTAGGCCATTTAGGGTCAGTGAAGCCAGGATTTGGTGGTAAATTAACTATTGGAGTTGCCTTCAACATAATGCAACTCTTCTCCTTGAAATTGAGACCTCTATCTCTAAAAAAACTGAAATCAAACTCTTTGTTATAAGCAGTTAAGCCATATTTAAAACTGTCACAGATTTCTTGGATTTGAGGAAGTAAATCCTCTAAATTAGGTGAATTTATTACCTCATCATAAGTTAAGTCAGAGTTTTGGAAAATCCAACCATATGGCGCAGCAAGATGTTTCTTTGAAAAACCTTCTTCTTTAACCACTGAATTAAACACCTCTTTTACCTCTCCAGTATCTACATCTAATGAGACGATACCGATTTCAACAATTAGACCACCTTGTTTTAAAAATCCAGTGGTTTCGATATCTACAACCCCCATTAACCTAGCCATTATTTTTTTTCTCCTTCGATATTTCCTACTCCAGTGCGATCTATCTTGTCATATTATTTTTTGTGGAAAGTAAGTAACTCTTTTCCTAGTTTTGTTACAACTCCTACTACAAGTGCATTACCCATAAAAAAAGCTCGCTTTGTATCAAGGGCGCCTTGTGTATGATTGTCGTCAAACATATTTAGTCTTTCTAACTCAATGGGTGTGAGTCTTCTTAGGCCTGAATTTGTTTCTACTACATGCTTAAATCTGGATGGACTTTTTCCACCTTCACCCGTAATGATTGTGCGCGAAGCTGTTTCTTTATTATCTGGAAAAGTGACAGGACCCTCAGCATAGTGATATTCATGACCATTTGCAGCTTTTCTTAGCTCCTTTTTTGCCCCTTTCAGATATTTCCATTTTTCTAAATCTGATGATGAAATAAAAAATTCATCAGGCACCTCGCTGTCATTTTGCAAGATTGAACCTAATGTCTTGAATTCACCATCATAATCTGCCGCAAAGTTATCGGTAAAAACCTCCCTATCTATCATTAAACCAGTATTACTAAATGGCCTAAATTTTGTATTGTAGGCAATCTTGTTATCAGTTATTTCTTCTGGTCTACCTTCAATAAAAAATGGCTTAATTTCTCTTTTTTCATCAACCACTGGAAATGCTTTACTCATTACACCATTTTTAGTAATCCAGTGTATTTTGTTTTTTAACTTGAGGATTCTTTTGCCGATTTTGGAAGTGTTTCTATAAGCCATGATATAGACTCTCTTCCTTCGTTGAGGCATGCCATATTCTGCTGAATTAATTACCCTCCATTCAACGATATATCCTAGATCAGATAATGTTGCGAGCATTATTGCAAAATCTCTACCTCTTTGAGCCACTGGTGACTTAAGCAATCTATCAACATTCTCAAGCATCAGATATTTTGGTTTATTCTTCTTTTTAATAAGAATGTCATGAATTGACCACCATAAGACACCCTTCTTACCATGAATACCAGTGGAATTTTTTAGTGTTCTTGCTACAGAATAATCCTGGCAAGGAAAGCCACCGACTAATAAATCATGGTCGGGAATTTGATTGAAATTATTTTCAATAACTTTGGCAATATCTTCGTCACTATGATTTTTCTCACCAAATCTCGCCTTATATACATTTGAAGCATGTTGCTCCTTAGTTAAAGGCTCATATTGATTACTCCAAACTATCTGAAATTCTTTTTTATTTGCTCTCTCAAGTCCAACTCTAAAGCCACCAACGCCAGCAAATAATTCGATAGTTTTTATCATGCAAAAATTATAAACAAATTAGTAATTTCAAAACTCAAATATCCCTCATGGATTTGGAAATTATTGAATGTACAAAACTCATATTAAGCCAAAAGCTTTGTTTAGTAATACTGACTCCATTAGGGTCAACATCTCTATCTTGACTATTTTGAGCATGAGGTCTCATATGTAAAATTTGTGTTTCACTTGATTTTGGGAGGTTATTTGTCTCTCTGAAGCCATTTCCCCATCTGACACGTTTTATTTCAATACCTTCCTTAATGATTGAAATTGCATTGTCCCATTCTTCTTTGATAATTGTTTCTTGTTTCTCATCTGGAGACCAAAAGAAAGGATTGAGCAAAATTGCATCGGCTAATGGCGTATCTCTTTTTTCTCTGTGGATAGGAACAAAAAGTATTCTCATGAGTTGTTCTGATAAAGCAGAGTTGTAATAATCTTCGTCTTGGATTAATTCGTTAAATTTAACAACTGGAAAAGATGTTGCCTCGTATGGCTTATATCCAATATCTTTATTTACTGGAACTGTTTTAATCTTTATGCCTGATTGCTCAAATTCTTTAATTTTCGAAGAAAAGCTTCTAAATCTCAGTATCTTCTTAATAATTAAGTTTGTGGCGTTTTTCGCATTCCTCAGCTCAATATTGAGTTCTTTACATATCTGGCCCAATGGGCGATTAATAAAGGGCCTAAAAAGCTCTAGAAGCTTATCTTCAATATTATCTTCATGACTAAGATTTAAATTTTCTTGGATTGATTCAAAGCTATCTGGACTGACAAGAGATTCCCAATACTGATTGACAAAAGGACGCTTTAATGAGAATGCTCTTCTCTTTGCATATTTAGAATGAATTTGTATAGGCTGCTCAACATTATCTCTATCTCCTCCAGCACCAGAAGTATTGGGAGCTAATGCCTTATACCAACTTTCACTTAATAAATGCGCGTTACCTTGTTTAACTACTTCTTTTGTCGATCTCCATTCATTACTAATTAGAACCTCATCTGACTCAAGATGCCATAAAACAGTTTTTATTATTTTTTGAGAGTTCCATGAATTGTTATTCCAGTGATAAAAAACAAATAATATTTTTCTTAATTTTTTTCTAGCTGATGAATCCAACCAATTCTCTTGAATTAATTCCTTGTAGTTGATACTACAAATCTTGGTTCTTTCCTTAACAACTAATTGTTTTTTTGAAAACTTTAAAGGACAAACCTTTAGTTCAATACCCGCATGTTTAAAATCAGGATCTTTATCGTTGTTACTGGAAATTCCAAATCCAAATTTTTCAATAAATAAACCTTGATTTCCTTTATTAACAAAATTTATATCCTCACTTAAATCTTCTCCAGCAATATCAAGAAATGTTTTTCCTTCTAGCTCCTCTGCTCTCTCTAGGATATCTGTCTCAACAGCCATAGAGTAGTCTCTAGTCATCAGACTTCCTTTCATTGGTGAATTTCCAACTGGATGCTTCTCGTTTCCAGTTTTCTTTTAGAAATACATTTTCATAAGGATTCTGAATCATTTCAGGAATATAGTCTTTATTTCTCATGCTATCTCTATTCACTAGATATAGCCAATATTTTTCTCTGTAAATCTTGGCTGAATTAATTTCATTTTTACTCCAATGAAAATATATTGACTCTCCTCGATATGACTTAACTTCAATCAAGCGACTAAAAATTGTCTCATTAGGGCTATTAAATGAGGCAATATCATAACCCTCATTTGCACTCATCTTTGAAATCCAATGAACATTCTTATTTTGAAGGCGGTTAGTTTCATAATTAAATACAAATTCTTCAGCCTCTATACCCAGCCTCTCCTTCATCTCTAGTAGTCTTTTGAGTTCTTCTGGAGATATTTTTTTATTCTTAT
>Ga0255762_10001947_pt1 | contig 17262 bp, 6 predicted proteins | sample 101ome_16_FD_179962 | JGI IMG/M metagenome (GOLD analysis project Ga0255762, IMG submission 179962) | Coastal salt marsh microbial communities from the Groves Creek Marsh, Skidaway Island, Georgia - 101401AT metaG (version 2) | ecosystem: Environmental > Aquatic > Marine > Intertidal zone > Salt...
TTATAGATGGTGAGTTAGTTGTCTCAGGAACACCAGAGACAATCAGTATGCCAACAACAGTAGCAAATGCTCAGACAGTATATTTTCAGTACATCGTTGCAGATGCTAATCCAACAGCAACATCAGGGTTCACATCAGCTACAAGTAGAACTATTGATTGCAAAACCTACACAGGTACTATTACTGCCACCACAAATGGAACCTGTAACAACGACTATATGTCTTATACTGTCACACTGTCTAATACAGGAAACACATCCATGTATTTTTCCCATGCAAGACGAGGTTCTATAGGTTCAAGTACTTTTATGTGGCAAGATCAATGGGGCCGTACAATTAATGCTGGCCAAACTTATACTTACACAGCAAATGTTTATCACGGAGTTATTCCAGAATTTAAAATGGTGTATGGTACAAACTCAAGTCTTTTCTACTCAACAGATTTATACAACTCTGGTAATACTGAAGGTACATTCACTTCAAGAAGTAATGGTAGTAATTTAAAATCAGGAGATTCCTGGGTTCGATGGACTGCACCTAGTGCTGTAGATTGTCTTTGGTGGGGTAACGGTGGAGAATCAACAAATAGCAATGCCAATTACACTAGAGTTTCTCAGAGCACTTCTCAAATCTGTGATGGCTCCGGTAACGCAACCATACGACTTACACTTACAAACTACAATGCGGTAAATGACAGTTATGGCGGTTTTGTTGATGTAGAGTTTTCGCCAGATAATGTTACGTGGACTGAGGTTGCAGACGGGCAGGCTCTTGCCGATGGTCAATCACTTACTTTTTCAGCACCAGAAACCATTGCATCGTCTTCAACAGGATATTTCAGATATCGTATTGCTGAGACAAACCCAACAGATTCAACAGCAAATGCCGCATGGGCAGTCTTTAGTAAACAAGCCAACTGTGTTGCTGACTTTACACAGTCAGCAACCTTTAGTTCTTGTGCCTCTGTTGGAAGGTACTCAACACTATCTGTAACCAATAATGAAGCACAGACGTTGTATTTTAAAGCTGCACCTACTCAAACTTCATCTAACAGTTACAATTCATCAAGTTCGAGTTATGTAGATTGGTCAGCTGCAATTTATTTCTCAGTTCCAGCTGGCGAAACGCTAACATATGATGCTACCACTAGTCCAGACATGAGAAAACTATACCCTGATGGTACTGAGGGTTATATGCAGTGGATTGTTCAAGGTTCATATATTGAGAATCCTGATTGGACTAATACATCTGGGCATCCTTATAAGTACACAACCTATCAACGCAACGACTGTGATCCATCAGTTACAGCAAGCTATGAAGTAACAGCGTGTAGTGCTGCAGGCCAGACCTCTACATTAATTCTTACTAATAATGAGTCAGAAACAGTGTATTTTAAGGTGACTCCTTCAAAAGTAGGTTCCGGCTCCAGCTACACCAACTCGTCTTACTACCTTTCTTCTGAAACAACAACAATTTCCTTAGCCGCCGGTGAAACTCTAACTTATACAGCAGGAGCGAAAACATATACAAACGAAGTAGACGCGTATATGTATTGGAGGATTCAGAAGTCATTTACTGAAAACCCATCATGGAATACAAGTATTTATGAGTATGAATATTTATATAGCCCGTCAAATGGTATTAGTTGGTTTCACGACTGTGATTTAAATGTTAACCCATATAATAGTAGTTCTTATCAATATGAAATTGAAGCATCCAATGTAGTTAATAGCTGTGTTGATAATAAACAGTGGATGGGTTGGGTGTTGTATAACTCAAACTATAATGACGCAAACAGAACAGCTCTATGGTATGCATTTGAAATCTCTCTTGATGATGGTTCTACTTGGACCAAAAATGACTTATTCTACAGACTTGAAGGTAATAATCAGGACAATGATTATTGGGCGGTTAATGCTACTGGTGTTACTGGAAGTCTGGCAGTTGATGGCTATACAGCAGTGCAGACAACAAATTATATAAACCAGGAAACAAGCTCCAGTAAAGATTATATTTACCTTTCAACTCGAGCATTATCTGGCTCCATAATGAAAATTAGATACAAAGTCGCATACGCTGAAAGCGAACTTGCTTCAACTGACTGGGTTGTTTTCGGAAATTACAATAAAACTGTTGAACAGCGTACAACAAATTGTGATCCTGTCATTACAACTACTGGTTGGGGAACTGCAACAACTACTGATACTACGGATGATACGTACAGCGACCTTGTCACTATTGGAGAGTGTCAAAATACTTTAGAGACAGGAGGATTTGCAACTGCAACATTTACTGTCACAAGACCTGCTGGTACGCAGTATTATCTATACCTTGCAAAAACGACGGATGGTGGAAGTACTTGGACGGATATTGAGACTAATCTTGCAGTAGGCACCTCATATACAGATTCCTCAACTATCAACCACGCAGGTGCAATTCAGTACAAATTTAAATTTTCTTATACGAGTGGAGATTTTAGTAACTCAAAACTTTACTACTCAGCAGTAAAAACTGTAAACTGTCCTACAGTAGGAGCTAGCACAGCATCAATAGCTTTAGGCACTTGTGTCTCAGGTGGTGCAACACCATCCATTACACTTGGCAACAATGGTTGGGCAACAGGTTATTTTCATGTTCAGTACTCAACTGACTTAGGAAATACATGGGAAGAAGCATTTTATGATGCAACGAACAGCAATGCTGTCCTTTATCAGATGCTTTTACCTGGTGAAGTAAAGACCTATACAATTCAAGATACTGTCTCTCAGGGAGCAACTGTAGTTATGCGTTTTAGATACGCTGCTACTTCACCTGTAACAAGTGGAGACTTTACGAACACATCAACATTGCTTATTGACTGTACAAATAGTGTCACCACAAAAATTGTACGAAATATATATAACGCATCACAATGTTACAACAATGAACAAAAATTTGAACTTTATTATTACGGAAATACTGAGACCAACTACTTTATTTACAAAATTAAAGTAAATGATGGTGAGTACGGTGAATATAGAACCATTACACTAGCTCCCACTTCAACAGGTATATCACATCAATTATTTGGGACTTATTCAGATGGGGATGTAGTAAAAATTTCCTATCGTATAGAGGGAACCCCAAATGGTAGTTACTACGATAATGAAGTTGTTTATACAAATACGGTAGACTGTGGAGTCTCAGTAGGAACTTCAAGCTCAGATCCAATTTATTTCTCAACAGACTATGTATCTTGTAGCTTATATGGCCCTGATAAACTTGAATTGAAAGTCAATAGAAATTCTACTTCTATATCTTCTAACACATATGTTCATTTTCAAGTTGAGATTTCACATGATGGCAATATCTGGAAGCCTTTTGGACAAATGCAGCATGCAAATGAATCTTCATATTGGTATAAAAATTACAATTATGGGGGCTTAACTGGGGATAGTGCTACATATTTTGGTTATTTCAACCCTTATCGCTTTGACACAAGCGAATATGTAGCTAGTGTTATTTTACTTGACTCTTCGCATGAGTATCAAATTAGATACAGAACTTACTCAAGCAACACGCAAACATACTATATGGAAAACTTTACTGGAAATTATTCAACCATTACAGTAGCTGCAGACTCTGATTGTAATAGCAACGATATCCAGCCAGTTACTCTTACAACAACACAGTTAACATGTCTCGAAAATAAGGGTCAAGTAGAGTTCAAGTTTGAAGATACAACTGTTACCCATTTAGAACCATATAAGAGAGCAAGATTGTTTTATCAATACTCTACAAATGGAGGAGTTAGTTGGAGTACAGTTGCAACTCAAACGGATGAACTAACTAACTCGACAACGTTTAACTTACCGTCGGTTCAAACAGCAAATGGCCAGAGTATTAAGGTAAAATGGGGTTATATTCGATACCACGATTCCTACAGTACTAGCTCTAGCTATCAAGTAATTGGTGGTGGAAGTTCATACTATAGCAATGACGAACCTCCAAAAGAGTATGCGATTATAAAAGGATTAACAAGTACAGGTCTTTATTACAATCGTTATGACGAGGGTACTAACACTAGTGGTTCAATAACTGGTAACTTCAATGCTAACTTTATGAACCATGTAATGGTGAACGCTACAGATGTTCAAGTTGATTGTGACCCAGACTCTGACTACTCACAAACACTAACAACCTGTGAGTGTGATGATTTAGGTGCAACTTCAACATTATCTATAACAAATAACGACAACTACACCTCATACTATAAGGTGCAGTACTCACTGGATGGAGGTATTACTTGGCAATCTGCCACAGACTCCTTAGAATCGGCGTTCGATATCTCAGTCTCTGCTGGATCAACTAATACAGATCTATCTAAATTTGTACCTGATGGACAAACAATTACCTGGAGAGTTAAAGATACAACCAACGGTGGTGACTTTGAAGGACAAGAGTGGGAAGAGGTAACAGCTAGTGCAACTGTAGATTGTGGTTGTGATGGTGGTTCTGTAGAAGTAGATGTAGCAGTTGGAACCTGTGGAAACGGAAGCTCAACTCCAGTCATTAAATTAGTGCCATCAAGTACTGACACTGCATATTTCACTATTGAATATAAGAGAAACACTGACACAGAGTGGCAGACATTTAAGACTGCAGAAATTGTAAGCAACGGTTTAACAGAAAATCATCCACTTGAAGTAACTGTTGCACATGGCGGAACTGTACAGGTTCGATATAAAGTAAATAAAGTTTTAAACAATCTTAACTTAGAAGAATGGAATTACACCGATACAAAAACTATCAACTGTCCATTTACTGAGGTAACAGGCGAGGCAATTTATACTGCCTGTGCTGAGAACTACAGAGCAGCATCCTTTAAGGTAACAAACACAAGCTCTTCTACAGCAGCAGCTAAATTTAACGTACAATATAAAATTGTTAATGCATCAGGCACAGTAACTGACTGGACAAATTCATCTATTCTAGGGTCTGTTATCGCTCCTGGTGTCTCTCTTGTGACAACTAATAATTTACAAATTTTAGAAGGACAGAAGATTGAGTGGAGATATGAATCTGTAAAAACAACAGAGGCCTTTACAGGTGTCTGGACAGAGGATACAACAAGTGCTTATGTGAACTGTGTTATTGATGTAACTGTAGTGAACATTATGGGTTCTTGTGACTCTGGATCTCAGTTATCAACAATTAGCTTACAAAACAATGAGAGTTTAAACACCATCTATTTTCAAGTACAGTACACACTTGATAACGGTGTTACTTGGATTTTAAAGAATTCAAATCTCGCGGTTGCACCAGGGGAGACTGATACAACACTCAATCAAGAAGTACCACATACAAAAAATATTATCTGGCGTTATAAAGTTACCAATACTAATAATGATTACACAGGCATTACAAACACTACGTTAACCCCGTCTACAACTGTAGATTGTCCAATACTTGATGGAACAGGTTCATCATCTTTTGGTGCATGTACTGCTGGAGAGAGAAAGTCTACATTTACCTTTTCAAATGCATCGTCTGCAAATGCACCAGCTTATTTTTACATTCAATACAACTTAAGTGGTGACTCTTCTGATTGGATCACAAAAGCTTCCGGTACTGCAGTAATTCCAGGCACATCCTCTACAACTTATGTAATGGTTCCAGATGGTCAAACAATTACTTGGAGATATTACCCAATGTCCACTGCAACAACACCTACGTCGTGGATAACAGAGGCAACAAGCGAAGAAGTGAACTGTTCATTAGACACGGTTATTTCTCAAACTCTTGATGTATGTATCAATAACTCTGCAGTTTCTAGATATGTTTTAACAAATAACACAAATACAACTGTCTATTATCAGGTTGAGTACTTTATCCAGGGAAGTACAGGTTATGTAGTAGCAGATACTGACCTGACATTAGGTGCTGCAGGTTCTGGAACACAGTCAGCTGAATTTACCCAAAACGTAGATTCTGGAAAATTTATTAGATGGAGATACAAAGCTGCAACATCCTTAAGTGGACTGATTTCTGCATCATATGTTGATTATGTTCAGTCTGTAACTGTTAACTGTGAGACCATAGATCCTAGCGTAACAACATCATTCGGCATTTGTTATAACAATACAAAAGAAGTTAAATTTATCATTAAAAATAGTGCAGACGCAACAACCTCTGCTCTCTTCAAAGTACAAGTTAATGTCAATGGAGCTGGTTGGGTCGATAAACCAGATATCACCTTAGGTGTTGACGGACAATATCCACATACCCAGATTGTTCCAACAGGCCAGACAGTTCAATGGAGATACAAAGTAGCAAAAAATGTAGCAGATCTTCCTACTGACTGGACAAATGACGATTTACGAACAATTACTTGTTCCTCTGGTGAAGATATTACTGTGACATTTGATACAACATGTGATGCTAACGGATACAAGACATCAAAACTCAACATAAACAACTCAAGTTCTGGAATATTATATTACAAAGCTGAGTACTCAACTGATGGTGGTTCAAACTGGACTCTATCAGCAAATCAAGTACAAGTAAATCCTGGTGGGTCAACATTCTTACCAGAGTCTGTATCTGAAGGTGAGACAATCACATGGAGATATAAGATTTCAGAAACTGGAAGTGATTTCTCAACTTTAAATTGGACTACAACTGATACATCTGAAATTGTGAACTGTACTGGGGTTAATATCTCTACACCGTATACCTCAATTGGACAATGTGTAAGTGGATCAAAGACTTCAAAATTCCATTATGGAACGCTCTCTTCTAGTCCAGCTCCTGCGTACTATCACATTCAATACAGAATTGATGGAGGAACATGGACTGACAAAGTCACTTCATCCAACGGCCTAGTAGTTGGGGGAGTGAATACAAGCACCTCTCAGTCAGTAACTTCTGGTTCATCAATTGAATGGAGATACAAAGCTGCTTACAGCACAGCTGCTTTGACAAACATAAGTTTCAATGAATTGTCAGGTGGTGCAATTGCAGTTGATTGTGGTACTTTTATCTCAGTTGTTCATCAAATGGGAACTTGCTCCAATCAGACTGCAACATCTACATTAACTTTAAATAACACAGGTTCTACACCACTACTTGTAACAGTACATTCAGCAATGAACTCTGGTGATTGGGCTACAGAGGTTTCAACAGTTGAGATATCAGCTGGAAGTCAGTTGGTGTTAACCAAATCAGTCATCAATGGCCAAACTATAAGCTGGAAGTATAAATATGCTGGAACGGTTACAAAGCTTGCAAGTGCATCAGAAACAACACTTGGTTCAATACCTGCTCTTGACTGTGAAACTGAAGTCTTAAATCAAGTCACTATTAATAATGTCTTAAAGGCTTGTGTTGCAGGTAATAGAGTTTCAGAATTGACAATCACAAACAATTCTTCTGAGACTGTTTACGTTGAAGCATGGTACGATACTGGCTCAGGATGGGTAACTAAAGGAACCACCGCAGTAATCAATGGGACTCCAAAAGTCTTAGAAGCACCGGGAGCACCTCATGGTGCTACAGTAAAATGGAGATATCGCTTAGGGCTTTCAAGTTCTATTTCTACTGACTTTACAACACTTACTTCTCTTACTGTTGATTGTCCTCAAACCTCTTCAGTTAGCACAACACTTGCAGCATGTGCTAATCAAACTAGAGATTCAAAACTTACTATTAATAATACTGGAACAGTTACTCAGTATTTCAAAGTTGAGTATTCAATCAACAATGGTGGTTATGAATATTTTGGTACCGTGAGTGTTCCATCAGGACAAGTTGATAATACTATTTACAAAAATTTGAGCACGGGACAGTATATAACTTGGAGATACGCAACCACTACTGTTCAAAATGACTTCTCCAACTCATCATATAGATACTTAACACGATCTGAAACCGTTGACTGTACATCTGCAAATCTTACTGCAACACAGAGCTCAACCTGTACACCAAGTGGTACAACTTCAGTTAAGAACTCTACCTTTACAATTTCTAACGGGTCTACAAATAGTGCTCAAGTAGAGATACAATATTCTACAGATAATATCACTTGGTCAAACGTTGGAATCCAAACAATAACGAATTCTCAACCTTACTCTGTAAACAAAGTTATGACCACAAACTATGTTATTTATAGATATAGAATCTACTCTTCTACAAACCAGAATGCATGGCAACAAGTTGTTGTTATGGCTCCAGTCGATTGTTCAACAACTACAACCTCCAGTGTTACTGCATATAACAATAATGAATGTTTAAACAACACCCCAGTAGCAAAATTGACAATTATTAATCCTAACTCTACAGCAATTGTTGTTACATACGACATCTCAATTAATGGTGGATCATGGCAGTCAGTTGGTAATACATCTGTTGTAAATAGCTTTACATCATCTGCATTTTCTATTCCTCAAAATAGTACATTCCAGTGGAGATATAAAACATCAGCTGAAACAATTTATAAATATGTTACTGCAACTACTCAGAACTGTGCACAGGTCACTTCTATAAATGCTGTACCAGAGATAGTGTGTACAAATAGCAATAATCCTTCAGCTAAGTTACAAATATTTAATACTGGTAGCCAAAGTGTCAATGTGATGTATGACTATAAAATAAATAATGGTGTTTATCAATCAGGTGGTATCTTATCAATAAATCCAAATTCTTCTGTTTATGGAAGTGAAGTACCTCTTACAACTGGAGAGCAGATCGTGTATAGATATAAAACTACAAGTGAAACACAATATTTAGAAACACCTATTAAATCTGGTAGTGATTGTGGAAGTACACCTAATAATCCAGTGTTAATTCAAACTATTTCAGAGTGTACTGCAAATAGTACTGTTTCAACCGTTGAAATTCGAAATTTGAGCAACGAAGTCAAGACTTTTTATCTAGAAACCAATTCCAATGGCACATGGGCCCTTTACGATACCATAACTATTAATCCTACAAGTTCTATAACAAGAACACTTACTGCTCTTCAAAACCAAACAGTTCAATGGAGAGCGTTAGAGACAAGCTATGCTCAGTGGTCCTTAGATTCTCCATATCAAGTCTCTAATATTGAAACTGTAAACTGTACCCCTGTAACAACTACTACAGTGCCACAGCCTAAATATATTTTTGAGCCACTAATCTCTACCAACAGAGTTTGTGACTTTGATAATGGTGGTGCTGAGTTCGGTATCACTATTGATAACTCGAGATCAAATGTTGCAGCAGAGGTTTTAAAGAAGTTTTGGATCAACACAACACAAATTGGTGAGGAAGTTATAAAAGTTCCTGCTGGCCAAAAAGTTGACTTCTCTTCAATAGAAGTTTCTGAGAATAGTTTCTTTAATATCTATTTAGAAGTAACAAATACTGAGAATGGAAAAGTTCAAGAAATGATTCAAAGCAAAGATGCCGATTGTATTGAAGACGAAAGGCCTATTGACCGAGAAAAAAACCCAATAGATAAGATAGTAGATGAGGAAGATGCACCTGTAATGGATGAAGGTGACACTGATGCAATGGGAGACAATGGTGAAGATATCTTATTCTTACCTGGTGATGATTATGTTGAATGGGTCTATGAGGAAGATGCAGACGATGCTTTCGAACCACCGATATTCACACCAGGGAACACACCAACTTTGCCAGATACAGGTTTTAATTTTGGAAGGATAATCCTAGCGTTTGGTGCCATAATGGCTGCTTTTGGAGCATTCATTTTACGTAAATCATTTAGATACTAATGAATTACTTTTTTATATACTTGTTGATATTTATTGTCAATATATTTGCTGTATTAGCAGTTATAAAATTTCGAAAAAATAATCCCAGTAATTCAACTACAGTTTCTGATGCTGAACTTATAGAAAACGAAGTACCACGACGCACACTAGGAAAAAAATCATCATTTTCTTTATTTAATTCTCAAAGAAATCAACGAGAAGATTTATTCATAGGGTATGAAGAAGTCTCAGCAGGAATGGGTGAAGTAGTTTATGATGGTCAGTTACTTGATCTTGCTGTACAGAAAAAAATAGTAAAGAAAAAAGGCAATTGGTATCTATATGGAGATGAAAAGTTAGGGTATGGAAAAGACAAGGCAAAATTTTATTTACTTGAAAATCCCCAAATTGCTACTGAAATTAGCAATTATGTTTACAACATTATCGATGTAAAGGAAGAGAAAAATAACTTTAATGACATTATAGAGGCTGACAAATCTGTAAACTCAGGAACACAGTTATATCAAACACCAAATTCTATAGAAAATCAACGTTCCGTAAACTTACTCAATCAACAATTTGAAGTTGAACTAGCCGAAGTATACGTAAAATCTAATACTCTCAAAAAGATTCTTGAAAATGCTATCGGTACTGAGGTAATGATCAGTATAGATATTAGTCAACGCTTTAACCCACTTATGTCAGATAAAGATGAATATATAAGTGAAGTAGTTTCAATGTTAAAAGAAGTTGATTATTTAACTTCTGCTGTTGAAAATATTTCCCGTAATGCACGATATTTAGGAATTGATGTTACGGAACAACTGCTTAGAGAGAAATTAGAATTGTTAACTTCAAATAGATTTTCAATTGTATTTACAAAAAAACCAGTCGCAAAACACACATCTATACCAAAATTACAATTTGGTAGCAGTTTAAAAAAAAATAGATCTGTAGAATCTCCGGCTCAAAATGTTAGAACCCAACCTAGGAGAGAGCGTAGAAAAAATCCATTATTCCCATTAGGTGTTGCTTTACTATTAGTTGGATTTTTCATAGTTATTTATTCAATTAATCAAGTATTTTTCTCTACTTCTGTGATCATTGATGAACAAAATTTATTGCAAGAAAAATTCAACGAATCTTCGGTAGAGAATATTTTTGCTTTAAGAGATAAAAATCTTGCACTCAGAAGTCAAGAAATGAATCTTGAAAACACAGGTGAGTTCCAGGAGTCATTCATTTCAATTGCCTCTAAAACATTAACCAATCAAGCCGCAAAAGCTGAATTCTTGCCTGATGTTGTTGGTAGGTTAACTATATTGTCAGCAAATATAAATCATTATGTTGTATTTGGTGCATCAATAGATCAACTCCAATATGGTCCAGGTTTTATTCTTGGAACATCATTACCTGGAAATGGTGGAAATTTTGCTATAGCTGGACATCGAACAACATATGGAGCACCTTTTGGAGATTTAGACAAAGTAAATATAGGAGATAATATTTTTTTTCAAACAAATTCAAATCAATATAAATATCTTGTAGTAGATAAATTAATTGTTCAAGCAGATGAGAATTATGTTTTAGAAAATTTTGGTGATGACAGAATTACTCTATCAACTTGTCATCCCAAATTTTCAGCAAAACAAAGACTAATTGTAGTAGGTCAACTTGAAAGAGTTGAGGTTTTTGAATCATGAAAAAATTACTTTATCTCGTTTTGATTTTTACATTTTTTTTCAATGGAACATTAGTTAACAATACATCAAGACAAGTTATCCAAGATGTCGATGAGCCTATTTTTAAAATAGAACCAGCTAGAGTTGATCAAGAAACATTAAGAATTTCATGGCTTGTTGAAGGTTTAGATTCGTTAGAATCTGGAGATATCGAAGCTCTAGACTCTGTAGTATTATCTGTTCGAGAGCTAAATGCTGATGGATTTTTGAATGATCCTCAGGAATTTATTTTTTATACTTTGAATGGCCAAAAAGATTTTTCATGGGATGGTACAACTGCATTATCTATAAGATTGATTATCAAATCTGTAGAATATTCACAATATAGCGGACCAGACTGTGAGTCTATGTTTTGCTACAGAGAAATCATGAAACAAATAACTTCGGAAGAGTATGTAGTAGACGCTCTTCCCGAGGTACCCGTTGTAACGATTCCTGATGAGTTAGAACCTGAGGTAATTGGTGTGGTAGAGGGATCTACACCAGAAGAATTAGCTGAATTGTTGGACAAAGATGTAGATGATATTTTAGTTGATTTGTTAGGTTTAAATATTCTTAAAAGTGAGGATGATGTACTAAGTGATAATGAAATAGAAGTATTATTTGAAAAATATAATTATCTCCCAGCGTTTATATCAAAAGTTGATACCTCTACAAATATAACCTTTACTAATGAATTAATTACAACTATTCCTGTGTTTAGCGATATTGATTTCTCTGATCAAGCTAAAAACACTTTTGCGTTTCTTATAACTTCTTTAATTATCTTTTTATTTTATGGTGTCTTGTTAGCTCAGGAGTGGTTCAATCGAATTATTTCACATTACAGAGTCAAATGGACAAATAGAAAGCAGCAATTAAAAGAAAAAACAAGATTAGAAATTTTTATGGAAATATCACTTATTGCACTTTTGACATCTCTTTTGTATGCATTTGTAGAAGAAGGATTTACTTTTGAAGTTCGAGATGAGAATTTAGCAATATTTTTAGGCGTTTTAATTGGTCTTATTGTAGTGACTTTTTTCTATGAGGGTATTGAGTCATTGATCGAATACTATGTTCATGATCAAATAGTTAAATTTGATTGGAACCCTCAAGCAATGTTTTTTGCTATTCTTTCAACTGTTTTATTTATTGTTATAGATCTACCTTTTGGTTTTATACTAGGTTTTATTGCCTCGATTCATATTGTTTCAAAAAGGGAGAAAGCAGAACTATCACCAAAATTTTATTCTATGATTAGCCTTTCAATCGTTGGCTATATGTTCTTTTATGCAACTTCTTTTGAGTCAGTGAGTACTTCTGGTTTCCTAATGGCTATATGTAAACTGTCATACTTAATGTGTTTAGAGGGTGTAATTTTCAAAGCTGTTCCCTGGGGTGGAAATGAATTGTTCGATGCTATAGGTGATTCTGAGGGTGTAAACCAAGCCATGCCCGTAGTCAGTTTCTTAATTAGTATATGGCTATTTATCAGAATCCTTGTACTCCCACCTGATAGTGAATTTAACGCCTTACAAGAATCACTCTTAGCAAGTGGAGCATTAGCTTATAGATTCATGTTAATTTTGTTAGTATACATATTTATAATTCTCCTTTTAGGTAACTTTATGAAAAAATATGCAGAACTTAACAAACCAGCTGAGTATGAAGAAAGCCTCATTGAAAATGAAATTAACATTTCAGAATTATATGAAGATGAATTAACAGAATCATCTAATGAGTGGTAAGTTAACTGTTTCGATAATTGCTATAGCAACAGCTGGATTACTAGGTTTTGGATATTTTTATGTTTCTAACAATCCAATTGAACTTAGTATCAATATTTCTATTGGTTCAACCTCTACAACGACTACAGCAAAGATAACATCAACTAATACTACAACCACTACAACTAGTACATCTATAATAACTACAACAAGTACATCTACAACCACTACAACAATTCCTGCAACAACTACAACAAGTACATCTACAACCACTACAACAATTCCTGCAACAACTACAACAATTGAGATTTCAAATGAAAATGAATCTGTGACAATTAATGATGACAGTCAAGAAGATGCTGAAATATATGTAGGAGAATTTACATCATTTCAAGGCTTTCAGGGGGAGAATCAAATCAAACTAGATCAATTAGTAGAGCAATTACCTGAAGGGTTAAGAAAAGATATAGAAGACAAAATTTTATTTATAAATGGATGTCATTTATACGCAAAAGAAGTATTAGGGAGATGTCCTTTAGGGGTCTGGGATTCAGCAGGCACTTATGAGGATGGTAGTACTAATTCTGAGTGGAAATTGTCAGTTTGGATATCAAATAAAGCATTTGACAATGATGTAGCTTATGACGCATTGCTGCATGAAACCTCTCATGGGTTATCTTATTTGACACGAAACTGTATTAACCCAGAAGGTGAGAATCAAAGAATTAATGCTCAAAACTATTTTGGCAGCGAAGAGCTTTTTGCTGATGCACTTGTATTGTATTTTGGCGGTGATTACGTATATTATCGAAATAACAATATTCTTTCGAATGAAGAAAGATTATTTCTAGAAGAGTATATTGCACTCTGTTGTGGTGATTAAAAAATAATTATTTAATTTAATTTAATTACATTATAATTAAAACATTATGGAGGTCGGTGTTGGATAATTTACAAGCATTAGTAGATGCATCAATAACCTTCAAAACCATACCTCCCATGATTCCAATATTGTTTTATTTCTTGGGAACTCAGTCTTCGTTAGTTAACATTAAAGAAACTTTTAGCAATAAAGATACATTTCTCTATGCACTTCTTTTTCAAGTAGTTATGCTTCCTTTGATTGGATTAGTGTTATCACAGGTATTTTCTAACAGTATTTTTTCATTATCAATTGCAATTGTTTTATTAGCTCCAGGTGGTTTAATCTCAGGAATTCTCACCTACTTTAAAAAAGGTAATATTCCTTTATCTGTGACACTTACGTCAATAACCTCATTAGTTTCTCCACTTACTACAGTCCTATGGTTGAGTGTTATTAGTGTTAATTTAGAGGGGTTTAATTTCAATTTTGTTCAAACCTTGCTTCAATTAATAGTTTTAATTTTTATTCCTTATCTAATTGGGTTTATTCTAAACTTCAAAGGCTTCAGTTTTGTAACTCCATTGTCGATATTTCTTGATAAATTTTTAAAAATATATGTCTTAATAATTACGTTTACAGGACCCTTTGAATTGAGGGAACCTTTAGTTGAGTATTTTGGAGAAAGTGTAGTTATTGTAGCTTGTTCAATAGTCTCAATATTTGTGCTACAAAATCTAACGTCAAAACTTACTGACATTAACAAAGTTGATGATAGAACAATTTTAATTGAGGCTTTGTGCCAAAACTTTCCAATAGTTTTAACTTTTTCTATAATCTTAGGGATTCCAGAAATGGCAGTTTTTGGCGTAATTTATTACCTTATGACTTTGACTGTTGTAGTGCCTTTCTCTTTAATTAAATCTAATTAATTTGAAAAAATTGTAATTTAGAAAAAAGTATGTATATAATTAGAGTGTCTTTCAGACAAAAAAATCACAAATCATCCAAAATATGATTTTACAATAGGAGAAAACGTGTCCGCCAGATCACAATTACAATCAAAACCTGTTGCAGACCTTCGTTCAATAGCGGAGAGCTTAGGCATAGAGCACAAGGGTTTGCAGAAAGCAAAACTCATTGATTTACTAGTTGAGCATAGTGATCAAATTCTTGATGAAGAAGTAGCTGATGAACAAGTTGAGGTAATCTCAACATCAAAAGATGAGGGGCCATCTGTTGTTAGCTCAGGAGATAGTTCAATTAAAGAGGGAGATACTCGTAAAGGTATCTTAGATGTCCTTCCAGAAGGTTATGGATTTTTACGTTGCAATGGTTATAAACCAAGTGAAGATGACGTATATGTTGCGGCGGGAGCTATTAAGAAATTTAGAATGCGAAAAGGTGATTTAGTTGAAGGACCAATTAGGGCACCTAGACAGAAAGAGAAATACCCTGCATTAGTTGAACCAACAAAAGTAAATGATGCAGATCCAGAATTATTAGCAAGAAGAGTCAACTTTGATAAGCTTACGCCTTTATTTCCTGACGAAAGGTTAAAACTAGAATTAGAAAGTCAACCTGACAAAATTTTACCTAGAATTATTGATTTGATTGCACCTATTGGTAAAGGGCAAAGAGGTTTGATTGTATCCCCTCCAAAAGCTGGTAAGACAACAATATTGAAGGAAATAGCTAACTCTATTGCAACAAACAATCCAGAAGTTTATTTAATGGTTGTTCTTGTTGATGAAAGGCCAGAGGAAGTTACAGATATGCAAAGGTCAGTTGATGGTGAAGTTGTATTCTCTACTTTTGATAGACCGCCTGATGAACACACTCAAGTGTCAAAATTAGCAATTGAAAGAGCAAAAAGACTTGTTGAAGAGGGTAGAGATGTAGTAATCCTATTGGATTCAATCACTAGACTTGCTCGAGCTCACAACTTAGCAACGCCAGCTAGCGGTCGAATTTTATCTGGTGGTGTTGATTCAACAGCATTAACTCCTCCAAAACAATTTTTTGGTGCTGCAAGAAATATTGAAGGTGGCGGAAGTTTGACAATCTTAGGAACTGCCCTAGTTGAAACAGGATCCAAAATGGATGAAGTTATTTTTGAGGAGTTTAAAGGTACTGGAAACATGGAGCTAAGACTTGATAGACAGCTTGCAGACAAGAGAGTGTTCCCAGCAATTGATGTTACTCCTTCAGGAACAAGGGAAGAGCAACGATTGGTTTCACCAAAAGAACTAGAGTCACTTTGGAGCTTAAGAAGAGTACTAGTTGGATTAGAAGGAGGAGCAGCTACAGAGCTGTTAATTGATAGGCTAAAAAATTCAAAAAGCAACGATGCTTTCTTAAAGGATGTCGCAAAAGCTAAAGTTTAAGGTAAAGTAGAACTATGAAACAAGGTATACATCCAGATTACAGAGAAGTTGTCTTTCAAGACGAAGATGCAGGATTTGCATTTTTAACTCGTTCTACTATTAAAACAAACGAAACTATAGCCTGGGAAGATGGAAATGAGTATCCACTAGTAAAGCTTGAAATTTCTTCAGCTAGCCATCCATTTTTTACAGGTAAGCAAAAATTAGTTGACTCAACTGGTAGGGTAGAGAGATTTAAACAACGTTACGGATCGACATCAACTAGACAAACTGCTAAATCAGAATCTTCTCAAGAAGAAGAATAACTTACTTTTCTTTACTTTCTAATGTCAAATTCTGATATTGCTTATGGTGGACAGGCTGTAATTGGTGGAGTTTTGGTTCAAAGTCCAACAGGTTGGTCATTAGGAATAAGGGATAAAAACAACAATCTTCATAAATACTATGAGCCAAGAGTTCAGCTTATTAGAAGAAACAATTTTTGGAGTGCACCTTTAATTCGTGGATTTGCAGCATTAATCGATTCGCTTTATGTCGGTTTCAAAGCGATTACATTATCAGAGAGAATTTACTCAAATTTCGAAGATGAAGAAGAAAGTCTTTTTTCAAAAATTATTACATATTTAGTACTTGGAGTAGTTTTAGGAGGTTTCATAGTCGGCCCAAGATTATTAGTTGAGTACCTATCAGCAACACAGTCCATTACTGGAATCTATGAAGGTTTGCTTAGAGGAGTGATTGTAATTATCTATATATATTTGATCGGCAGAACTAAAGATGCTCAAGAGTTGTTTGAATACCATGGTGCTGAACATATGACTATTGCTT